>Ga0187892_10002537_pt1 | contig 36080 bp, 33 predicted proteins | sample MA1701073metaG_FD_139345 | JGI IMG/M metagenome (GOLD analysis project Ga0187892, IMG submission 139345) | Bio-ooze microbial communities from a basaltic lava cave in the Kipuka Kanohina Cave System on the Island of Hawaii, USA - MA170107-3 metaG ... | reverse complement strand
TGCAGACCACCTGCTGCAGGTTCGCCACCCGCGCTCGTTCGCTCCAGCCGATCCACTCGTCCCGGTCCTTCAAGCGCCACGCCGCCGCGCTGAAGCTCATTGCCCCAAGCCATCCGTAGGTGGAGCTGTGAACCAGATATCGGATCTGTGCCCCGCACAGCGGACCTGGCCCAAGGTAGTGATGCGCGTCCATCAACCCGTTCCAGATCTCCGACGCCTCGCTGTAGCGGCTTGTCACCGGAACGGCTTCGATTGCCCCAAGCTCCTCGATCCTGCACCTGACCTCGGGCATCGCCGGCGGTTCCCTCCTCTTCGCCGCCTCCGGCGCGAACCCCGGCACCACCTCGCACGCCGGAAGCACCACATGGCCGCGGCGCTCCAGTTCCAGCAGCGCCTTTCTGCAACTGACCTCTCGGAGCTTCCCGTCAGGCGCCCGCCAGTCCAACCATTCACAGACCCGCCTCGACAGGGCGCGCCGTGAAATCGACGGCTCGACCCTCACGGTGGCCGCAATGCGCTCCACCACCTCCGGTCCGAACCACTGGCCGGACAGCCACATCGTGCCCGTAGCATGCCGCACAAAACCCGCGGTGTCAAGTGTGTCCGAGTGTCAGCCAACGAACGGATTGGCGCCGGCGTGGCAGTGCGAGGCGAGCCGCAGGCGAGCCCGAGCCCCGGATTCCCAAACGGCGCTCGAACAAGTGCGGGACGTCGCATGGGTTTACTCCGACAGGCCGATAGCTGGGGGATCGGAGCGGGCCTTCACGGCCCCTCCGACGCGCCTCCCCCAAGAATCGGATTGCACGACCGCTCGGGCATAATGATCAGCATGACGATGATCCGAGCCCCGCATCGAGGCCGACGTGGCGGACCGTGGAGAGTGGAGCGCCTCTGGCTGGGTGGGCTGGCCGTCGTGGTGTTGCTGGTGAGCATCGCCTGGGCGGGCGCGAGCGACGAGCCGCTGCCGACCGATCCCGCCCTCGCGCGCGGCAGCCTCGACAACGGCCTCGCCTATATCATCAAGCGGCATAGCACGCCCCCGGACCGGGTGAGCATCTGGCTCCACGTGTCGACGGGCTCACTCAACGAGACCGAGGAAACCCGGGGGATCGCCCACTATCTCGAACATCTCGCATTCAACGGGTCGGCGAACTTCCCACCGGGCTCGGTGGTGCCGTACTTCGAGTCGCTGGGCCTCTCGTTTGGGCGCGACCAGAACGCCTTCACCAGCTTCGATCAGACCGTCTACCAGCTCGCCCTGCCGGACGTGACGGGCGAGGCGATCGACAAGGGGCTGCTCTTCCTGTCCGACGTGGCGTTCCGGTTGAGCCTCCTGCCCGAGGAGATCGACAGCGAGCGCCAGATCATCCTCGAGGAAATGCGGGCGCGGTCCGGAGCCCGGCAACGGGTGCGCGATCAGGTGTCCGAGCGCCTGGCTCCGGAGCTGACGCTCGGGCGGCGGCTGCCCATTGGGACCGAGGTGGCGATCCGGTCGGTGACGGCCGAGGACCTCCGCGCGTACTACCGCGAGTGGTACGTCCCGAGCAACATGACCCTGATCGTCGTCGGCGACTGCGACCCGGTCATGGTGGCCGACCTCATCGCGCGGCGGTTCGCCGGCAGCCCGCGGGTCCCACGGCCCCGCGACCGGGATGTCGGCGTGCTCGCCGCTCCGGAGAGCCGGGCCATCGTCGTGACGGATCCGGAGCTGACGGAGGCCGTGGTTTCCATCGTTCGCCTCGAGCCGCCGCGCGGTCCGGCGATGACGGTGGCGCAGGAGCGCCGCGACCTGGTCGAATCCGTGGCGGCTTCGGGGTTCAACCGCCGGATGCGGACGCTCGTGGCCGAGGGACGGGCGTCCTTCCTCGATGGCCGCGTGTCGGCGCGCGAGTGGCCGCGGGCGCTCCGGGTGCTGGCGGCCGAGGCCTCGGGCGAGCCTGGGGCGTGGCGCGCGATCCTCAGAGATCTGGGCACCGAGCTCGAGCGTGCGCGCAGGCACGGGTTCAGCGAACGCGAGGTCGAGGACACCCGGCGCGCGGTGCTCGCGGAGGCCGAGGAGGCGGTTCAGCGTGAGTCGACACTGCCGGCCCGCGCGGTGCTCGGTCGTCTGAACAGCGCCGTGACAGATGAGCGACCGCTGAGGTCGGCCGCCCAGCGTCTCGAGCTGCTCCGGCGGCTCCTGCCCGGCATCACGCTCCCGGAGGTCTCGGGCGTCTTCGCGTCGACTCTCGTCCCGAGCGCGCTGCTGTTCATCGCGGAGCTTCCGTCCAGCGGGGATACGCCCGGAGAGCCGGAGATGCTCGCGCTCGGCGCCGCGGCCGTGACCGTCGAGCCGGACCCGCCCGTAGAGGCGGACCGACCGATCTCGCTCCTGGCTTCGCGTCCGTCGGGCGGCCTCATCGTCGAGCAGAGCGAGCACCCGCAGAGCGCCGTGACCTCCGCCTGGCTCGACAACGGTATCCGCGTTCACCACCGCTTCATGGCCGAGCACAGAGCCGAGGCGCGCGTTGTCATCACGCTGGCGGGCGGCCGCATCCAGGAATCCGCGGCCGACCGCGGCATCACGGACGCGGCGGCGGTCGCCTGGGAGCGTCCGGCCACGCGGACGCTCTCCAGCACCCAGATTCGCGGGCTGATGACGGGCCGGAAGGTCCGCGTGAGCGGGTACGTGGGCGATGACGCCCTCACGCTCACGGTATCGGGCGATCCCTCCGAGCTCGAGATCGGGGTCCAGCTCGCGTACCTGCTCCTGACCGATCCGGACATCGAGGCGCCAGCGCTCGCGCAGTGGAAGGTCGCCGAGGCGCAGGCGATCGCGGCCCGCAAGGTCCAGCCGGCGGGCGTGCTGGCCGAGGCCGTGGCGGCGGCGCTCTACCCCGAGGACGAGGCGCGGACCCGGCCGCTCGAGGTCGAGCAGGCCCAGGCCATCTCGCTCGACGCCGCGAACACGTGGCTCAGAGACCTGATCGCGCGGTCGCCTATCGAGGTCGCGGTGGTCGGCGACGTCGACCAGGCCCCCGCGCTCAGCCTGGTGCAGCGATACCTCGGTGCATTGCCCGCGCGGGATCGCATCAGCGACAAGACCTTGAGCGATCGCCGGGTGATTCCGCGGGCCGTCGGACCCGTGCACGTCGAGCGCACGGTCGACGTCAAGACACCCCAGTCGGTCGTGCTCGACGGCTTCTTCGGCCCCAACCTCAGAGACCTCCGGGATGCGCGTCTTCTCAACATGGCCGCCCGCGTCCTCAGCACCCGCATGAGCCGAACCATTCGTGAGGAGCGGCAGCTCGTCTACAGTATCTACGCCGCGTCGCAGCCGGCGAGCGAGTATCCGGGGTTCGGCCGCTTCGTCGCCCAGGCGCCGACCGATCCCGCCAAGGGGCCGGCGCTTGCGGCGGCGGTCGAGGAGATGTACGCCGCCTTCGCCAAGGACGGGCCGACCCAGACGGAGCTCGACGTGGCGAGGAAGCAGATCGCTAACCAGCTCGCCGAGAGCATGAAGGATCCGGGCTTCTGGACCCAGCGGCTCGCCACCCTCGACTACCGCGGCCTCAGCCTCACCGACGTCCTCGACGCGCCCGCTCAGTATCAGGGGTTCACCGCCGAGGAGATCCGCGAGGCGTTCGCGCGCTACTATCGACCCGAGGCGCGGTTCCGGTTCGTCATCTCCCCCCGTCCGGCCTAGCCGGCTGCGGAACGAGACCCAATCGACTCGGGCCTCGCGTGACCGGAATCGGTGCCGGCCGCAGCGATAGTGTTGTGTAGCCGGCATTCGTGTACACTCTAGGGGCCTTGCGAACAACCGGTTTGTCGGGAACGCTTGTCACCGCCCGGCCGCGCCCCGAACTTGTTCCAGGTTCAGGTCGTGCTCAGTACGGAAGACGAGGGAGGATCCCATGGCCGTGAAGCTCTTCGTTGGTGGTCTATCGTTCTCCACGTCCAGTGCTCGGCTTCGGGACACCTTCGCCGGCGTGGGCGAGGTCGAGTCCGCCGAGGTCGTGACTGACCGGGATACTGGCCGGTCGCGCGGCTTCGGGTTTGTCGAGATGGCGACCTCGGAGGCCGCCACCGAGGCGGTGCGGAGCTTGAACGGGAGCGAGCTCGATGGGCGCCAGATCAAGGTCGAGATGGCAGCCCCCGGAGGATCGGGCGGCGGCTTTCGACGGAGCTCGGGCCCGGGCGGCGGTGGCCGCGGATCCTCATCGGGACGCCGGCCCCGATGAACGTGCTGGCATTCTCGACTCCCCCGAACCTGGACTGGCGGTGGCGGATTGTCAACTACGCGGGCGAGATGATCGAGGAGTCGCAGGCGTCATTCCCCACGATTGCCGGCGCGGTGGCGGAGGGACGAAAGCGGCTCCTGGAAATGAACAGCCCCGACCGCTCGGTACCGCGTTCGTTCTACCGCTCGACTACGTACCTCCGTAGCCGGTGAACCAGCGAAGAAACTACGGGTTCGAGCGGCGACTCAAGGCTGGCGCCCGCCAGGCCAGACAAGACGCCAAGCGGCAGCGCAAAGCGGAGCGTGCCCAGACGGGCGCTGCCGGACCCGAGATCGGAGCGGCGCAGGATTCCGGAGCCAGCCCGGAATCGTGGGAGTGGTTCTCGCCGAGCCGAGGCCGGACAGTGACGGCTCGAACCGGTACGCGGCCCCCGACCGATCCTCCCGATGACTGGGTCCTTCTGACCGACGTGGCCGAGCCCGGCGCGGACGAGCGGGACGGCGATCGCGACGACGCGCAAGCGGGTGGAGATCGCAGCCCCTGACGAGTCGACCGGCCGCTCAGCAGTCCTGACGTCCGTGGCCCTCGTGTCGAGGAGACCACCGATCCCTCGCTAGTCTAGTGTCCGAGTCGAAAGTCTGTTGACTCACCCCGCCCGGCGCTTTGTCGGCTCATTTCTGACTCGGACAAGCTCTTGGCCCAGCCCGGCTGTCGATCTTTGAGCTCCTCGACGGCGGCCAACCTGACCCCCCACTCGCGTTGACAATGCCGGAGGCCGGCCGCTATCCTCCGCCATCACGTGGCTCCGACTGGTCCGCCCTTTCGCATCGGGATTGACACCGGCGGCACGTTCACCGACGTCGTGGCGGTGAACGAGGTCACGGGCGAGGTCATCACGATCAAGACGTCGTCCACGCCCGCCGACCCGTCGATTGGCGTTCTCGAGGGGCTGCGAAAGGTCCTGCGGTTGGTGGGGGGAGGGGTCGTGACGGCGGTCTCCCACGGCACGACCGTGGCGACCAACGCCCTCCTTCAGGAGGACTTCACCGGCCTCGGGCTCGTCACGACCGAGGGCTTTCGCCACGTCCTCGAGATCGGGCGCCAGAGCGTGCCGCAAGGATACGGCAACTCCTACTTCTGGGTGAAGCCCGAGCGGATCGTGCCGCTCCATCTGGTCCGCGAGGTCTCGGAGCGCGTGAGCTGCCACGGCGAGGTGCTGCGGCCGTTCGACGAGTCGGCCGCCGTGGAGGTGGCGCGTTCGTTCAAGCGCCTGGGCGTCCGGAGCATCGGCGTCAGCTTCCTGCACTCGTACGCGAATCCGGAGCATGAGCGGCGCATGCGCGCGGTCCTCGCGCGCGAGCACCCCGACGCGCACGTCTCGACATCCTCCGAGGTGCTGCCGGAGTATCGCGAGTACGAGCGGACGGTGACGACGCTGGTCGACGCCTTCGTCAAGTCCCACGTTGCCACCTACGTCGGCGCGATCCAGGCGCGGCTCGACGCCGAGCTGGGCACGGCCACGCCGGTCTACGTGATGAAGTCGAACGGCGGCGTGATCTCGGCCCGCGAGGTCGCCGGGCAGCCGATCACGACGATCCTGAGCGGCCCGGCGGCCGGCGCCCTGGGTGCGAGCGTGCTCGCGTCCGCGGCGGGCTTCGACCGCGTGCTCACGGCCGATGCCGGCGGAACGAGCACCGACGTGTGTCTGGTGGCCGGCGGGGTCCCGGGTCTCACCACCGACGGTGCGGTGGGACGCTTCCCGGTCAAGGTGCCGATGATCGACATCGTGACCGTCGGCACGGGCGGCGGCAGCATCGCCTGGCGCGCGCCCGATGGCGGGCTCAAGGTCGGGCCGAGAAGCGCCGGCGCCGAGCCGGGACCGATGTGCTACGGTCGGGGCGGTGACGAGCCGACGACCACCGATGCGCACGTGTTCCTGGGACGCCTGCCGCCCCACCTGCTCGGCGGCGAGATCTCGCTCGATCGCGCGCAGGCCGAGCGGGGCCTGGCGCGGCTCGCCGACGCGATCGGCCTCGATGTGACGCGAACCGCCGAGGGCGTGCTCGAGATTGCTGCCTGGAATCAGGCCAACGCGATCCGGCAGATCAGCGTGAAGCGCGGGCTCGACCCGCGAGACTACACGCTTGTCGCCTTCGGAGGCTCGGGCCCGCTGCTGGCGGGCCAGCTCCTCGATCTACTCAGCCTCGAGTCGGCCCTGGTGCCGCCGGCGCCCGGCAACGTGTCGGCGTTCGGGCTCATGGTCGTCGACCTCAAGAACGACTACGTGCAGACCTGCGTGCAGCGTCACGACCGGCTCGACCACGCATCACTCAATGCACATCTCGATCGGCTCGAGGCGCTCGCGGGGGCGGCGCTCCGCCGCGAGGGGTTCCGGGACGGGGAGGTGCGGCTCGTCCGATCGGGGGATCTTCGCTACCTCGGTCAGGCCTGGGAGGTGCGTGTGGATTTGCCGCCCGGGCCGCTCGATGCGGCGACCGCGGCGGCGGCGGTCGAGCGATTTCACGCCGCACACGAGCAGCGCTACGGCTACAGCTATCGCGAGCGGCCCGGGACCCAGGCGACGGCCCGTCAGATCGTTGAGTGGGTCAACGTGCGAGTCACCGGGATCGGGCCGATTCGCCGCCCCGCGCTCCGTGAGCTCCCGGCCGGCGACGGCCGGGCCGATCGCGCGCGTTTCACGACCCGGCCGGTCGTCTTCGACGGTGCGCCGACCGAGTGCCCAATCTACGACCGCTCCCGGCTCCAGCCCGGCGACCGGCTCGCCGGCCCGGCCATCGTGGAGGAGTTCGGCTCGACCACGGTCGTCTTCCCGGGCCTGAGCCTGGACGTCGACCGCTTCGCCAACCTGATCCTCACCCGTGCCGCATCATGGCCGGACAGCCCGTGACCTCCCTGGGCATGGCGCGACCGATCGACGGGTCGGAAGCGCGGCGCTCTCCCCTTCCGAGTGAGATGCTCGACCCCATCGTGCTCCAGGTGGTCGAGGGGACGCTGGCCTCGGCAGAGGCGGAAGTGGAAGCGGCCATCGAGCGGACGTCGCGCTCGCCGATGATCCGCGAGGCACGGGATTTCCGGGCCGGCATCCACGACGCGCGGTGCCGCAAGCTCACCGGGCGCTCGTACTCGGCCCTCGTGAATCCTGTCGTGCGCGACTTCCCGATCGAGACGATGCGCCCGGGCGACGTCTTCTTCCACAACGACGTCTACGGCTCGGAAGGCGGCATCGGCCACCTGCCCGACCTGTGCGTCACGGTGCCGGTGTTCCACGCGGACGAGGTGGTGGCCTTCGTGCAGGCGTTCGGCCATCACGACGACATCGGCGGTGCGGTGCCGGGATCCATGCCCTCGCATGCCACATCGGCCTACCAGGAAGGGCTCATCATCCCGCCGATCCGCCTCTACGCCGCGGGGAGCCCGAACGAGGACGTCATCCGGATCCTCGTGCGAAACTCCCGGCTGCCCGACAGCCTGCGCGGGGATCTCGACAGCGAGACCGCCGCCTGCCGCCTCGGGGCCGAGCGCATCGCCGACCTCTTCCGCCGCTACGGACGGGCGCAGGTCGAGGCCTGCTTCGATGCGATCCTCGAGAAGACCACCGCGACGTTTCGACGCGAGATCCTCAGCAAGATTCCCGACGGCACCTACGTCTGGGAGGACTACGCCGAGCACGACGGCGTCGATCCGCCGCGGCTCCACACCCAGCGCATGGCGCTGACGAAGACCGCCGAGCGGCTGGTCATCGATTTCGCCGGCACGAGCCCGCAGGCCAAGGGCCCGATCAACCACGCCGGGGACTACGCCGACGGCGTGTTCCTCAAGAAGTGGCTGGCGCCGATCCTGCGCAACCTCGCCGACACACCCGAGCGAATGGCCGAGCTGGACGTCAACGAAGGCGTGGTGCCGCTGATCGAACTGCGGTTCCCGCCGCCGGGCACGCTGCTCACGCCGGTCTTTCCCGCGCCGACCAACGCGCGCACGTTCGTCATCCTCCGGCTCCTCGGCATCCTGGCCGGTGCGCTGGCCAAGGCGGTCCGGGGCCGCATGCCGGCCGATCAGGAGACGATCCGCTACACTGGCGTGCACGGGACCGACGCCGACGGCAACTTCTACCTGATGCGCGAGGTGCTGGGCGGGGGCTCGGGCGGCCGCTACTACGCCGACGGATCGGACGCGATCCACATCGTGCCGGACAGCAAGAACCTGCCCGCCGAGTTCACGGAGACCCGCTTCCCGCTCTTGGTCGAGCGCCTGGCGCTGGCGACGGACTCCGGCGGCCCCGGCAAGCGGCGGGGCGGCCTCGGCTATCTGAAGGAGATCCGCGTCCTCCGCGATAGCTTCTTCCTCTCGGTGGCCGACCGCTCGATCCTGTCATGCTGGGGCGTGGCCGGCGGCAAGGCCGGCGCGCCGTTCCGGGTCACGGTGGATCCCGGCGGCTCCTATGAGCGGGTGCTGCCGGGCCTGGTCGACGACGAGCCGCTGCCGGCGGGGACCCTGGTGCGCATCGAGACGACCGGTGGCGGCGGCTGGGGCGACCCGTTCGAACGCGAGCCCGACCTGGTCGCGCTTGACGTCAGGCAGGGCAAGGTGAGCGAGCGGTCAGCCCGGGATGACTACGGGGCGGTGCTCGCCAGCGCTGGCGGCGACGTGATCGCCGATCCGACCGCCACCCGCGACCTGCGGGCACGGTTGGCCGCAGCGCGCGGCGCCGCCCCGTTCTTTGACCGCGGTCCAGGGTACCGGCAGCTGTCCGGCCGCGATCACGCCGACGTGGATCTCGGCGGCCCCGGTGGGGCATCGACTGATCAGCGATGATTCCCGGCTCCACCGATATCCCGCCGGGTTCCCACACCTTCCGAGGAGGCCTGTCATGACCCGACGTCTCACCAGGCTCGCGGCCGCGTTGGCGCTCGCCGCAGCGACCCCTCCCGCGGCGGCCCAGGCGCCCATCAAGATCGGTTTCATGGCCGAGCTCTCCGGGCCCCAGGGTGCGCTCGGCCAGGACCAGTACGACGCGTTCATGCTGGTCGTGAACCGCAACGGTGGCAAGCTCGGCGGCACGGCCGTCGAGGTCATCAAGGAGGACAGCCAGCTCAAGCCCGAGGTGGCCACCCAGATCGTCCAGAAGCTGATCGAGCGGGATCGGGTGCCGATCATCACCGGCATCACCTTCTCGAACGTCATGATGGCGGTGCACAAACCCATCACCGAGAAGGAAGTCTTCTTGATCGGCTCGAACGCCGGCCCCAGCCCGATCGCCGGCCCGCAGTGCTCGCCGTACTCGTTCATCGTCTCGTGGGAGAACGGATCGCAGGCCGAGGTCGTCGGGAAGTACGCCACCGACAAGGGCTACAAGCGCGTGATGGCGCTGGCGCCGAACTATCAGGCCGGGAAGGACTTCGTCGCCGGATTCACGCGGATGTACACCGGCGAGGTCATGGACGAGATCTACACGCCCCTCAACCAGCCCGACTTCTCCGCCGAGATCGCGCAGGTCGCCGCGCGGACGCCGGACGCGGTCTTCGTGTTCTATCCCGGCGGTCTCGGCATCAACTTCGTGCGCCAGTACCGACAGGCGGGGCTGCTCGGCAAGATCCCGCTCCTGTCGGCTTCGACCGCCGACGGCATCGGCCTGCCCGCGCTCAAGGACACCGCGCTCGGCGTGATCGCCGGCACGTTCTGGGGCCCGGACTTCGACAACGCGGCCAACAAGCGCTTCGTCGAGGCGTTCGAGAAGGTCTACCACCGCATCCCATCCCAGTACGCCGCCCAAAGCTACGACGCCGCCCAACTGCTCGACTCGGCCATTGCCAAGGTCAAGGGAAACGTCGCGGACAAGCCGGCGTTCATGGCGGCCCTGAAGGCCGCCGACTTCCCCTCGGTGCGCGGCGCGTTCCGGTTCAACAACAACAACTTCCCGATCCAGGACATGCACGTCTTCGAGGTCGCCAAGGACGCCAAGGGCCGCGTGTCGCTCAAGACCATCGCGACGCCGCTCAAGGCCCATCAGGACGCGTTCCATCAGAAGTGCCCGCTGAAGTGACGCCGGCGGCCGCCCGCGTCGGGAGGGGAGAAGGGAGAAGGGGGCCTCACCGCGCACGGTCATGACCTACGGCCTCTTCCTCACGCAGCTGCTGAACAGCGTGCAGCTCGGGGTGCTGCTGTTCCTGCTCTCGGCCGGGCTCACGCTCGTGTTCGGGATCACGAACTTCGTGAACCTCTCCCACGGGTCGCTCTACATGATGGGGGCGTATTTCGCCGCGGCGGCCTACGACTGGTCCGGCTCGTTCCTGGTCGCGGCGCTCGTGGGGATTCCGGCGACGCTGGGGCTCGGCCTCGTCCTCGAGCGCGTGGCGCTCGCGCACCTCTATGGCCGCGATCACCTCGACCAGGTGCTCGCGACCTTCGGCCTCATCCTGTTCTTCAACGAGCTGGTGCGGATCATCTGGGGTCCGGCGTCCATCTACATGAACGTCCCCGAGGCGCTCTCGGGCACGGTCAGTCTGTTCGGCCTGCCCTACCCGGCCTACCGATTCGCCATCATCGGGGTGGGCATCCTGGTGGCGATCGGGTTGTATCTCCTCATCCACACGACGCGCGTCGGCATGCTGATCCGCGCGGGCGCGTCGAACCCCGCCATGGTCGGCGCCCTGGGTGTCAACATCACGCGCCTGAACGCGATGGTGTTCGGCGTCGGTGCGGCGCTCGCGGGCCTGGCCGGCCTGATGGCCGGGCCGATCCTCTCGGTCCAGCCCGGCATGGGCGAGCCGATCCTGATCCTGACGCTGGTGGTGATCGTCACGGGCGGCATCGGCTCGATCCGCGGCGCATTCTACGGGGCGCTCATCATCGGCATCGTGGACACGGTCGGCCGCGCCTTCCTGCCCACGCTGCTGCGCGCCCTCTTCGAGCGCTCGGTCGCCCAGGCGGCGGGGCCCGCGATCGCCTCCATCCTCATCTACCTCCTGATGGCCGTAGTCCTGGCCTTCAGGCCGCAGGGCCTGTTTCCGGTGAAGCATGGGTGACCGGCCCGCTCCGCCTCTCACCCCGGCCCGCAGTCCCCGCTCCGGGGGCGCCCGAGCATCGATGAAGGTCGGCGCACGCACCGCGGTGTCGGCGGCCTTCCTCCTGCTGCTCGCGCTCGTGCCCGTCATCTCCGCGGCCCTCGGGCAGCCGTTCTACGTCACGCTGTTCGCGCGCATCATGATCTTCGGGCTGGCGGCGCTCGGGCTGAACCTGATCCTCGGCTATGGCGCGATGGTGAGCTTCGGGCATGCGCTCTACATCGGCATCGGCGCCTACGCGGTCGGCCTGCTCACGGTCCACGGCATCACGAGCGGCTGGGTTCAGCTCGGTGGAGCGCTCGCCGTCGCGCTGGTCCTGGCGGTGCTGATCGGGCTGGTGTGCCTGCGCACGAGCGGCATGGCGTTCATCATGATCACGCTCGCGTTTGCGCAGATGTTCTTCTTCCTGGCGGTGAGCCTGAAGGCCTACGGCGGTGACGACGGGCTGTCGATCGCGAGCCGCAGCGACTTCGGCCTTTTCACGCTCGGCAACCCCACGGTCCTCTACTACACGATCGTCGCGGTGCTGATGCTCGCGCTCTACGGCGCCGGGCGGCTGGTGCCCTCGCGCTTCGGCATGGTGCTGCGCGGCTGCAAGGCGAATGAGCGGCGCATGGTGGCCCTCGGCTTCCCGACCCTGCGGTACAAGCTCACCGCGTACGTGCTCTCGGCCCTCGTGTGCGTCATCGCCGGGTTCTTCCTGGCGAATCTGACGCGATACGCCTCGCCCGCCTACATGCAGTGGACCGTGTCCGGCGAGCTCATCGTGATGATCGTACTGGGCGGACTGCGCACGCTCGTCGGGCCCCTGATCGGCGCGGCGGCCCTCATCATCCTCGAGCAGCTCCTATCGGACTTCCACCTCGGCCTGCCGTGGGGCCTCGATGCCTTCATCAAGGACCATTGGATGGCGCTGCTCGGCCTCTTCATCGTTCTGGTGGTGCTGACCATGAAGCAGGGCCTGTACGGCTACCTGGCTGCACGCGAGCGGACGTTCGCGGCGTGATGCTCGCCGTCGAGCGCCTGGTCAAGCGCTTCGGCGGCCTCACCGCCACTGACCATCTGTCCCTCGCCGTCGCCGCCGGCGAGCTCCACGCCATCATCGGCCCCAACGGCGCGGGCAAGACCACGCTGATCCATCAGCTGTCGGGCGAGGTCACCCCGGACTCCGGGCGCATCGTCTTCGATGGCGCGGACATCACTAGCGAGCCCGCGTATCGCCGCGCGCTGGCTGGCCTCGGGCGCTCCTACCAGATCACCTCGGTGTTCGCCGAGTTCACCGCGCTCGAGAACGTGCTCCTGGCGGTGCAGGCGCACGCCGGCCACAGCTTCCGCTTCTGGCGGCCGGCGGCCCGCGAGCGCGCGCTGGTGGAGCCGGCGCGGGCCGCGCTCGATCTGGTCGGCCTCGCGCCCCGCGCGCACACCCCGGCGGCGGCCATGGCCCATGGCGAACGCCGCCAGCTCGAGATCGCGATGACGCTGGCCACGCGCCCCAAGCTGCTGCTGCTCGACGAACCCATGGCGGGCATGAGCCACCTCGAATCCGAGGCGGTGGTCGCGTTGCTGCAGACGCTCAAGGGCACGTACACCATCCTGCTGGTCGAGCACGATGTCGGTGCGGTCTTCGCGCTCGCCGACCGCATCACGGTGCTCACCTACGGGCGACCCATCGCCAGCGGGACCGCCGAGGAAATCCGCGCGAATCGGGAGGTCAAGGACGCGTACTTGGGCGAGGAAGACGCGGGGTGAGCGGGAGCGGATGACGACCCTCCTCGAGGTCGGGGCGATCGAGACCTTCTACGGCGCGAGCCAGGCGCTGTTCGGCGTCTCGTTCGAGGTGCGCGAGCGCGAGTTCGTCACGCTCATCGGCCGCAACGGTATGGGCAAGTCCACGACCGTGAAGAGCATCATGGGCCTGCTTCCCCCGCGCACGGGCACGATCAGGTTCGCGGGGCGCCCGATCCACGGCCGCGCCGCGTACCGCATCGCCCAGGCGGGCCTCGGGCTCGTGCCCGAGGGGCGGCAGATCTTCCCGAACCTCACTGTGCGCGAGAACCTCGTCGCCACCGCGGAGAACCGGCACCAAGCGCGCGACCCCTGGACGCTCGATGCGGTCTACCGGATGTTCCCGCGCTTGAAGGAACGTGAACGCAATCTCGGGGCCACGCTCTCCGGCGGCGAGCAGCAGATGCTCGCCATCGGCCGTGCGCTCATGACCAACCCTACTCTGCTGATTCTGGATGAGGCCACCGAGGGCCTGGCGCCCCTCGTCCGCGCCGACATCTGGCGCTGCCTCGAGGGGCTGAAGGGCGCGGGCCTCGCGCTGGTGGTGATCGACAAGAACATCGGGCCGCTGCTGCGCCTCGCCGACCGGCATTACATTCTCGAAAAGGGCCGCGTGGTCTGGAGCGGAACGTCGCCCGACCTGCGCGCGAACCGCGACGTCCTGCAGCACTACGTCGGCGTCTGAAGGGAACAGATGTCCACCCGAACGTGATGATGACGACCCCTGGCCGCCTCACGGCGCGCTCGTGCCCCGGATGGCCGCCTCCGCGTCGTAATCGTAGAGCCAGCCGCGCGCGGCATACGCGTCCTCGCGCTCCAGGGCGGCATAGCCGGCGTCGCGCGCCTGCTGGGCCGGCCCATCCGGCAGGTGGTAGGTCGTGGCGTTCTCGAATGAGCCGCGCTGGATCCGCGATGCCCGCGGCTTGCGGATCTCCTCGTAGCGGGTGAGCGCCGGGCCCACCGACGCGGGCTCGGCTTCGGCGAGGCAGCGGGCCAGGACCACCGCGTCCTCGACCGCCTGACAGGCCCCCTGCGCCAGGAATGGCAGCATGGCGTGAGCGGCATCGCCGAGGAGGGTCACCCGCCCCGCCGACCACCGGGCCAGCGGCTCGCGATCGTACAGCGCCCAGCGATGGGTCTCGACCGCGGCGCCGATGATGGCGCGGACCTGCGGATGCCAGCCCGAGAACTCGAGAAGGGCGTCGGCCACCTCACCGCGTGCCGACCAGGACTCCAGCCGCCATTCCCCGGCCGGACAGACCCCCACGAAGTTCATGAAGCGTCCACCGGCGACGTAGTAGTGGACGAAGTGACGGCTCGTGCCGAGCCACACGGCGAAGCGGCGGGGAAGGTCGAGATGCGCGAGCCGCTCCGCCGGCACCAGCCCCCGGTACGCCTGACTGCCCGAGAAGCGCGGTGACTCCGGGCCGAGGATCGCGGCCCGGACCACGGAGTGGATGCCGTCCGCCCCGACCACCACGTCGGCCCGCGCCCTCGCTCGATTCGCGAGCACGACCTCCACGGCATCCCCGTGCTCGGCCAGGCCAGTGACCTGGTGGCTGAGGTGGAGCACCCCGGCCGGCAGCGCATCGGAAAGGACAGCCAGGAGATCCGGACGGTAGAGGTGGTAGTAGGGCGCTCCGAAGCGCTCGACGACCGCCTGGCCGAGCGGCTCGCTCCAGAGGAGCCGACCGTCGTCCCAGCGGCGGAGATCGCTCCGCTCGGGCCGCACCCCCACCCGGGCGAGCGCCTCGGCCAACCCGAGCCGGTGGAAGATCCGCGTGGCATTGGGCGCGATCTGGATACCGGCACCCACCTCGTGCAGCGCCGGCGCCTGCTCGAAGACGCGCACCTGGAGACCGGCGCGCGCGAGCGTCAGGGCCGCCGTCAGCCCGCCGATGCCCGCGCCGACGACGATGACGTCCATGTCTTCGCTCTCGATAACTACCGGCCCGCTGGGGGGCCGCCACCGATGACGCCGGCGGCGCGAAGCGAAGCTCGCTCCGCCTCGGTGAGCCCGAGGACACGGTCCAGCACGTCGTCGGTGTGCTCGCCGAGCAGCGGCGCCGGACCGCGGACGGCACCGGGCGTCTCGGACATCCGGATCGGGACCCCGACCATCTTGACAGGGCCAGTCACCGGGTGCTCGACCTCGAAGATGGCGTTCCGCGCCTTCACCTGGGGGTGGTCGAGGACCTCGGCCAGCGTGTTGATGGCGCCGACGGGGATGCCGCTGGCCAGCAGCAGCGCCTCCCACTCCTGATAGGTCTTCGTCAGGAAGGCCTCCTGGAGTGTGGCAATCAGCGACGCGCGGTTCCGCTCGCGGTCGGCGTTCGTCCGGTAGCGCGGGTCGTCGGTCAGGTCCGGCCGCCCGATCACCGGGCAGAAGATCTTCCAGAGCTTTTCGCTGCCCACGGCCAGCGCGAGGTCGCGGCTCTTCGTGCGAAAGGTCTGGTAGGGCAGGAGCGCCTTGTAGGCGGTGCCCATCGGGCCCGGGACGGCGCCGTCCACAAGGTAGGCGGCGATCATGGTCTGGAGCAGCGAGAGCTGGCCTTCGAGCATCGACACGTCGATGGCCTGCCCCTTCCCCGTCTTCTCCTTCACGCGCAACGCCGCCACGATGCCGAAGGCCGCGTACATTCCTGCGGTCATGTCGGCGATCGACACGCCGCAGCGCACGCCTGGCCCGTCCGGCTCGCCAGTGACCGAGATCATGCCGCTTTCGGCCTGCAGAATGAGGTCGAGCGCGGCCCGATCGCGATACGGTCCGTCCTGACCGAAGCCCGAGATCGAGCAGTAGATGATGCCGGGGTGGCGGCGGCGGGCCGCCTCGTAGCCGAGGCCGAGCTTCTCGAGCACGCCGGCGCGGTAGTTCTCGAGGACAGCGTCGCACTTCTCGACGAGCCGCCAGAACAGCTCCTTGCCGCGCGCCTGCTTGAGGTCGATCTCGATGGACTGCTTGCCGCGGTGGAGGCTCGCGAAATAGGTCGTGCCGGCCCCGCTCGGCAGGCGCGTGCCCCACGCCCGCGCGATGTCGCCCGTCTCCGTCGGCTCGAGCTTGATGACCTCGGCGCCGAAGTCGGCGAGCATGGTCGAGCAGAAGGGGCCGGCCAGCGCGTGCGAGAGGTCGAGGATCCTGACGCCTTCGAGTGGTGTCCGCATCGGTGGTCGCTCCCGTGGCCGGCCGGCGCTGGGTCCAGCGTGGACCCCGACCCGACCGGGGATCGGAACGAATCATACACGGCGCGCGTCTTGCGCAGTCGTCCGACCTCCGTCAGACTGACGGCGCCGGTCGAATACCGGCAGGGAGGGCGACGCATGCGCGCGATGGCGGCGGTCCTGTACGAGGTGGGTAAGCCCGTGGTCGTGGAGGACGTCGAGGTCCTCGAGCCGGGCCCGCACGAGGTGCTGGTCCGATGGGTGGCCAACGGCGTGTGCCATAGCGACCTTCACGTCGTCACCGGCGACTATCCGCACCCGTTGCCCGTGGTGCTCGGGCACGAGGCGGCAGGCGTGGTGGAGCGGGTGGGGCCGGGCGTCGAGACCATGGCGCCCGGCGACCACGTCTGCTCGAGCTATATTCCCTCGTGCGGCAAGTGCTGGTACTGCATCAACGGCCAGCCGACCATGTGCGCGCTCCGGGACAAGCCGCGGTGGTTCATGCTGGACGGCACGTCCCGCTTCCGTCGGGATGGGCAGCCCCTCCATCACTTCCTCCAGGTCTCCGGCTACGCGACCCACTCCGTCGTGCTCGAGGAGAGCGTGATCCCCATCCGCAAGGACGCGCCCCTGGACGTGGTCTGCCTCGTGAGCTGCGCCGTCCTGGCCGGGGCCGGGCCCGTTTTCAATCGCGCCCGGGTCCGCCCCGGCGCCAGCGTGGCCGTCTGGGGCTGCGGGGGAGTCGGGCTCAACACCATCCAGGCGGCGCGACTCTGCGGCGCGGCGAAGATCATCGCGGTGGACGTGGTACGGCAGAAGCTCGCCTGGGCCGAAGAGTTCGGCGCCACGCACGTCGTGGATGCGTCAGCGGAAGACCCGGTGGCGCGAGTGCAGAGCCTGAGCGGCATGGGCGGCGTCGACTTCGCTTTCGAGGTGGTGGGCACCCAGCGGACCATCGAGCAGGCTTTCCTCTCCCTCCACCGCGGCGGCACGTGCGTGATCGTGGGCATCTGTCCCGCGGGGACGCGGATCTCGGTCGACCCGATGCTCCTGGTTCAGCAGCGGATACTCACCGGCAGCTCCTTTGGCGGTGGGCACCAGCGCACCGACGTGCCAATGCTGATCGACCTCTACATGACCGGGAAGTACAAGCTCGAGGAGCTGATCAGCCGCCGCCTCGGCCTCGGCGAGCTGAATCACGCGTTCAATCTCATGCTGCAGGGCGAGGTCAAGCGCAGCGTCATCGTCTACCGGTAGTGGCGTTGCGCGCGGCCGCGACGTAGAATGCGGAGCCACGCGAGGCTCCTCCCGCGAGCCCCAGCCGGATGCAGCTGACGCAATGGAGCGCCTTCCCGCCGGCGGCCAGACTCGCCTGACAGGACCCGCGGCCAGGAGGCTGTATGCCACAGGCGCTCCAGGTCGTGTCGACCGATCACTGCTCCTTCTGCCTGACGGGGCCCGCCGGCAAGGAGCACCCGGAGCGCGTGAGCCAGTGAGCGCGCAGGCCCGCAGGCGCCTCGGGTCCCTCGCCGTGGCGGGCACGCTCGTGGCGCTGTGGGAGGGTGGCAAGGCGCTCTTCGCCATTCCGCGGTACCAGCTGCCCCACGTCCACGAGATCCTCGGCGACTTCCTACGCCGTGGGGCCGGCGGCGAGCTCTGGCTCTCGATCATGGCCGTGAACGCCAGCTACACGGCGCTCGAAAGCCTGATCGGCTTCGTCCTCGGTGGCGCCGCTGGCCTGGCCCTCGCCATCGCCTTCGCCCACTCCCGCCTCCTCGAGCGGGGGGTGCTGCCGTACGTGATCGCGTCCCAGACCGTGCCGATCCTGGCGATCGCGCCCATGGTCGTCGTGTGGCTGGGGACGTCCTGGTTCTCGAAGGCCGTGATCGCCGCCTACCTGACGTTCTTCCCGGTGACGATCAACATGCTCCGCGGCCTCAAGGCGGTGGATCCCGACGCCCTCGCCCTGATGCGCGCCCTCGCGGCATCGGCGCGGCAGGTGTTCGTCAAGCTGCGCTTCCCGGCGTCGCTGCCGTACCTGTTCACCGCGCTCCGGATCTCGGCGACGGCCAGCGTCATCGGCGCGATCGTCGGCGAGCTGCCGGTGGGCAGCCGCTACGGGATGGGCGTGGTCATCATCAACGCCGCCCAGTACTACAACTGGCATCCCGCCAACCTGTGGGCGGCCATCCTCGTCTCCGCCCTGATCGGCATCGCCTTCTATCACGCGGTGGCGCTGATCGAGCGCCGCGTCCTCCGCTGGCAGCCCGCGACTGGGCATTGAAGTGCGAGCCGAAGCCGCAGGCGAGGCGAGCCCCCAGATCAAATCACGCGCGAGAGCGCGAGTGCGAGCCGAAGCCGCAGGCGCGGCGAGCTCCCAGATCAAATCACGCGCGAGAGCGCGAGTGCGAGCCGAAGCCGCAGGCGCGGCGAGCCCCCCGATCAAATCGCGCGCGAGAGCGCGAGTGCGAGCCGAAGCCGGCGGCGCGGCGAGCCCCTGGCCTCACGGCGGGGCCGCTCAGCTCGAACCGCGGCCGCCTCGGATCTGGGCTCGTGTGGCCGGCTCGCAGGGTGTCGGTCGTTCGAGGAGCAGAGCCGAGCCTCGCGGCGGCGTCGGTCAGCTCGAGCTTCGGCTGCCTGGCGTGTCGGTCATGCGGACCGGCCGGAGTGGTTGTGATCAGCCTGAGCACGCATGAAGCCGGTCGTCGAGCTTCGGGGGGTCAGCAAGACGTTCGCGAGCCGGGCGGGGGCGACCGAAGCGCTCCAGGACGTCTCGCTTTCCATCGAGCCCGGCGAATTCGTGGCGATCATCGGCCCGTCCGGCTGCGGCAAATCCACCCTGCTCCGGCTCGTCGGCGACCTCGTCGAGCCCTCCTCGGGAACGGTCCAGGTGAACGGCAAGTCGCCCCGGCAAGCGCGGCTCGGGCGAGAGTACGGGATCGTCTTCCAGACGCCGGTGCTCTACGAGTGGCGCGCGGTGGTGGACAACGTCCGGCTGCCGCTCGAGATCGTCGGCCGGTCGCGAGCCGAGCGGGACGAGCGCCCTCGGGCGCTGCTCCGGCTGGTCGGCCTGGAGACGTTCCGCGATCACTATCCCTGGCAGCTCTCGGGTGGCATGCAGCAGCGGGTCGCTATCGCCCGCGCCCTCGTGCTGAATCCGTCGATCCTGCTCATGGACGAGCCGTTCGGCGCCCTCGACGAGATGACGCGCGAGCGTCTGAACCTCGAGCTGCTCTCCGTGTGGAGCGAGACTTCCGCCACCGTGCTCTTCGTGACCCACAGCATCGCCGAGGCGGTTTTCCTGTCGACCCGCGTCGTCGTGATGAGCCCGCGCCCGGGACGGATCGAGCGCATCGTGGAGGTCGACCTGCCGCGCCCTCGGGCCGACAAGACGCGGGCGCTGCCGCGGTTCTTCGAGCTGGTGACGACCGTTCGGGAGAGCCTTCGTGAGAGCTGACGCGGCCGGTGTCGCGGTTGCCTCACGGCCCGCGGGAACCCGGACCGCCGCCGCGCTCCGCGAATACGTGCCGGCGGCCGCGGTCTTCGTGGCGGCGATCGCCCTCTGGGAGGCGGCCGTCTACACCTTCGCGATCGAGTTCTACTTGTTGCCGGCGCCGCATGTGATCGTGGCGACCTTGCGCGAGAGCTATCCGGTCCTCGTCGAGGCCGGTCTCTACACGTTCAGCGAGGCGCTCGCCGGCTACGGGATCGGATGCGGCCTGGGGGTCCTGGCCGCGATCGCCGCCAGCCGTTGGCCCGGGTTCGCCGAGCTGATCCTCCCGTATGCCATCGCGTCGGCGTCCGTCCCGATCATCGCCCTGGCGCCGCTCGCGATCGTCTGGTTCGGCATCGCCCAGGGGTCGAAGATCGCGATCGTGGTGCTCATGACCTTCTTCCCGACCTTCATCAGCAGCCTGCGCGGGTTGCTCGGCGTGACACCGCAGAGCCTCGAGCTGATGCGGAGCTGTGCCGCCAGCGAGTGGCAGGTCTTCACGAAGCTCCGCCTGCCGGCGAGCCTGCCGCTCACGTTCACCGCGCTGCGCGGGTGCACGACGCTCGCGATGATCGGCGCGGTCGTCAGCGAGTTCTTCGGGGGCCCGGTCAAGTCGCTCGGCGTGTACATCAAGAGTACGGCGGCCCTCTTCCAGACGCGCCAGGCGTGGTCGGCCATCCTCGTCGCGTGCGCGCTCGGCCTGGCGTTCTACTTCGCAGTGGCCCTCGTGGAGCGTCTGGTCATGCCGTGGCGGGCGGAGCGGACGGCCGTGTGAGCGCGTTCCTTTCCCGCACCAGGTCACCCCGGGACCGGCCAGGCGCGCCTGATCCTGTTCGGGATCTCTGCCACCCCTCAGATGCGTGGCAGTGCGAGGCGAGCCCGCAGTTCGAGCTGAGGGGCGTCGGCGAGCGGAGCGAGACCGTCGCGAGGCGAGGCCCGACGCAGTTCGAGCTGAGGGGCGTCGGCGAGCGGAGCGAGACCGTCGCGAGGCGAGGCCCGACGCAGTTCGAGCTGAGGGGCGTCGGCGAGCGGAGCGAGACCGCCGCGAGGCGAGGCCCGAATAGATCCGAGCCTGAGCTCTGATTCCCAGATGCGGTTGGAGCGACGACTGAAGCGTCTGGAGATACGCCGGAAGCAGGAGACAAGAGCTGCGGCGCGGTTTCCGCTCCGCACCGTCCGCGGGCGTTCCGCGGGCGGCCGCGACGCGAGGCCCGGACCGGACGATCTTCTCGGGAACCGCCCGCCAACACACACAGGAGGACGACATGAAGCGCTGGACAGTGGTGCCGGTCATGCTGGGCTTGCTCGCGGTCGTCGCGACCGCCGACCTCGGACTGGGTCAGGGAGCCGACAAGGTGACGCTGCAGCTCAAGTGGGTCACCCAGGCGCAGTTCGCCGGATACTACGCGGCGAAGGCCAAGGAGTTCTACGGCGCCGAGAATCTAGACGTGACGATCCGGCCCGGCGGCCCGGACATCGTCCCCGAGCAGGTCGTGGCGGGGGGCGGCGCACAGTTCGGGCTCGACTGGCTGCCGAGCCTCCTGTCCGCGCGCGAGCAGGGAGCGCCGCTCGTGAACATCGCCCAGGTCTTCGCTTACAGCGGCATGCGCGAGCTCGCATTCAAGGGCTCTGGCATCAAGGGCGCTGCGGACCTGAAGGGCCGCAAAGTGGCGGTGTGGTTCGGCGGCAACGAGTTCGCCCTGCTGGCGACGCTCGAGAAGTACAAGATCGACCGCAACAAGGACGTGACTCTGGTCCAGCAGCCGTTCGACATGAACCTCCTGCTCCAGAAGCAGGTCGATGCGGCGGCCGTCATGACCTACAACGAGTACAAGCAGGTGCTCGACGGCGGCGTGAAGTCGGACGAGCTGGTGGTGATCGACTTCAACAAGGAAGGCACGGCCATGCTCGAGGACGGCATCTTCGTCACGGCCAACTGGATCAAGGATGCGAAGAACAAGGCGATCGCGGCCCGGTTCGTCCGGGCCTCGCTCAGGGGTTGGGAGTTCTGCCGCGACAAGCCGGCGGAGTGCGTGGACATCGTGCTGAAGGAAAGCCCGGTGCTCGGCCGCGACCACCAGACCTGGATGATGGCCGAGATCAACAAGCTCGTCTGGGGGCCGCCCGCGCCCAAGACGCCGCTCGGGAAGATGGATCCGGCGGCGTTCAAGCAGACGGCCGACATCGCGCTCAAGTTCGGCGTCATCAAGAAGCCGGCGGAGCCGGCGGCCTACACGCACGAGATCTGGGAGATGGCGCAGAAGAAAGGGTAAGGCGACCCGCGCGGGACATCCCCGGCCCAGCGCGCCTGCGGTAATCCGGACGGCCACGTGGAGGTGGACATGGAGACGACTGCAACGCGCCCGCTGACGGCTGATGACCTCCTGGCAATGGACTCGCCTGGCCTCGAGCTCGTCGACGGCGAGCTCGTCGAGCTGAGCGTGGGCGCCGAAGCGAGCTGGATCGCAGGGGAGCTGACGAGGTGCCTGGGAGACTTCGTCGTGTCCCGCAACCTCGGACACGTGTTCCCGGCCGACCCCAGCGCGGCGTTCTCGGCGACCGGCTACGTCGTAGCCGGTGGCTTGTAGACGAGCTGCTCGAGAGCGACGGCGGGACAGCCTCGCGGAAAGGAGAGTCTCTCGCTCGCATCGAGGATCTCGATGCCGAAGACCTCTCCCCCCGGGCCCATGTCCACCGCGATGCCCTGGCCGATCTGCTCGGTTCGGTCGACCTGCTGACCGGGTTTGCCCTGGAAGTAGATGTACATGGCATCGACCTCGGCGTCGTACGTGATCCTCAAGCCGACTCTCCGCTTCGGGCCCAGTACACGTATACGGTGACGACCACGATGCTTTCGTCCTCCTCGATGAAGATCGGCTCTACGTGTTCGCCGGAGTATTGTCGGCCGCCACGCATTTCGCGGCCAGGATACCACCTCCGCGAGCGCAGACGGCCGTACCCACCCCGCCCGGCGCTCTGTCGGCTCATCTCTGACTCGGGACACTAGGGACCCTGACAGGTTCGAGAGCGTCAGCGCTTTCGCGTTTCTTTCGGCGTGCGTTTCGCCTTGGGTGGGAGCGTCGCCGCGTAGGACAGGGCGCGCGCGGTCCAATGGCGGAGCGCGCCGAGGTCGTCGTGGAGGTGCGCCGGCACGACGACATACTCCTTCATGGGGCGGCCCTTCATCGGCTCGAAGGTGTGCGCGCCTTCCATGCCGAGCAGCTCGGCGCGCCCCACCTCGTCGAGCCGCACCATCATGCGCTCCTCGTGGAGGCCCGTGAAGAGGTGCCCGTTCACGAAGGCGCTCGGATAGCCGAACATCTGGCGCCGCTCGACGCGGCGGTCGGCGGGCAGCGCGGCATCGAAGACTGCCTTGAGCCTCTCGGAGGACTTCTTCCAGGCCATACCTCTCCTTCCGCGGACCTAGCCGATCAGATGGTCTGGCTCACCGGGGCAGACTGTGCCGAGTGGCTCGGCATCGAGGAGGTCGATGGGAGCCCGGTATCATCGTCAGGAACGAGCGCGGCATCAGCCGGATTGGCAATCTGCAACCGACAGTCCATTGCGTCGCGGCCATTGGTGAGCCCTTCAGCGTCGGTCGGGGAGCTGCTTCCGCGCGATCTCTCGCCGGTACAGGGTGATCGCGTCCTGGATCACGTGGTGGGCCTCGGTGCGGCCGCGGATCTGCTCGACGTTCACCGCCTTGTTCTCCAGCACCTTGTAGTCGAGGAAGAACCGCTGGAGCTCCTTGACCCGATGGGGTGGGAGCTCCGCAACGTCCTGGTAGTGAGCGTACTCGGGGTCGTCGACGTGCACGGCGATGATCTTGTCGTCCTGCCCCTTCTCGTCACTCATCGTGATGACCCCGATCGCCCGTGCCCGCAGGATGCAGAGCGGCACCACCGGCTCCTGGCCCAGGACGAGGACATCGAGGGGATCGTCGTCCGCGCAGAAGGTCTGGGGGAGGAAGCCATAGTTGGCCGGATAGTGGACAGCGCTATAGAGCACTCGATCGAGCCACAGCAAGCCGGTGCGCTTGTCCAGCTCGTACTTGACCTTCGATCCCTTGGGAATCTCGATCACGACCCGGAAATCCTGGTCGATGTGATCCCTCAGCTCGACATCGTGCCACGGGTGCATGCGTGGCCTCCCTTCCCCACATCTCCATCGCGTCGCTTCGAAGCAGCGGATCGCCAAGCGTACCATCCAGCGCGTCTGGCGGGCCGCTGCGCCCAATCGCGCTCACGGGAGACCGACGACTGAACGCGGCGGCCACGACTACGGCGAGCTCCGGCGCCCGCCGAGCTCGCGCACTAGGCCGCGGAAGAAGGGGCCGCCCCACAACGTGATCGACAGCAGCGCGCCGAAGAGGATCACTGCGTCGACGCTCTCGCGCCCCTGCCGCGTCCAGTAGACGTCCTGGAGGCGGAGCCAGAGCGCGAACTCGTCGAGGGTCAACGCCGCGCCCACGCCGTAGAGGAGGGCGGTCACGCGCGAGAGCCATGATGGGGAGCGGCCGCCGCCGGTGCCCACCTGGTTGAGCCACAGGTAGCCGGTCAGCAGCAACAGCAGGATGCCCCAGACCAGGTGGTGAACGTGCACGCCGCCCGCGGAGACGTTGTGGAACGGGCCGATCCCGGCGCGGATCAGGTGGGTGATCGCCCGGACCAGCGCGAACGCGAGATAGAAACCCATCGAGGCGACGAAGAGCCGGTCGCGCCGTGTGTCGCCGAAGTGCCGCTCGTAGATCGTCCGCAGCCGCCTGCGCAGCGAGACCACGAGGGCCGCCCCCAGGAGGAGGGGCACCAGCAGCGCGCATGTCCAGAAGATCGGGTGCGCCGTCGTCGCCATCGCGTGCGAGCTCATGCTCGGGGGTCCAGCCGAATGGCTGCCGATCAATCGTAGCCGACCCGGGCGGGGAACCCCAACCCGACCGTCGCCCGCGATCTTCCCATCACGCCCATACTGGCCAGTTTGTTTCTTCACGGGCCCGTAGGGAGCTCCCGCGCGCTTGTCCTCTCGTGGCTTTGGTGCTAAAGGTACCGCACCATGCGCTCGTCCCGGGGGACCCTCGTGCTCGCGGTAATGCTGATCGTGGCGCTCGGATCCGTTGCCGGATGGAATGGGGCGGAGGGAGATGATCCGCCCGCGGTGGCCTGCAGTGCGGACGCGCCCACGGTCCCGCTCAACGGGGCGGTGACGGTCAGGGCATGGACCGCGAGCTCGGCGTCGCGGCTCGTCTGGGAGGCGACGGCGGGCCAGCTCGAGGCGCGCGGTGGCGAGGCGCGATGGAGCCTCGCCAATTTGCAGCCCGGCACCTACGCCGTGATCGTGCGTCCCGAAGGGGGCGCGGAGGGATCCCCCGAATGCCTCGTCCGGGTCGTCGTTCGACGCGACGCGACCCCCCGCGGACCCGACTCGCGCGAGACCGGCTGGGCGCTGCTTCAAGCTGAGCGGTCGGAGGCTCCGGGCTATGGCCTGTACAGCTATCTGCTCCTCGGAGCGCCTCCGACCGATGCGACTCGCGAGCGCTACCTGGCCGCGATCGACGCCTACTGGCGGCTCGTCCCGGAGATCGCGGGCCTCGAACGATACGTGGCGCCGGCCCAGCTCAACATCGCGTATCTGCCCGTCACCGGCCCACCGCCGCAGACGGTCTCGACCGAATGGCTGCTCGCCCAGCACGATCACGCTAGATCCCGCGCTCTCCTCCGGCTGCTGCCGGGGGCGCATCGCGACGGTCCGTACATCCTGTCAGTCCTTGAACGGCTCGGCGCGCCGGGAACGGGCTCGAGCCTGGCCGGCCCGTACCTCTTCCAGGACCTGTCGTCGGTGCCGACGAATCTGGCGGCGGCCTGGGTCAGGCAGTTCCTGAACCAGGCGGCGCAGGAGCGGTTCTGGGAGACCCGTACCGGGGAGCGGCTGGCGCTCAAGCTCCGGCTCACGATCGGGGTGATGGGCGCCGGTCTGCCCGAGATTCGCAAGGCGCTCGACACCTGGATTGCCTGGGTTCGCTGAACCGATCGACGTCCTCCGTTCGCGTCCAGCCAGGGCAAGCGGAGCGCCACCGTGCGGGGATCCTCAAACCGGCGGATATGATTCGCTCAGTGTGGTTCTGGGTCGTCAGATCAGCGGCCGGGTGATGGCGTGTGGCCGGTGAACGGCCTCGGGCCCGGTCGGGAGATTCTGCGTGGTGACCTCACGTGAGGCTCCTTCTGCGCAGTAGCCTTCTTCTGGTCGTCGCGCTGGTCGGGCTCCCCTCCGCCGGCTGTCTCGGTGGATCCAGCCCGCCGACGAAGTTCTACGCGCTCGTGCCGGCGACCGGCCGGCGAAGCCAGACCGCCCAGCCTGCGGCGCCGGACCGCGGCGTCACCCTGGGTGTGGGGCCGGTGACGGTGCCGGCCTATCTCGACCGCCCGCAGATCGTCACTCGGCGGGGCAGCGACGAGGTGGATCTCGCCGAGTACGACCGGTGGGCGGAGCCGCTCGTGGACAGCATTTCCCGTGTCATGGCCGAGAACCTGGCCGCCCTCCTCGAGACGGATCGCGTCGCCATCTTCCCGTGGTCGGGGTCCCGGTCGATCCCGTTCCAGGTCACCGTCGACCTTCTGCGATTCGATGGCCCAGCGGGCGGCGACATCGTGCTGGACGCGCGCTGGCGCATTGTCGGAAACGACCGCACGGAGTTGCTCGTCAAGCGCTCGACGATCACCGAGGCAACCAGTGACGCCGGCTACGGCGTCCTCGTCGCGGCCATGAGCCGCGCGCTCGCCACCCTGAGCCGCGACATCGCGGCCGGTGCGAGCGCGCTTCGGCGCTGAGGCACTCGAAGGGGGCTTCGCCTCCCGTCGGTGCCCTCTTGCAGTTGATGGCGCGACGATCCCCTCGCGAAAATTGTTTCTAGAACTCGCTTGACAGCTCCCCGGGCGCGCAAGGGTCTGTGGCACGACCGTTCTCACCGGATCCTGCTCGAGAGAGTGTCGTCGAGGGCGACTGCGGGCCACGTGCGCGAGTGCTACTACCGTTCACTTCCCCGCGTCGCCGGGTGTCGGCTTCGGGGCGGGGCGCTCGGCCGTTGAGCTCTCGCGGCAGGGCTCGACGACGAGCATGCCGTGGGCCAGCGGCGGCAGGTTCGCGAGCGTCTCCCGCACTGCTTCGCAGGCCTCGTGCGTTGGTACCGTCAACTCCCCGGTCTCGCGGTCGCTCGTGCCCCACATGAATCCGATGACGACCCGGTAGGCCAGGACCCACGCGATGCTCACGGGCGGGCTCGCAGCCGGCCCTCGGGCGGCCGCGGGCGACGCACCGCGGCCACGCTCCGGCCGATGCCCGCTCGAGCGCGCGGGCGCGCGGATGCTACACCGCCACGGCCCGGTAAACTGGTGTCCGCCATCCCGAATAGCGCCGGTCGACGCCCCGCACCAGGTTCAGGTAGGCCTGCTGGATACGCCTGGTGACGGGGCCAACCGTGCCGTCGCCGAGCGGGAATCGATCGACCGAGACGATCGGCGTGATCTCGTAGCCGGTCCCGCAGAAGAAGGCCTCCTCGGCGACGTACAGCTCCGTGCGGTCGATCTCGCGCTCGACGACGTCGAGGGCGAGCACGTTCGGGCAGATCTCCTCGATCAGGGTCGTCCGGGTGACACTCTCGAGGATGTCGCTGGTGACGGTGGGCGTGATCAGCCTTCCCTTGCGCACGACGAAGAGCGACGCGCCGGTGCCCTCGGCGACCTTGCCGTGCTGATTCAGGAAGATAGGCGCGTCGTAGCCATCCGCCTGGGCCTGGAGCTGCGCGAGGCGCCCGTTCTGATAATTCGCGCCGCACTTGAGCCGGATGGGGATCGCGTTATCGGACGTGCGGGCCCACGAGCTGATGCAGCAGCGGAGCCCGGCCTCGGACAAGCGGCCCCGCCGCCGCGGATTGATGTAGAGGCCGGTGGGGGCGGTCGCGTCGAGGGCGGCCCCGGCCACATAGGCCACCATGTGCATGTGGAGGTCCTCCCGAACCTCGTTCCCCGAGAGCACCTCATGCACGGCCTCGCGCAGGTCTGCGTCGTCATAGGGGACGGTGAAGCGCATCATCTTCATGGACTCGCGCAGCCGCCCGAAGTGCGCATCCAGCCGGAAGCAGTAGAGCTCCTCGTCGGTCTCGTTCCAGTAGGCGCGGATCCCCTCGAACACGTTGGTAGCGTAGAAGACGGCCGCGCTGTTCACCGGCAGCACCGCCTCCGACGGAGGCAGCAGCTTGCCGTTCATCCAGATCTTCAGTTCTCGCATCGGGTGGTCTCCTCCCTGTCTCCTCGGCGCGCCGTGGCAACGGGACGCGTGGTCCGCGACCCTCGATCGGGGCCGGCGCCACCCGCCGGTATGCCGACGAAAGTAGGCGACGAAGGCGCCGCGCGTCAAACGGAAAACCGAGTCGGGCCCTTGCCCAGCGCGCGAGCGGGTCGGCCGGAGAGCGATCCGTGCGGGCCTCGCTTCGCGCCTCGCTCGCCACGGGCTCACGGCCGGCGCTCAGCTCGAACTGCGGGGCTCACCTCGCACGATCTCGGAATCAGGGCTGCGGCTCACCTCGCACGATCTCGGAATCGGGGCTGCGACTCGCCTCCCGCTCGTCTCGCACTTCCAGCCGGCGCAATCCGTTCGGTGGGGAGGGGTTCGGACGGGCCGTCGAGGCCCCCTCCGACGACTGGTGCGCCCCGTGTTTGCCGATCCCCGAGCCGAGCGATACCATGGCGTACCGCACATTCTCCGTGGTGATGGGAAAGGACATGGGGCTCGAGGAGACGCTCAACGAGACGCTGAAGCATGCGATCAAGGACAAGGACCCGCGCACCGCCGACGTGGTGCGCATGCTCAAGACCCGGCTGACGGAGCGCCGAACGGCCAAGGACTTCTCCGGCACCGTGGACGACGCGCTGATCCAGGACGTCATCGCTGCGTACCGGAAACAGCTCCAGAAGGCGCTGGACGAGTACGTCAAGCTCGGCGAGCGCGGTGCAGTTCACGCGGCCCAGCTCCGCTTCGAGGTGGAGTTCTGCGAGCGCTATCTCCCCCGGCGCCTGGACGAATTGGCGCTCCGGGCGCTCGTCGGCGAGCGGTTCGAGGCGCTGGGAGTCACCGAGCCCAAGCAGCTCGGGCGGCTGGTTGGGGACGTCATGAAATCGCACAAGGGCCTTGTGGATGCCGTCGACGTCAAGCGGGTCGCCGAGGAGCTGCTGAAGCCGACGTGAGGTCGCTGGCCCCCACCCCACCCGGCGCGGTGAGTCAATGGACTTTCGACTCGGGGCTCTAGTCTAGTCGTACTTCACGGTGCAGCCGTAGGCGCGCGTGACGGCGGGCTTGACGGGCTGGCCGTTGGCGAGCGCGGTGAGCGCGCCGCGGACGTAGTTGTTGGCGCCGCTCACGTCCGAGTGGCGGTAGGTCGGCCGGTCGTCGATCGCGCCCTGATACACCAGGACGCCCTCCCTGTTGATGACGTACATGTGCGGCGTGTTCTGGGCGTCGTAGACCCGTCCGATCAGGCCCTTCGGATCGAGGAGGACGGCGCTGGGTGCCGCCTTCCGGCTCGACGTCAGCTGGTTGGCCTGGGCGGGGCTCACGTGACCCTGGGCGCCCGGCGCCGACGAGATGACGGAAAGCCAGACGACGCCCTGCCCCGTCGCCTCGCGCTGGAGCGCCTGCATGTTGCCGGTCTCATAGTGCTTCTCGACGTAGGGGCACTGGTGATTGGTCCACTCGAGCACCACCGTCTTCCCCTTATAGTCGTGCAGCGTGTACGTCTTGCCGTCGCTGCCGGTCGCAGTGAAGTCCGGCGCCGGCTTGCCGGAGGCGGGGGCGGCCAGCGCGGGCGCGTCGATGCTCAGCACGAGCGCGGCGGCCAGCAGGCCGCTCAGAACGGCCCATTCGACTCGGGCCTCGCGTCGCGCCGCGCTCGGCGGCTTCGCCTGATCTCGGAATCGGAGGCTCGGCTCGCCTCCGGCTGCGTCTCGCAGTGCGGGCTCGCGACCGCCGCTCCGCTCGACGTGCGGGCGTCCGCTCGATCGCGCGTCCCCGCTCTGTCTCCCCCCAGACGCTGCGCTCGTCGCCGGCTCGCCGCTTCGCCGTTCGGGAATTCTTCGGCCCGGCTCGATTGACTCGGGCCGTGCCTCGGGGCGCGCTCGGTGTCCACTCGCGGACAGCACTCGGCTCGAACGGCCGGCTGCGCCTCGCCCGGCCTCCAGCCGGGTCGCCTCGAGCGGCCTGCAGGCATCCGTCGCGACAGAGATCAGTGTGCATCCTGCGGCCGGACCGGATTGCGTGACCACCCGTAAGTTCATTGGCACCTCCGCGTCAGATGAGATTGGTGTGGTGAGCATCGTCCTGCTGCGGGATCCCCGGGCGGCCAGTTCACGCGCCGTCCAGGGCGTCCAGCACGATTCGCTCGGTGAGGATCTGCGGAAGCACGACAGGCTGCTTGCCCGCGCTCGGCCGAGGATACAGCACATACAACGGAACTCCGCTCCGGCCGAATGCGCTCAGCATCCGGGTGATCTCCGGATCCCGGCTCGTCCAGTCGGCCTTCAGGGACGCGACGCGCTTGTCGGCCAGGCGCGCCGTCACGCCGGTCGAGGCGAGCGCCACCCGCTCGTTCACGAGGCACGTAATACACCACGCCGCCGTGAAGTTGACGAAGACGGGGATGTCACGTGCCTGCAGATCCGCGAGCCGCTGCGCAGAGAATGGCTCCCACCGCATCCCCGCTTCGAGCGTCGCCGACGGCCGCGTGGGTATCGCGGCCCGCGTCGGCACGACCACGAGCGTGATGGCCGCCGCGAGCGCGCCGAGGACAGCGCCCCCGAGGACGCGCTGCACTCGGGGCGCGGCCCTCCGCGACGCTTCGAAGAGCCACGCCGCGAAGGCGATCAGCACCATCCCGGCGAGCGCCGCGCCGGCGCTGTCGACGCCGGCCTGCCGCGCGAGCACCCAGACGAGCCAGGCCGCCGACCCGTAGAGGGGGAACGCGAGCAGCTGCTTCAGTCGCTCCATCCACGGCCCGGGTCGCGGCAGATGGCGAAGCAGCGCCGGGCTCACGCAGAGCGCCAGATAGGGGAGCGCCAGACCGAGCCCGAGCGCCTCGAACACCGCGAGCGCGATGGGCGCCGGCTGGGTCACGGCGAAGCCCACCGCAGCGCCCATGAATGGCGCTGTGCAGGGCGTGGCCACGGTCGCCGCGAGCGCCCCGGTGAAGAACGCGCCGGCGTGGCCGGGCCGCTCCGCGAGCCGGGCGCCGAGCCCCGACACTCTCCCCCCAATCATGAACACGCCCGAGAGACTGAGACCCAGCGCGAACAGCAAGTACGCGAGCAGCGCGACCACGAGGGGCACCTGGAGCTGGAATCCCCACCCGACCTGCTCGCCGGCCGCCCGGAGGGCGAGCAGCGCTCCCGCCAGGAGTGTGAACGAGGCGAGCACGCCCGCCGTGTAGACGGCGCCGTGGACGCGAAGGCCTGCGGCCGGTCCGCGCGCCTCCCTGACCAGGGACAAGGCCTTCACCGAGAGGATCGGAAAGACACACGGCATCAGGTTGAGCACGATGCCGCCGAGCAGGGCGAGCCCTAGGGCCCGGAGGATCGCGGGGGCTGCCGCGCGTCGTGCCGGCGCCGCCCGGATCGCGAAGGCCTGTGTGACCATGCCGCTCTCGAGCCGTTCGGAGACGACCAGGACGCCGTCGATCGCCCGGTCGGCGTCGGCGGCGAGCGGCCCCGGCGCGGTGCGAAGCGTCACGCCCTGCTGGCCGACTGAAGCTTGCTGGTGCGCGGCATGGTCGATCAGACCCCACTCGAATGGATAGAACCAGATGTCTCCGGTCCGTCCCGCGTCGAGCACGAGCGTTTCGACAGTCAGCGTCACCTCCGCTGGCGTCACCGTGAACGACGCGGGCCACGGGCTTGGCGACGGAAGCTGTCGCCGCGCGCGGGCGAACGCCACCGCCCAGTCGCGGTCGATGGCGGGCTCGCCGGACACGACCGGAAGCCGGAGATCCAGGCGCGCGTCCTCGGGGATGCAGATCTTCTCGCATACGAGCCAGCTCGCGTTCGCGCCCAGCGTGACCGCGCTTCCCGGCGGCACGTCCGCGGGCGCAGTGATCTCCACGAGCAGGAGCACTTCACCTTCGTAGCCGTAGCTCATGGCGGAGCCGACCGGAATGCGCGTCGGATGCGGCCACATGATCTCGCCGGCCCGGAAGCCGGCGGGCAGTGTCCACGCTATCGAGGTGGGCTGGCCGGAGTCGCCCGGGTTGCGCCAGTACGTGTGCCAGCCGGGCGCGATCTTCTGGTGCAGCCCGACCCAGAACCGGGAACCCGGACGGACGGAGACGGACTCGCTGACCAGCCGACCATCGACCTTGCGCGATGGCGCCCGATCGGTCTCGGCGCGAGCGATGTCCGACGCGAGAACGATCGAGCTTGCCAGGAGGGCTGCGCTGACACACGCTGCGCGCGCTCTAACCCTCCCGACCCGTCCATCCACGATGGTTCCCCTCTCCGAAGCCTGCCGAAACCGGCGCTCGACGGCACGCCAGAATGTCACGGGTCCCGTTCGGCTGGATCAACTCCCGGAATCCTCTGAAGATTACATCGCTCGGGCCGCCCGCGCGAGCCTGGATGGGACTCCTACACGGTCCGACCGGCCAGCGGATGGCTGGTACCGCACGAAGCGACCCGGGGGAGCTGCGCTCCGAGCTCGTGGCGGGGGACCGCGCGGGGTGCGGATACGGACTCGATGAACACGATCGGGACTCGAGCTCAGCGCGGGTCGAGCGGTGCCCACCCGGGTGGCGAGGTCCACCACCCGGAGTTTCATCCGAGTCTCATCCCGGCATATCATTGGGGCGGCCGCCGCCGAAAGGAGGGCCGCGTGGACAGTCCGCTGATCCCGACCGCCGTGTGCGGTAGCCATGGCTTTCCGTTCTGGCTTCATCTCGGGGACCGCGCAGGGCGACAGCTGATCGCGTGGGGCGCGCATACTGCCGCCGGAGCGCCTCTGGCTCGTCCTGGATAGCGAGCTCCGGAGACGCCGCGCTCGGTCGGCGTGGCCACGCTGGACTCGATGGTCGAGGCCGCGCCGATCTTCCGGCGAGAGCCGGGGGCAGCGTGACGAACATGGACAAGCGCCTCGACTCCCTCATCAGGCGACCGTGGAGCGGTCGCAGGAGGATGCCATGACCGCAGGCCAGCACGCTCGAAACATCTGCGCCGTCCTCGCAGTCGCCCTGCTGCTCGGAGTCGTGATCGCGAGCGCCGAGGCGCGCGATGTGACCTACGAGGACCTGCTCAAGGCAGAGCAGAGCACCTCCCAGTGGCTGATGTACAGCCGCACCTATGATGGCCAGCGGTTCGTCAAGCTCAGCCAGATCAATTCGGCCAACGTGCACCGCCTCCGGCCGGCCTGGGTGTTCGCCACCGGAGGCGAGAACCGCGGCTTGCAGGCGACGCCCCTGGTCCACGACGGCGTCATCTACCTGTCGGCCGACCAGTCGCGCGTCTTCGCCATCGACGCGCGCACCGGTCGGGCCCTCTGGCGCTACGACCCGAAGCTCTCGAAGGACGTCGAGCGTGTCTACTGCTGCGGGTCCAACAACCGCGGCGTGGCGCTCCTCGGCGACCTCGTCTACGTGGGCACGATGGACGCGCGGCTGGTCGCGCTCAAGCAGGCGACCGGCGAGGTGGCGTGGACGGCGAAGGTGGCCGACTGGGATCAGGGTTACAGCATCACGGGCGCGCCCCTGGTCGTGAAGGACATGGTGCTGACCGGCGTGGCTGGCGGTGAGTTCGGCATTCGCGGGTTCGTCAAGGCATACGACGCCACATCGGGGCAGCTCAGATGGACGGCCTACGCCATCCCCGGTCCCGCCGAGCCCGGAAACGAGACCTGGCCGGGCGACACCTGGAAGCACGGCGGCGGATCGACCTGGACGACCGGGGTGTACGACCCCGCGCTGAACCTCGTGTACTGGAACACTGGCAACGCGGGGCCCTGGAACTGCCAGGTCCGGAAGGGCGACAACAAGTGGACCGCTGGGACCATCGCGCTCGACGCCGATAGCGGCGCCATCAAGTGGGGCTTCCAGTACACGCCCTGGGACTGCTGGGACTACGACAGCGTCAGCACGCCGGTGCTCGCCGACGTGACGATCGGCGGCCGGCCCGTGAAGGCCCTGCTCCACTACGACAAGAACGGGTTCTTCTACGTGCTCGACCGCACGAACGGCAGGTTCGTGTACGGGGAGCCCATCGTGCCCGGAATCAACTGGGCGCGCGGCCTGGATCTCGAGACGGGTCGTCCCCAGGTGAACCTGGAGATGGTGGCCCGGTCCGGCGGCCCGGAGGTCGCGCCCATCATCCCGAGCCTCGAGGGCGCGATCGACTGGCAGCCGCTCGCCTTCCACCCGGACCTCCGCTACATCTTCTTCATGTCGAACAACTGGGCGATGGGGTACAAGTTCTGGGCCGAGGACAAGTTCGCGCCGCCGACGAAAGGGGAGTGGTACCTCGGCGCCGATTACCAGCAGTACATCTCGCACGACGGGAGCACCGGCAACTTCGTGGCGGTGGACGTGCCCGGCCGGAAGGTCGTGTGGCGGGTAGCCAGCCCGGCGCCGTTCTGGGCCGGCGCAGTCGCGACCTCCGGCGGCCTGGTCTTCACCGGGGACATGCGCGGCTATTTCATGGCGATCGATGCCGGGACCGGCACGGTGCGCTGGCAGTTCCAGACGGGCTCGGGCATCATCGGGAGCCCGATCACGTACGAACTGGACGGCGTCCAGTACCTTGCCGTGCCCTCCGGCGGCATCGGCGGTGACATGGGGTTCTACTACACCGAGCCGAAGGCGGGGAACTTGTGGGTGTTCGCTCTCGACGGCGGCCCCGCCCGCGCGCCGGCCGACTCGAACCTGGTCACGATTCCGGGCGCGCTGCCGCGGGTCGGAGATCCGGGCGCGACGCTCGGCGGGCGAGTGCTCCCCGGCTATGGCTTCGAGCCGAAGGACGAGCGCGAGCCGATCAAGAAGCCGTGACGCTCTCGCGCGAACCATGAGTCCGGCGGCCGGACACGCCAGGCGGACGCGCCTCCGGCCCGCCGCCGCTACTAGGCTCGGCCGCCTGTGCCCACTCCTTGGCACCGTGCTCATGCTGGCGATGTTCATTTCGTCCGCGATCGTCTGGCCAGCGCGCGGTGCCGAGCCGTCGGCGCGGGGGCCAGGGGCAGTGCCGTCGTCCGGTGCGCCCGCAGAGCTGAGCAACCCCTACCGCGGCCACCCCCAGGCGCTCGACGAGGGCGAGAGAATCTACCGGAGCCGCTGCTACGGCTGTCACTTCCGCGGGGGCGGCCGGGGGCCGAACATCTTCCAGACGGCGCTCACCGATGCCGAGTTCCTGGATGCCGTGGTCAACGGGCGCAAGAACGGCATGCCGGCGTGGGGCGGGGTCCTCTCGACCGACGAGATCTGGAAGGTCCACGCCTTCGTCCTGTCCCGCGACCGCCTCTGAGGCGACCCGGCCGTTGTCGATGACGGTCGGCCGTTGGCCGAAACCACTTCCCCGGCGCCGCTCGAGGGGCCGGTCGCAGGATCGTTCCCGGCCTGGTCCGGGTCTGATCGACTCTCGTCTCGCTTGTGTCGGCTAGCCTCACCATGGCGATCCCCATGAAGCGGCAGATGATCAACATCGAGCAGCTGCGTTTTCCGAACGGCATCGACTTCGGATCCGTGTTGGCCAGGCGTGGGTCCTTCATGACCTTGGCGTTGACCCGCTCGCGACTTGAATCCGAAGAACGGCGGCGGGTTGTTCACGTCCTCGCTCCAGATCGTCGCTCCATCCAGCCCTTGGAGCCCCTCAGCCGCGAGCAGCACGCCGGCTTGCACCATCTCCTCGTTGAACTGCCCCATCGCGGCCACGAGCTCCTTGCTGGGGAGCACGCCCGCCTCTGAGTTCCTGTCGGCCTTGACCAGCATCATGAATCGCATCGCCATGTCTCCTTCTGGTTTCTTGTCTCGGCCCGAGATGCCCAGGCTCTACTTACCCGTCGAACGAGGGAGAGCGATGTCGACAGGGTAAGCCTCCTTCGGGGCCATGTCGAAACCGAGCGGGGCCAGTCGACTACATGATGAGGACATTGCGAACAGCCACCGCCCCGGCGCCCGGGGCGGCCGTGAGGGAGACTCAAAAGGGCCCAGAGGCGTGGCCGTGCGAGGTGAGCCAACCGGCGAGCCGAGCCGACGAATCCGAGAATGGCGAAGCGGCGATGGAGCCGCGAGCGAGGCGGATGGGGTATACGTCGCAGCGACGAGCAACCGAG
>Ga0187892_10002536_pt1 | contig 36086 bp, 33 predicted proteins | sample MA1701073metaG_FD_139345 | JGI IMG/M metagenome (GOLD analysis project Ga0187892, IMG submission 139345) | Bio-ooze microbial communities from a basaltic lava cave in the Kipuka Kanohina Cave System on the Island of Hawaii, USA - MA170107-3 metaG ... | reverse complement strand
GAACAGCTGGTCGAGACAGGAATCGGGGAGCTTGTCCGTCAAACCGGACGGACTTCCTGCACCTCGGGAACGAAGTGCCGGAGCAAATTCTCGATGCCGTGGCGCAACGTCGCCGTGGAACTCGGGCAGCCCGAGCAGGCGCCGCGCATGTGGAGATAAACCACGCCGTCGCGGAACCCCTGGAAGGTAATGTCGCCGCCGTCCTGGGCCACGGCCGGGCGGACGCGGGTCTCGAGCAGCTCCTTGATGGTCTTGACCGTCTCTTCGTCCTCGGGCGCGAAGAACTCGTTCGGTTCACCTGCGTCGGCCGCCTCCGGCGCATCGGTTACCGCGGCACCCGAGAGATAGTGCTCCATGATGACGCCGAGAATGGCAGGCTTCAGGTGCTGCCACTCGCCCTCGCCCTTGGTCACGCTGATGAAATCGGTGCCGAAGAACACGCCCCTCACCCCCTCGATCTCGAACAGCCGCGAGGCAAGCGGCGAGGTCTTGCTCGCCTCGGGATCGAGGAACTCCAAGGTGCCGTGATCGAGCACAGGGCGCCCGGGGATGAATTTGAGGGTCGCCGGGTTGGGGGTCGCTTCGGTCTGGATGAACATGGCTCTCCGGCGGCCCTGAAAGCCGCGTCCAACTTAGAACGATTCTAGCTAATACTTGGCCTCTGGGCGCGCAAAGTCAAGGCGTGCAAGCTCCTTGACGACCCTGCCGGCGAATAGCTAGGGGCTAAAATCCGAACAAGCCGCGGGTGAAATCGCTCCCGAAAGGAGAATTGCGTCCGGCCCGCCTCTGATTGGCCCGCCACTCTCCGGCGACCACCTGTTGTTCGTCATCGAAGAATTGATCGCTCCCGTAGCCCCTCCCGTCGAGCACACCCGTCATCCTGGAGTCGTGTCCGTAGAGATCGTTGAACGACGAGAACGAGCCGTCCTCGTTCACCTTCAGAGTGAAGTAGGTGACGTGGACGGGGATCTTCTGGTCGAGAGCGACGTGATTGTCGTCGCCCGCATCGAACGTGGATTCGACTCGGGCCGCGCTCCACCCTTTGTCCTTCTTCAAGATCACCTGCGCCAGGAGATTGGGATTCTGCACGCGCATGCAGCCGTGGCTTTCGGCGCGCACGGCGTTGTTGAACAGGAATTTCTGCGTCGTGTCGTGCATGTAGACGTCGTGCGAATTGGGGAACAAGAACTTCACGCGGCCGAGCACGTTGCCGGGTCCCGGCGGCTGAACGAGATCGAAATTGCGGATGTCGTTGCGGCTCCAATCGATCGAATCGGGATCGATGTCGCGGTTGCCGTACCTGATGCGCAAGTTATGCCGCCTGAGAATGGAGGTATCCCAGCCACCGCCGAAGAATCCGCCGCCCTGCCCCATGTAAGGGGCGATCTCCTCGTTCTTGATGGAATTGGGCATGTTCCAATAGGGATTGAAGACGACCTCCTCCATCTCATCGGAGAGCACGGGCGTCTTCGTTTTGGGTTTGCCCACGACAACGCGGGCAGTATGGATCGGCTGGCTGTCCTCGACCACGCGCACCATGAACTCGGGAATGTTGACCGTCACGTAGAACGCACCGAGATCGTGCGGCAGCCAGCGCCAGCGCTCCATGTTGACGAGGATCTGACGGATGCGCGCCTCGCTGCCGACAGCCCGCGGCTGCTGTCCTCCATTAAGCAGACGTCGTGTGCCGGCGCCGACCATGCCGTCGGCGCCCGCGCCGTTGGCTGATTGAAATTGGCGGACCGCGTCGAGCACCGCTTCGTCGAACTTGTTCTCGTTTGAGCCGGCAGGAATGTCGAGCCGCTTTCTGAGAAGTGCGACCTGCGGATGCTCGATGCCGAGCTTGAGCACCGGCCCGTTGGGAATGACGACGGCGTCAGGCTTCGCCTCTTCGACCTTGCCGCCTCTGAGCTCGATCAGCTTCTGCCTGAGCGCTTCGAATTGCGGCTGATCGGGTTGAAAGCTCCGCAAATAGGCCGCGGGGTCCGACCTGATGGCGATCGACTCAAGCAGCTCGGAGGGATTGGGGAGTGACAGCGTGGGGTCGAGATACTTGCTGAGGCGCAATGGCTCGATCCGTCCGCCGCGGGCGTCCTTGGCGTAGTCTAGCACCGCGAAGCTCACCTTCATTTCCGAGTCGGCGAGCCAATCGCGCGCCGAGGGATCTGAGGCGTTGTAGGAGGAGGCATCCGGCAGCGGATAGTCCGAGGCGCGCAAGCCATAGTCGTCGGCTTTGGCGATCTCGGCCATGACGAGTTTGGCGCGCTCGGTGAGCCCGTCTTCATTGACCCAGAGCAGATTGCGGTCGGGCGAGCCGTAATATTCGATCAGCGCGTCCTTCTGCGCTCTGTTGGCATCGCCCCCCTTGCTCGAGACGAGGCCCTGGACGGTGATCCTAAGCCCGTCGGCCGGCGTGATCAGACTGGCCGGTCCATCGGGCTCGGCCGCAAATCCAGGCATACTGACGCAAGCCGCCGCCAGCAGCCCTAGCCCCACTCGTCTCATCGTTGGCTCCCTCCAAGCCTTGGGTGGTGCCCCACGACACCCGACTCGTCCGGCCTAGCAGCAAAACCCGCTCAAATTTTGACTGATAATGTCGGGGGGGAAAAGGCCAATATCAAGCCAAAGCGAGGATTTCCTCGATAGAAAGGTGGCCCGGAACGACCGTGATCGGCACGGGAAACGTGCCTGCGCTGCCCCCGGCAAGGTTTGCGACCAAGGGACCCGGGCCCGAGGGGTCTTTCGAGGCGCCGAGCACCAGCACCCCGATATCCTCGTCCTCCTCGATCAGCCTGGTGATTTCCTCGGATTTCATGCCTTCGCGCACGATTTCCTCAGGGACGAGCTCCTCGAAGCCCATCGCCTTCAGCTTGCGCCCGAACAGGCGGAACACGGCCTTCGCCTTGCTGTGCCCCTCCTCGCGCGCCACGTCCTCCACGGCGAGCCACTGAAAATCGACATCGGGCTCGACGACGTAAAGCAGCGCAAGCTGGCCTGCGGTCCGCTGCGCACGGCTTGCGGCGAAGGCGAGCGCGCTTTCGCATTCCGGCGTCTCGTCGACGACCACAAGGAATTTGCGCTTGTGGCCCTCGGCGAAGATCTGGCGCTTCTTCCGCGCGCGTGCCGCAGCGGCGGCTTCGGTCGTCTTGGCCGGGGCAGGCTTGCTCTTTTTCTTCGGCATCCGGCCATGCTGCCATCGGCGGCGGAGCGGTGTCCAGGCGGGAAAGCGGATCGAGGCAGGTCAGGCGAGATCGATGGCGTGGCGCTTCAGGTCTTCGAAAGCGACGATCTCGAGCGTGGCCTCGTGGGTCGCGGCGAGAACGACGCGCGGTGCGCGTCCGGCCGCCAACGCTTCGCGCCAGCGCGCGGCGCACAAGCACCAGCGATCGCCGGGCTTGAGCCCGGGGAAGTCGAAGTCCGGTTGCGGCGTTGAGAGATCGTTGCCGCGCGACTTGGAGAAGGCAAGAAACTCGGCCGTCACCTCCACGCAGACGGTATGCAAGCCGAGATCCTCGGGCCCCGTGTGGCAGCAGCCGGTGCGGAAGAATCCCGTGACCGGCCGCTCCGAGCAACTCTTCAGCGGCTCGCCGTAAACGTTGCGCTGCGCCGATAAGGGTTGCTGTCGCCGCTCCTGCATGGCCGCGATACTGCCCGATGGCGGCGCCCGCGTGAAGCGTCAACGCAAAGGATTGCGGTCGGGGAGCGTCATGCCGCCATCTTTCCCTCCCGTGAGCGCCAAGAGCTGCGCCGGGGTCAGAATTGGCAGGGGCGGGCCGGCATCCTTGGTGGCAAGAGCCGCGAGTACGGCGGGGGGCTTTTCGGTCTTGCCGTCTTCGCCCGGGGTCGGCGGCTTGAACCCGCCGGCGGTCAGCACCGCGCCGCACTCTTTCGGGAGTTGGGCCATGGTGAGCGGCGGCTTGCCGGTCCAGGGCTTGGCGCCTGGCGGTGGCGGCTTGGCCATCCCGATCGCAGCCTTCTTCAACATCGCGTACCAATTGGTGAGCTCCTGGCCGCAGCCGTTGTCGCCCGAGGCCGGCTTCTGATTCTCGCACCCTTCAGCTCCCGGCGGGCAGGAGAGCCGCACGTGGAAATGATAGTGGTGATTCCACCAGGGCCTCACCTTGCCGAGCCAGGACGTGTCCTTGCCGGCCTTGGGCGCTTCCTGGCACAGCGCCTTCTTGATGGCGGGATGCACGAAGATGCGCGCGACTTGCGGATAAGAGGCGGCGCGCTTGATGAGCTTCACGTGCAGAAGCGTGAAGATTTCCGGATCGACGCTGAACGGGTCCTTGAGCATCGACACGGCGATCATATCCTCCCGCTCTTGCGGCGTGAGGATGCGGTCGGGCATGGGGGTGAGCCAGATATCGGCGTCGAGCCCGACCTGATGGCTGGTATGGCCCGTCAGCATCGGCCCGCCGCGCGGCTGTGACATGTCGCCCAGGAGAAGACCGGACCAGCCGTCGATGGCGTGGGCGTCGCTCGCGAGCCGTTCGAGATAGTCGACGAGACGCGGATTGCCCCAATTGCGATTGCGGGTGAGCCGCATCACCTGCCAATCGGGGCCGTTGATCGGCAGCGAAACGCCGCCGGCGAGACAGCCTTTGGCATAGCCGCCGATCGAGCGCGCGGGGCGCGGGGCCGGCTCGGCCGCCGCGCCGAACAGATCGCGGGCGATCGGCGATGGTTTTGCCGGGGTCTTCTTGGCGCTTTTTTTCGCGGCGGGCTTCGCAGGCTTCGCGGGCGTTGGCGTGGCGACGGTTTGGCGAGCGCCCGGCTGCTGCTGGGCTTCGGCCGCGCCGCTGAACACGATCAGCATGAGCCCCAAGAAAAGCCTGAGCATCGGCCCTCGTCCCGTTCCCCCAAGGCCCTTTACGCTGCAGCCTACCACAAATGATGGCGGCAGTTGGAGTGCATCAGGCGGCTGCGCAAGGCGGCGAAGCCGTATTCAGCCGATGTTCACGAACGAGGCCTTACCCTAGCTCCCGACATCGACACGGACAGCCGGGCCGGCGGGGAGGCCGGCAGAGAGGGAGACAACACATGCGGCGCAACTTTGTCTTGGCCATCCTCTTCGGCCTCGCTCTTGCTTTTCCGGGCATCGCCGAGGCGCAGATCGTCGCCAAGATCAACTTGTCGAGCCAGCGCATGGCCGTCATCGTCGACGGCAAGGCGCGCTACAACTGGCCGGTGTCGACGGCGCGCCCCGGCTACCGCACGCCGACCGGCACATTCAGGCCGACAGCGCTCGTCCGCTACCACCGCTCGACGATCTATGACGGCTCGCCGATGCCGTATTCGATTTTCTTCCTGCGCGGATACGCCATCCACGGGTCATACGAGATCAAGCATCTCGGGCGGCCTGCCTCGCACGGCTGCATCAGGCTGCACCCCTCCAATGCCGCCGCGCTCTATTCGCTGGTGCAGCGGCGTGGGACGGGAAACACGCTGATCAAGATCGTCTACTGACGGCGCCGTCCACGCCACCGAGGCTTGCGCTAGCTCCCGCAGTCAGACGGCGCGGGCAGCCCGCGGAAGCGGTCGTCCATCCAAGCAAGCGCCTGGCCGATGCCGGCCTGCGCGGCGTAGATGTGGCCCACGCCATTGAGATAGACCAAGCGCACCCGCTCCCCTTGCCGGCACAGCGCCGCGGCGAATTTCTGGGTGATGTCCGGCCTCACCGTCGTGTCGAGGGTGCCTTGGGCGATAAAGACCGGCGCGCCGGCTGGCGCCTGCCCCGGGGTGTTGGCTTCAAAGAGTTCCCGCCACGGTTTGATCTCTGTGGGATCGACTTTCAGGAATGGGGTCCACTCGAGCGGCTTCTCCGCCCTACCGAGGGCGGCCAATTCGAGGACCGACTCGATGCAATCATGTGCCAGCTCATAGAACGGTGCCATCGCGGCGGATTCGATCAGGCCTGAGATCGGCTTGTTATACAGCTTCGTCCACGCATAGAGGCCCATGGCGGTCATTTCCTTGCCCATCGGTGTCGATATATCGGTTTCGAACAGCTCGATGAGATAGGTGGCAGGCGCCGCCGTCGCCACACCCACGAGATTCAAGTCGGGCGCATAGCTTGCGGCGAGCTCTCCGGTGAAGAGGGCGGCATGTCCGCCCTGACTGTGACCCCACACCGCAAAATTGTTCGATGCTCCCGAGCGCGGCAGGGCGCGCGCTGCCCGCACCGAATCGAGCACGGCGCGTCCCTCGCTCACGCCGATCAGATAGGGGTGGATTTGGCCCGAAATGCCGAGACCCGGATAGTCGGTGGCGACCACGACGTGCCCTTCCGCCAACATGTCGGCCAATCCCCAGATCAACGTGACCCCGACATCCGGCATCAGCGAGGGCGCGCAAGCCTCGACCACGCCGCTCGTCGGATGGGCCCAGGCGATCACGGTGCGGCCGCGCTCAGGCGCGGGCCCCGGGGGCATGAAGATTGCGCCCGCGACGGCGATCGGCTCGCCGTTCAGCCCGGTCGAACGGTAAAGGATGCGGAACGCATCGCCCCCGCCCGGACTTCCGCCTGCAAGCGGCGACACCCTGATGATCGACCCGGGCTCGCCCTCGGTCTCGCCCGGCTGCAATTCGTAGACGGACAGTCTTTGAGGCCAAAACGGCAGTTTTTCAGGCCAAAACCCTAGGCTGAAGCCGAGCGCAAGCCAGGTCACCGCCAAGAGGCTAAACCAGGCTGCAATCGACCGCATTCCGCTTTTCCCTTCAAGACAAGGCGCGGATCCAATCTGATTAAGCCTGAAGTTGCATTCCTTGGGGTTAACGGCCGGAATATTTTCGGGCGGCGAGGTGTCTCACTTAGTGTCGTCATCTGAGGCAAAATTGTCCCCGCACGCCAAACCGATCGGTGCGCATATGAACGCGGGCGGTTACCAAGCCATGCCAACGGCTGCAGCGACGCGCGATGCCCTGCGGCGCGCCGTCAATATTGCGACGCCTTTTTTCGACCGAGCTCGCGCTAGCGTCCGCAGTCCGACGGCGCGGGCACGCCGCGGAAGCGGCCGCCCATCCAGGCGAGCGCCTGGCCGACGCTCTTCTTGGCCGCGAAGGTATGGCTCACCCCGGGCAGCAGGACGAAGCGCACGCGCGTTCCTTGCCGGCACAGCGCCACGGCGAATTGCTTGGTGATGTCAGGCCTGACCGTCGTGTCGGCAGTGCCTTGGGCGATGAACACCGGCGCGCCGGCTGCCGATTGTCCCGGCGTGTTTCTCAGCATGATTCCCCGCCAAGGTTCGGTTTCGGTCGGATCGGCTTTGAGGAATTCGATTTGTTCGAGCGGCTTCTCCGCCTTCTCGATCGCCGCGAATTCGGGCAGCGATTCGATGCAGTCATGCGCCATCCGCTGGAACGGGCCCATGGCGGCAGGCTCGACCAGGCTCGTGGCCGGCTTGTTGTAGAGCTTCGACCAAGAATAAATCGTCATGGCGGTCAGCTCCTTGCCGGTTGATGTCGCCTTGTCGGCGTCGAACAGCTCGGCGAGATAGGTGGCGGGCGCCGCGGCCGCCACGCCCACGAGCTTGAGCTCGGGCGCATAGCTTGCGGCAAGCTCTCCGGTGTAGAGCGCGGCATGGCCGCCTTGGCTGTGGCCCCACACCGCAAAACGGTTCGAGGCGCCCGAGCGCGGCAGCGCGCGTGCGGCGCGTACCGAATCGAGCACGGCGCGCCCCTCGCTCACGCCGATCAGATAGGGGTGGATTTGCCCCGGTACGCCGAGCCCGGGATAGTCGGTGGCGACCACCACATAGCCCTGCGACAGCATGTCTTCCAATCCCCAGATCATGCCCGAGACATCGGGCATCAACGAGGGCGCGCAGGCCTCGACCACGCCGCTCGTCGGATGGGCCCAGGCGATCACGTTACGGCCAAGCTGGGGCGCGGGCCCTGGAGGGATGAAGATTGCGCCGGAGACCGCGATCGGCTCGCCGTTCAGCCCGGTCGAGCGGTAGAGGATGCGGAACGCATCGCCGGCGCCGGGGCCGCCGCCTTCGAGCGGCCACACCCTGATGATCGACCCTGGCTTGCCCCTCAGCTCGCCGGGCTTCACGTCATAGACGGCGAGCGCCTCTGGACAAAACCCGAGGCTGAGCCCAAGGGCAAACGCGGCCCTGGCCGCAAGGCTAAAGCAAGCTCCAGTCGACCGCATTCCGCTCCCCCCTAGAATTGGGCGCTCGCAGCCGGATATAGCCCGAACTTGCGGTCCCTAGGCAACTGCCCGAGGCGGTTCGGCCCGCCACGTGCCCCATTTCTTTCCGCCGTGATCCGAGGCAAAATCGGCCCCGAGGCCAAACCGATCGCCCCGCCATAGCCGTGGGCGGTTGCCTGGCCGGGGACTATGAAAATGCTGTCAGCCGCAGCAACGTTCGACGCGCTCATCGGCCGTGTCGGCAAGATTGCGACGCCCTTCTCGATCGAGTTCCCCGACGGCGAGAAACGGAACCTCGGCGACGGCAATCCCGAATTCCATGTCAACCTGAGGAACGAGCGGGCGCTGAGCGCGGTCAGCAGCCTCGATGATGGAAACATCGCCGAAGCGTATCTTCACGGCGATATCGACATCGAAGGCGATATGCTGCGACCGTTTGCGCTTCGCGCCCATTTCCGCGACCGGCATCCTCTGGTCGAGGCCTGGCGTTTCATCGCGCCGTTTCTGTTTGGGCAGGTCTATACCAACAAGCGGGCGATCGCCTCCCACTACAATGTCGACCCGAAGCTGTTCTTGAGCTTTCTCGATCCCGTCTTCCCCGCCTACAGCCAGGGCGTCTATGAACATGACGAGGAACCTCTGGCCAAGGCGCTCGAACGGAAGTTCGACTGGGCCATCGCGCAATGCGCGCTGGAGAAGGATAAGACGGTGCTCGAGATCGGCCCCGGCTGGGGCGCTTTCGCCAGCCACGCCTTGCAGACCGGCGTGCGCTTCACGGGCATCACCAACTCCGAAGTGTCGCAATCTTATCTCAGATCGAAGCTCGCGAATTTCGGCGACCGCTTCGACATCGTGCTCACCGATTTCTACGACTACGAGTCACGCGAGCCGTTCGATGCCATCGTCATCATGGGCGTCATCGAGCATTTGCCGAACTACGAGCGCGTGCTGAAGAAATTTTCGCGGCTGCTCAGGCCCGGCGGCCGCGTATTCCTCGACGGCAGCGCCTGGAAGAAGAAGTACGAGCTTTCGACCTTCATGGTGCGGCACATCTATCCCGGCAATCACTCCTTCCTCGTGCTGGATGATTTCCTCAACAAGCTTTGGAAGACGGATTTCGAAGTCGACGTCATCCACAGCGACCGCTGGAGCTATTTCCTCACCTTCCGCCAGTGGGCGATGAACCTCGAATCAAACAAAGACTATGTGCTGCGAACCTTCGGCGACTTCGAGTACCGCAAGTTCAGGCTTTATCTCTGGGGCGCGGCTTACCAGTTTCTGATACGCGGCCTCGAGTGCTACCGGATGATCCTCTACAAGCCCGAGGAAGCCGTGGCTTGACCTCCTCGTCGCCGCGGGCGAGGCGCCATGTGTCGAGGAGGGGCTCGCTGACCTCAAGCGTGAGTTACCGGGATCGTCCGAGCCGGTCGTTTGGCATCTTTCCAAGGCGCAATGTAGTCACGCGTCGGCGGCACGGTCTCCCTGCGCCGTGCCAACTGCAGCTGGAACACGACGAGGGTGTCTTGACGGAATGCAGCTTCCGAACCGGCGAGGTAGAAGTCGAACATGCGGCAGAAGGGCTCATCGAACCGAGCCTTGATCTGTTCCCAATTCGCATGCAGGCGCTGGCGCCAGCTCGCCAGAGTCGGTGCATAGTGCTCCCGCCACACCTCGACGTCGGTGAGGAAGAGCCGCTCCTTTTCGAGGGCCTGCATGACTTCCGATAGCGCCGGGGCATAGACGCCTGGAAAGATGTATTTGTTCAGCCACGGGGCGGTTTCAGTGGGCGGTTCCATCCGACCGATGAAATGCACGACGGCGACACCATCCTCAGTCAGCAGATCATGGATCTTCTTGAAGTAAGTGCCGTAGTGCCGCACGCCGACATGCTCGAACATGCCAACCGAAACAACGCGGTCATATTTGCCGCGCTCGTCACGGTAATCGCGCAAGTGGAATCGAACGCGGCTATCAACGCCCTTTTCGCGCACCAAGCGTTCCGCGTCTCGTAATTGCTCCTGAGAGAGTGTCAATCCATCGACGCTAAGGCTCTCCAAACCCGCCAAGAAAGCCGCAAGATTCCCCCACCCGCACCCGATGTCGAGCACCTTTACCCCGGGCTTGAGCAATAGCTTGGCCGCCAAATGCAGCATTTTCTCTTCTTGCGCATCATCGAGCCGCATGTCGCGCTTCGGAAAATACCCGCAGGTGTATTGCATGTGCTTATCGAGGAAGAGCCGATAAAACTCGGCGTCGAGATCATAGGTATAGGCAGCGTTGCGGCGCGCCCTCTTCAAGGAGTTTGAGCCGGTCACCAGACGAACAGGCCAGGTCAGGGCGTGGTGAAACCGGCTCAGCGGATTGTATCCCACACGAAACGTGTTGCGGTTGATGAGGTCTAACAGCGGGTACACATCTCCGCCGTCTACAGTCAGGCTGCCGTCCATGTACGCTTCGCCCAGTGCCATCGCCGGCCGCCACAGCAGTTTTCGCTCAACGCTCCGGTTGTGAAGACGCATGGTCACATCGGGTCCGGGATCGTGACCCCTGATCGTGTGCACAACACCCGCCGCATCGACGATGCGCAAGGTGCCGATCGTCATGAAAGGTCGCAATACGCGCGCGAAAAGCATTCAGAGATGTCCTGGCTGGTGAATCTTACGGCGAGAGCCCCACGGCGGGGCAGAGAATGTCATCAGAGAGAAAAACCTTCAACGCTTTCATCGGGCCGATCATTCCTGTTTTTCTCCATCATTTTGCCAGAGTGATGTTCGCCGGCGGGAGCGAGCCTTGGACCGTCATCAAACGGGCGCAGCTTTCCAGCTCGTGGGCCAGAGCCACCAATCGCGGGCATAGAATTGGCTGCGGAGCCGCGGAACCAGCGCAAGCAGAATGATGATGATGGCGAAAAAGCACCAGATCGCGGGAATCTCGCTCGGATCGCTTGTCAGTAGAGTTGCGAGGCCTGGTCCGGCCAAGGCGTGAAAGAGGGAGAAGCGCCACGCGCCGTTGAGAGCCGGCAGAACGAACACCACCAAGATGTACGTTGGGAAGCTCCAGTTGATGCCCGTGGCATCGTCCAGAGGGATGGTGAAATCGTTATAGGGGATATCCCACGCGATATGCCACGCGCCCGAGCGCAAGCAGAGCTCGTTGCCGCACAGATATTGGCCCATGCGGCAGGGCGTCGCCCAGTCGAAGGGATAGAGCTGTATCAGCATGAAAATTGCCGACGCAAAGCAAAGACCATAGACCACGAAGGCGATTCTGTGTCGGACCTCCTTGGGGATGAGCTCCATAGCGAACGCGTTGACAAAGAAAGGTTGGAACGTGATGTGCAGAACGGACAACAAAGTGAGCACCTGATTGGCCGCCAAGCCGCATTGGTTCACCACCAGATAGCCGGCCGCCTGCAGGGCTTCCATGACGGTGAAGTATCCGAGCGTCAAATAGATCGCGGCCGGCTGACCCTTGCGGACGGCATAGACCGTGGCGGCGGTCCCTACGACCACCATCCCCGTCGAAACGCTAAGGCTCCAGCACATCGCAAATGTCTTCCGTCGATGTCTTTGGCGTAAGCTTAAGACGGGGCTATAGATCCTCGCCGGTCACGCGCGTCTCCGGCGAGCAGAGTCCCCCGCTCGGCAGGCTATTCAATCTTGTCAGGATGGATAAGAGAATTGCAAACCAAAATGCCAACCGACCATGCTGCATGCCGTGGCATCAAGGACTTTGTGCGGCGGGAGCTTCGGACGACCTCGAATATCGTAGGGTTGTGCTTCTCTACAAGCGTAAGGAAGCCGCCTAAGGCGGGGGCTTGCTTTATCGCCGGTTATCCAACTCCGCGTCTTGACCTTGACGCGCCTTAAATTTGCGGGAGAGGCTCGCGGTGAAGGAGAAAACGATCATGCGTGAACACTGCAAACATTGCTTGGCTTCGCTTGAGGCGCCCACGCGACGCCAGGTCATGACGGGCACGGCGGCGCTCCTTGCCGCGAGCGCGTTCCCCCTCGGGCGGGCGAAAGCCGAGACGGACGCGATCGTAACGCCCCAGAATGTGATCCCGCCATCCGAAGCGCTCGAGCGGCTGATGAAAGGGAATGCCCGCTACGCGGCCAATCAGCCGGCCGAGCGAGACTTCTCCTACGGCCGCGCCGCGCGCGCAGCGTCGCAATATCCGATCGTCGCGGTCCTCAGTTGCGCCGACAGCCGCGTCGCGCCCGAACTCATGTTCGATCAAAGTCCGGGCGACGTCTTCGTCGTGCGTCTCGCCGGCAATTTCCTCAATGTGGACGGCTTCGCAAGCCTGGAATATGCCGTCAAGGTCTTGGGCGCGCCGCTCGTCATGGTCCTCGGCCACACCAATTGCGGCGCGATCGACGCGGCGATCAAGGTGGTGAAGGAGCGCATCGAACTGCCAGGCCACCTGCCCGAGCTGATCAAGTCGATCGAGCCGGCCGTCATTGCCGCGCATGCCCGCCATCCAAGCGACATGCTCGCCGCCGCCACGGAGGAGAATGTGCGCCTCAACGTGAACCGGCTGGTCGACGACGCCCCGATCATGACCGAGGCCATCATTGCGAAGAAGCTCGCGGTTGCCGGCGGCATCTACGATCTTGCGACCGGCAAGGTAAACTTGATCTGAGGGAACGCGGGGATTGCGGGCGCTCAAGGGCCGGGACTGTTGCGCGCTGGCAGGCTGAGAAGACCGCGGCCTATCTCTCGGGCGTTGCGGCGCTTGCCAACGAGGCCCCGGGGGGTCACCCGCGCCTTGGGGCAGCGGCACCTGAACCGCGTGCCTGCGCGCGCTCGATCGCGCCGAAGACGAGCGCGATCAGAGCGCCGAGGACGAGCATGCCGGCAAGAAAGAGGAGCGCGGCCGCGAACGCGCCAGTCCCTTCTTTTAGCGCGCCGATGATCGGAGGGCCGACAAGTCCTCCGGTGTTGCCAAGCGAATTGATCAGCGCAAGTCCCGCTGCCGCGCCCGTGCCGGTGAGGATCGATGTCGGCAGAGACCAGAACGTGGCGATGGCGGCATAGGTGCCGGCCGTCGCCAAAGTGAGCGCCACGAGCATGAGCGTGAGCGGCAGGCTTGAGGCGGACCAGGCGAAAGCCGCACCTGCGAGAAAGAGCGGCAGCGCGACATGCCATATGCGCTCGCCGGTCCGGTCCGAATGCGCGCCCCACAGGACCATGGCGATGGCGGCGAAGAAATAAGGGATCGCCGTCAGGAAGCCGATCTCGAGCGGACTTAAACCATACGTCTGGATCACCTGCGGCATCCAGAAGCTGATGCCATAGAGCCCCATCACGATGCAGAAATAGAGGAGGCCGAGCGTAAGCACGCGCGGGCGCGTCAGCGCTTGCCGAAGGTGCGCATAGCCGACCTCCCGCGCTTTGCCGGCCTCCGCGTAAAGCGTGTGCGCGAGCGCCTGCCGTTCCTCAGTGCTGAGCCAGCTTGCCTGTTCCGGCTTGTCGTCGAGGAAACGGAGCGTGACCGCGCCGAGCACGACCGCCGGCACACCCTCGACGATGAAGAGCCACTGCCAGCCCTTCAGCCCGAAGAGCCCGTGCAGCTCGATCAGCGCGCCGGAGATCGGGCCTCCGACCATGGTCGCGAGCGGCACCCCCGCCATGAACAAGGCGACGATGCGCGCCCGCTCCCGCGCCGGAAACCAATAGGTGAGGTAGAGGATGATCCCTGGAAAGAAGCCTGCCTCGGCCACTCCCAGCAGAAAGCGCATGGCGTAGAAGCTCAACTCCCCGCCCACGAGCGCCATGGCGGTCGAGATCAGTCCCCAGCTGATCATGATGCGGGCGATCCAGATGCGGGCGCCGAAATGCTGAAGCGCGAGGTTGCTCGGGATCTCGAACAGGATGTAGCCGACGAAAAAGATGCCGGCGCCGATGCCGAAGATCGAAGGCGTGAAGCCGAGATCGGCGTTCATGGCGAGCGCGGCGTAGCCGACATTCACCCTGTCGAGGAAATTCACCGCGTAGCAGAGGACGAGAAAGGGAATGAGGCGGCGCGCCGCCTTGGCGATCGCCGATTGTCTTGCCTCCTCAGCGCTCACCTCACCGCTCCTTGAGCCCGCGAGTCAGCTAGTCTAGCCGCTTCTCATTCCTCGTCATGCCCGGGCACCCGGGTCCGGCTCCGCCGGCCCGGGCGCAGGCTCGAGCCCGGGCATCCATGCCGTTACGTCTCAGCCCGTTGAAGCGCCAGTGGAATGGATTGCCGGAGCCTGTCCCCGGACTTGATCTGGGGATCAAGCCCGGCAATGACAAAAGGGAAGGTTCCTGATCAGGCGGCTCACACCTCGAACCCGCGAGAAGCACGCTGCAACGCGATTCGTGGAAGCAACCCCCTGATCGGCAAGCTCATCGATGCATTCAGCCCACAGGAATGCTCTTGCAATGGACGACGGGCTCGCGTCCGGCAAGTGGGAAAGAAACAGCAGGTCACCAGCCTTCAAGGCCGCGATGGAGTATCTTCCTCTCCGCCAGCAAACTGATTCGCCGCCAGGGAGGGAAACCGATGGCTATTCCACTCGATGCCGCCGCCGCTGCCATGCGCGAGGCCATGCGCGAGACGGTCAAGCGCTATTCGCTTTGGTATTTGCTGCAGGGCGTCTTGATGATGGTCGCGGGCGTCCTTGCTCTCGTCTATCCGCTGCTCGCCTCTGTCGCGATGGTCTACCTGCTCGCCTGGGTGCTGATCGTCAGCGGCGTGCTGCAGGGCATCGGGCTGATCGGCGCCCGCCACGTTCCGCATTACTGGCTACAGCTGATCTCGGTCGTGCTCGCCATCGTCATCGGCGTGCTCCTGCTCAGGGAGCCGGAGAGCGGGCTTCTGATCATGACTGTGCTCTTGATCGTGTTCTTCATGGTCGAGGGCATCTCCAAGGTCATTTTCGCGCTGACCATCAGGCCGTTCCCGAATTGGGGCTGGGTACTCGCGAGCGGTTTCGTCGGCCTCCTGCTCGCGGCCTATCTGTGGGCCAACATGCCGGTCGCGGCCGAATGGGTGCTCGGCTTCCTGCTCGGGATCCAGCTCATTTGCGAGGGCGCGGCGCTCGCCTATCTCGCCTGGGGGGTCCGCAACAGCTGAGCCCGCCCGCGGCCGCGGGCGCGGCGCGCGGGCGAGTCGCGCGGCTTCTAGCGCTCGGGGGCCTGCGCAGTCTCGATATAGCGCGCGTAAACCCAGCCGATCTCCGAGGTGACGGGATCGGCGACCTGCACCCAGTTCCCTTTGCGGCCGGTCACGCGGAGCTTGGCGCCCTTCTCGGCCACCCGCAGCGTGTCCGCGGTCGATGAGGGAGCGGCGCGCACATTGGCGTAGCTCACGAGCGCGACCCATTCGTCGCTGCCGGGGGGAAGCGATGTCTCGGCGGTGCCGGGAGGCGGATCCTCCTCCTCCACCGCCGGCACTGCGGCCGCCTGGTTCGGCGCGGCGGCAGGCGTGGTCTCAGCCGGCTGAGGTGTAGGCGGCGCCACGGTCGTGGGCGCAGGGGGCTCGGCAGGCGCTTCAATCGCCTCGGTCGCCTCGACGGCAGGCGCACCGCCCGTGACGTCCTCCTTGATCGCCCTGAGCTTGCTCTCGATATCCTGCACGCCGAGCTTCTTAGCGCGCGCGTACCAATGTTGCGCCTCCTGCGGCTCGGCCTTGATGCCGTGAGCACCGACCTTGTCGATGAATTCGGGATCGAAGGTGGCACCGAGAAGAACAGCGGCGTCGCCGCTCCCGGCCTCCGCGGCGCGCTTGAAATAGGCGCGCGCTCCGGCGAAGTAGCCGACATCGATCATCTTGTGGCCAAGAGCGATCAGGTCGGCGACGCGTCCGGCCTCGTCGGACCTCAAGATCAGCGCCGTCCTCGGATCGGGCGCGATGTCTAATCTGGTGGGGGCGCTGGCGAGGATCTCGCCGTCGGCGGCCAGCAACTCGACGCGGACATCGGCACTGCCGCTCGCCGTGTCCGCCAGCTTGAGCTTCAGATCCCCGATCTCGTCGGGCGTCAGGTTCCACTCCGCAGTGCCATAGGGGCGCCCTTGCGAGAAGGTCGCGCCTTCAGGCACGGCGCGAATGGCGATGACGCTCCGCGCCGGCAGCGCCTCTGACGAATCGATGGCGATAAAGAAGTCGACCTCCTCGCCCGAAATGGCTTCGATCCGGCCGGGGGCCGTGAGCGCGATCTCCGCCTTGGGAGCAACTTCGATGACGGGCGCGGGCGCGGGCGCCGGTACTGGCGCCGGAGCGACGGCGGCCTGCACGGTTGCGGCGACCGGTTCGCGATCTGCGACCCGCTTCTCTGCGCCGGGTCCGGGAATCGCGATCACTCCCTTCCACAAGAGAGCGAGGATGGCGGCCGTGGGAACCAGCGAGACGAGCATGGCGGCGATCAGGAGCCACTTTCCCGTCGAAGGGGCGCGGCCGTGTTGGGCCATCAGTCCCGGTAGGACCGGCGGCTCGACCGCGTGGCGGACCGGGTCTTCGCTCGGGAGCTTGAGCGCCTCGGGAGCGAAGCGCTCAGCCATTGTCGTTGGTGTCGGTTCGGGAAGCGGCGCTCCGGCCGAATCCTCGGCCGCAAGCCGCTCGGTCAGGTTGGTCGGCCTGACAACGATGTCGGACGGAGTGAGCATGGAACCCTCCTACGCATAACAAAAAGAGAGTCAGTTCTGTCGGCGCCCCCTATTCCACTCGAGGAACGCACGGAAGAGATCGGCGCGCTCCGCCTCGGAGATCGGCGTGCTGCGCGCGTTGCTTGCCTCGGCAAGAAAGGCGTCGAAATTGTTGCGCGAAGCGCTGCTCGTCCCCTTCGTCGGGGCGCGATCGATCCAGCTCTGCGCGAGCGTGGACCGGCGCCAGCCTTCCAGCGTCGCCGCGAAATTGACCTCGCGCCATTTCGGATGGCGCGGCGCGTCAAGGAAGGCGTCGAAATTCGCGAAGAAGCGATCGACGAATTTGGCGATCTTCCTGTAGCGGACGGAGTCGACCGGCCAATTGAACGACACCAGCACCGCGCAGACCGAAAGCGTATCGACGCGCTCGCCCTGAGCCACGAGTGCCGGATAGTCGTCATGGCTGAACGTGGCCGGATAGTACTCGTCCTCCAGCGTCTTGGCGTAGGGGACGGCAAGGAGCTTGAGCCCGCTCCCTCCCTTGAGGCTGGCGAGAGCCGGCGCGGGCTTGCCTGTGACGACGATGGTGGCGTCGATTTCGCCTGACTTGAGCTTCTCGATTGCGTCGGAATCGGTGATGTTGACCTCTTGTGCATCGACGCCGAGCGCCGCGAAAATCAGCTGCCCGGTGATCGCGCCACCGCTGCCGGCCGCTCCGAAGTTCACATATTTGCCTTTGAGCTCGCTGATGTCTTTCACCTCGGACCGCACGAGGACGTGCATTTCCTCATTGAACAGCTTGGCGATGTAGGTGATCTGCCCCTTGAGGTTCGCGCCAAGCTCGCCGGTGCGGTCGAAATGCTTGAGCAGATTGGCTTGGGTGATGCCCATATCGACGCCGCGCAGGAACATCACGTCCTTGATGTTCTGTTCTGGCCCTTTGCCCACCATGGGCAGGACGCGCAAATCATCGCCGTTGTCGAGGACTTCGGCGATGTCCTGGATGACGGCAAGATCGGTTCCGCTTGGGCTTCCGGCCATGATGGTGACCACGTTCTCGTTGATGCGAGCCCGGAACGTCTCGCGCGTGGCCTGAGCGGCGACAACCGTGGTGGTGTTGACCCCAGGACTTGTCTGGTATTTGTCGCGTGGCCCTGCGACGGCGGCGACGGCGATCAGACAAAGTCCGCAAGCAAGGGCGATACGCATGACAAGCCCCTCTTTTCAGCGCGCTTCCCTGTGACTCCGTCCAAGCCCGCCTAAGCGCGCGCATACGGGGGTGGACGGTTACGCTCGTCGGATTCTTGCGGACGGAGAAAAAAGCGCAGATCTGCCAAAGTTGAGCGCGAAATTCCCCCGCTCATGCCGCATAAAACCCTTCGCGGCAGATGGAATGTGATATTTTAACTATAGTCAAGTAGTTATAGGCCTAGGCCACGACAATAACACTTTCTCGCCGCAGTCTTGACAGAAAGTAACTGCAACAAGGCAGCATTATGGCCGAGATATATCTGGAGAGAAACAACGAAATCTTAGTCGTTACAGCAAGTAAGCTGTATCGATTAAGATGAGGTCTTGCGCAGCCAAATCGGCCGGGGTTGGCCGGACGGAGCTAAGCCACCGCCCCTAACGCACGGGCTCCCGTCCTGGTTCCAGGATCAGGCAAAATCCGTGCGCGACCTCTCATTCTCGGCTGACAGCGGTCATTGCGCGACCCGAGGCTTGAGGGTGCCTAGTCCGCGTCCATCTTCAGCGCGGCGATGAACGCCTCCTGCGGGATCTCGACGCGGCCGAAGCTCCGCATCTTCTTCTTTCCCGCCTTCTGCTTGTCGAGCAGCTTGCGTTTGCGCGTGATGTCGCCGCCGTAGCATTTGGCGGTCACGTCCTTGCGCAGCGCGCTGATGGTCTCGCGCGCGATCACCTTTCCGCCGATCGCCGCCTGGATCGGGATCTTGAACAGGTGGCGCGGGATCAGGTCCTTGAGCCTCTCCACCATGGCGCGGCCTCTCGTCTCGGCGCGCGAGCGATTGACGATCACCGACAGCGCATCGACCGGCTCGTTGTTGACGAGCAGCGCCATCTTGACCAGGTCGCCCTCCTCGTAGCCGATGATGTGATAGTCGAACGAGGCGTAGCCGCGCGAAACCGATTTGAGCCGGTCGTAGAAATCGAACACGACTTCGTTGAGCGGCAGCTCGTAGACGAGCATGGCGCGCGAGCCGGCATAGCTTAGGTTCTTCTGCCGGCCGCGCCGGTCCTCGCACAATTTGAGGACCGCGCCGAGATGTTCGTCGGGCACGAGGATGGTGGCCTCGATCCACGGCTCGTCGATCTTCGCGATCCTCTGCGGCTCGGGCATGTCGGCGGGGTTGTGCAGCTCTTTCATCGCGCCGTCGGTCAGGTGCACGCGGTAGATCACCGAAGGCGCGGTGGCGATGAGGTCGATGTTGAATTCGCGCTCGAGCCGCTCGCGAATGATTTCGAGATGGAGCAGGCCGAGAAAGCCGCAGCGGAAGCCGAAGCCGAGCGCGGCGGAAGTCTCCATTTCGTAGCTGAAGCTCGCATCGTTGAGGCGGAGCTTCGCCACGGCCTCGCGCAAATCCTCGAACTCGCTGGCATCGACCGGGAACAAGCCGCAGAACACCACGGGCTGCGCCGGCTTGAAGCCGGAAAGCGCCGCCCCAGCCGGCTTTCTTTCGTCGGTGACGGTATCGCCCACGCGCGTGTCGGCAACCTGGCGGATCGAGGCGGTAAAGAAGCCGATCTCGCCGGGCCCGAGCCGCTCGCGCATCTCCTGCTTGGGGCGGAAAATGCCGACGCGATCGATCTGGTAGGAGGCGCCCGTCGACATCAGCCTGATGCGCTGGCCCTTGTGCAGCACGCCGTCGAAGATGCGCACCAGCACCACCACGCCGAGATAGGAATCGTACCAGCTGTCGATGAGGAGCGCCTTCAAGCTCGTGCGCGCATCGCCTTTGGGCGGTGGGAGCCGCTGCACGATCGCTTCCAGAACCTCGTCGACGCCCTTGCCGGTCTTCGCCGAAATTTCCAGCGCGTCGTGGGCGTCGAGCCCGATCACCTCCTCGACCTGCCGGCGCACGCGCTCGGGTTCGGCGGCGGGCAGGTCGATCTTGTTGAGGACCGTCACCACCTCGTGATCGTTGTCGAGCGCCTGATAGACATTGGCGAGCGTCTGCGCCTCGACGCCTTGAGTGGCGTCGACCACGAGCAGAGACCCCTCGCAGGCCGCCAGACTCCGGTTCACCTCATAAGCGAAATCGACATGGCCCGGCGTGTCGATCAGGTTCAGCTCGTAAAGCTCCCCGTCGCGTGCGCGGTAGTCGAGGCGCACGGTCTGCGCCTTGATGGTGATGCCGCGTTCGCGCTCGAGATCCATGGAATCGAGCACCTGCTCCTTCATCTCCCGCTCGCTGAGCCCGCCGCAGAGCTGGATCAGCCGGTCTGCCAGCGTCGATTTGCCGTGGTCGATATGGGCGATGATGGAGAAGTTGCGGATGCGGGAAAGCGGCGTCGTCTCGGATTGACTCATGCGCGGCTTGGTACGGGAGGCACCCCTGAAGGGTCAAGCAAGGGTTCGACAAATAAGGCGAAATGGTGAGGCGAAGCGCCCTATTGTGGTAGGGGTTCGGGGCTAGACTATCCCGGTCCTAGAAACCAACGGAGAGATGTAATGCTAAAAAGAATGATCTTGGCCGCAGTTGCGACCGCCTTTGTCGCCGGTTTGGCTCTGCCCGTTCAGTTCGTCCCGGCGGAAGCGGCGATGAGCTGCAAGCAAGCCGCCAAGGCGAAATTCCCGGGCGACAGGAAGGCCCGCCACTCTTACAAGAAAGAGTGCAAGTCAGCCATGAAAGCACAAAAGGCCTGATAGGCGACTCTTACGACGTTGAGTGTCGTTACCCTAGAAAGGGGCCGTTTCCGGCCCCTTTCTTATGGGCGGGTCGGGCTTTGCTTTTTCCCCTCTCCCCTTGTCAAGGGAGAGGGGTTAGAGCTGAAGGGGCGAGGGGTTAGACCCTGCCGCGGCAGGGGCGCACGCCTGCGTTGCGTCAACCGAATAGCAACAACGTTAGCGAAATCAGCAAATCGCGGACGAAGCCGGTTGACGAAAGCCCCTAAAGCGAGCCTTATTCCCGCGCGTACGTCACGTCGTCACTCACGGGAGTAACCTTATGCTTAAGAAAGTGTTTTTGGCCTCGGCACTGTCCCTTCTCGTGGCCGGCGTCGCGGTGGTTGCCGCCCCCAGCGAGAGCTACGCCTCAAAGAGCCATTGCTGGAAGATGGCCAAGGAGAAATACGGCCTCAAATTGATGAAGCGCCATTCCTACAGGAAGTCCTGCCGGAAGGCTTGGAAGGCGGCCCACAAGAAATAGGCTTCGAACTTGCCAGCTTCGCGAAGCAAAGGGACCCGCTGAGGCGGGTCCCTTCATTTTGCCGGCTCAAATGCCGGCATACCACTCATAGCCCAGGTCCTCCCAGAAACCGCCGCGGCCGCCCCTGATGCCGGCGAGGCTGTCGACCGCCTCGATCCGCATCACATATTTCGCCATCTTGTAGCCGAGCTGCCGCTCGACGCGGAGCCTGAGCGGGGCGCCGTGAGGGATCGGGAGCGTCTCCCCGTTCATCTCGTAGGCAAGAATGGTTTGCTCGTGGAAAGCATCGGCGAGCCCGATCGACTCGTAATATTTGTCGGCCTCGGTGCCCGTGCTTCCCAGCGCATCGGCGCAATGGAAAACGAGATAGCGCGCACCCGCCTTGAGCCGGGCGCGATCGAGGAGCGCGCTGAGTCTTACGCCCTTCCACTTGCCGATGCAGCTCCATCCCTCCACGCAATCGTGCCGCGTGATCTGGGTGCGGGACGGCATGGCGCGAAGCTCCGCCAGCGACAGCTCGAGCGGCGTTTCGACGAGACCGCCGACCGAAAGCTTCCAGTCGGCAAAACCGTTCTTGGCATGAGCCACGTAGGCGGGATCGTCGGGATTGGTCGAGCCGTTTGCTTTGAAGTCGGGTGAGAGATCGGCCTCGCTATATTCGCGCGCGAGCGTCTCAGGCGAGAGCAAGGCTTCCTGCGTGACGCGGGTGAGCGTCTCGCCCGATTCAAGCACGCGCTTGACCCAGTCCCGATCCGACAGCTCCTCGCACCCGCCGAGCAAAACCGTGCTCGCCGCGGCAAACCCGCGCGCGAGGAACCCGCGCCGGTCGAGCCTCTTCTCTTCGCTCATGATTTCCCCTCCGCGGGCTCGATCACGTAGCGGCCGGTGATCATCGAGCGAAGATTGTTCCAGACGCCGGAGATCAGGACCATGACGAGATGCACGACGAAGAACAGGACGATGGCGGTCGCGGAGACGAAGTGGATGGTGCGGGCCGATTGCCTGCCGCCGAACATATCGAGCAGAACGGGGAAGGCCGCGTCCATGCCTGGCGACATGGCGAGCCCGGTCAAGAGCATCAGCGGCAACAACAGGAGCGCAACCGCAAGATAGGCGAGCTTTTGCAGCACGTTGTAGCGCTTGGCCTCTTCGCCTTTGGGAAATTTGAGCCGCGCGTGCTCACGGATCGAGGCGCCGATATGCCCAAGCTCTTTGCGCGAAGGCGCGAGGTCCCGGCGAAGATGGCCGCTCGCGAAGCTCCACGCCAAATAGGCGAGCCCGTTCATAAGGAACAGCCAAGCGAAGAAGAAATGCCAGCGCCGCCCCATGGCGAGGTTGCGATAGCCGGGCAGCGTCGACCACCAGGGAAAGCCGCGGGAATCGTATCCGCTATCGGCGTCGCCGCTCAGCCCGAACACACCCGTGGTCGGGATCGCGTAGCCGAAGATCGTCGTGACGCCCTTCATCGTCTCGCCCTCTTCGACCGCTCCCATCGCCATGACGGGATTCCGAAAGTCGGAATCCTCTCCGAGATAGAGCGCGGGATGAGCGTTGAAAATCTGCAAGCCGCTCATCAGCAGCACGAGCAGCACGAGAGCGTTGACCCAATGCGTGATCCGCACCGTGGCCGAATGGCGATAGATGACCTCGCCTTTGTGCATCGAATGTCTCGCGTCCATTGCCGTACAGGCTTCGCGATCAGCTACGCGCCGCGCGGCGATTTGGATGCAACTCAGCTCGGCTTGCTCCAGATCTCTTCGAGCCGTTGCGCGCGGCCGCAGCCCCATTTGTAGTACTTGTAACTCACCGGATTCTGGTTGTGATAATCCTGGTGGTAGTCCTCGGCGGCGGCGAACGTGGTCGCAGGCTTGATCGCGGTCGCGACCGGCTGCTTGTGGCGCTTGGCGATCTCCTCTTTGGTCGTCTCGGCGAGCGTCTTCTCCGCATCGTCGCCGACGAACACCACGCTGCGATAGGAGCTGCCCTTGTCGCAGAACTGTCCGTCAGGGTCGAAGGGATCGATATTACGCCAGAAGTGATCGAGCAGCTTGGCGTAGGTCACCTTGGCGGGGTCGTAGGTGACCTTGACCGCCTCCTGGTGACCCTCGTGATCGCCGTAAGTGGGGCTCGGCTTGGTGCCGCCGGCATAGCCGGAAACCGTTTCGGTGACGCCGTCGACCTTGTCGAAGGCTTCCTCGACGCACCAGAAGCAGCCGCCGGCGAATATGGCCGTCTTGGTTGCATCGGCGCGCGCCTCGTATGACCCGTAGGCAAGCACGAGAAGGGCAAGAAAGGCGCCTGTCAGCGCCGCGCAGATCGACTTCGCGATCATGGATTTCTCTCCGGAATCGAAGTTTGCCGGTGAGAATATGAAGCGCCGGGCACGCGGCAAAGTGGCTCTCGCGCGACCGTGAAATGAATTGATGGCGAAATCGCCGCCGCAGGCGGCTGGGCGCGGAGAGGCATCTGGGCTATTGAGGACCGATGCACAACCGCCTTTCCTCCGCCCCGAGCGACCTCAAGCGCGCCTATGACGTGGTCGTCGTCGGCTCGGGCTATGGCGGGGGCGTTGCCGCCTCGCGGCTTGCGCGCGCGGGCCAAAGCGTCTGCGTCATCGAGAAGGGCAAGGAGTACCTGACCGGCGAATTCCCGAGCCGGCTCCCCGAAATCCGCCGCGAGCTTCAGTTGAACGGCGGCAAGCTTGGTTCCGGCTTACGCACCGGCCTGTTCGACTTCAGGTCCGGCGCCGACATTCATGTGCTGGTCGGCTGCGGTCTGGGCGGCGGCTCGCTCATCAATGCCGGTGTCGCGCTCAGGCCCGATCCGCGCGTCTTCGCCGATCCCGCCTGGCCCGCTGAGTTGAGCGGGGATGGGTTGCTCGAGCTTGGCTTCGCGCGAGCCTCGGCGATGCTCCGCCCCGCGCGTTACCGGAACGCCTCCTCGCTCACCAAATACCGCGCGCTTGAGTTGGCAAGCGCCGCCTTCGGCGTTTCACCGGTGTCGGCGCCGGTCGTTGTGAGCTTCGAAGATATCGTCAATCCGGCGGGCGTGGCGCAGCCAGCTTGCACCCTCTGCGGCGATTGCTGCTCAGGCTGCAATGTCGGCGCCAAGAATACCGTCGCCATGACCTATCTCCCCGACGCCAAGGCAAATGGCGCCGAGATCTTCACCGAGCTCGGCGTGACTCACATCGCCAAAGGCGAAGGGGGCTGGCGCGTCCATGTCGCGCCGACGAACGGTCAGGCCTCCGGCCCGGCCTTCGTCGATGCCAGGACCGTCGTGCTCGCAGCCGGCACGCTCGGCTCGACAGAAATCCTTCTCAGGTCCCGCGAGCATGGGCTTGGCCTCTCCGGCAGGCTCGGTGAAAGGTTCTCTGCCAACGGCGACATCATCGCCTTTGCGCTTGGCGGCAGCGAGCGCGTGAACGCAGTCGGTGTGGGTCACCCGCCGAAATTCGTGGGCGACGCCATCGGCGCCTGCGTCGCAGGCCAGATCGAGCTTGCCGACGGCGAGACTCTCGACCGCAGCATGATCGTGCAGGAAGGCGTGTTGCCCTCGGCGCTGGCACCGCTGCTGCCGGTATTCTTCATCGCCGGCGGCCGGCTGCTCGGCGCCGCGCAGAGCCTGATCAAGGGCGTCTATCACGGTCCGCTGTCACATCTTCATACCTTCTTCGTCGTCTCCCACGACGATGCCGCGGGCCGCATTACGCTCGACAACGGCAATTTGCAGGTAAGGTGGCCGGGCGTGGCGGACCAGCCGGTCTATGCCCGCGTCGATGCCGCATTGACCGCGGCCGCAGGCGCGGTTGGCGCGCGCTACATCAAGAGCCCGCTTGCCGCGACGAGCGTAGGGACGAAGCCCGCGACCGCGCATCCGCTCGGCGGCTGCGGCATGGGCGAGGATGCTGAGAGCGGCGTGGTGAACCACAAATGCCAAGTCTTCGACGGCGAGGGAGGGGACAGCGTCCATGCCGGGCTCTATGTCTGCGACGGCGCGGTGATCCCGCGCTCGATCGGCGTCAACCCGCTTCTCACCATCACCGCTCTCGCCGAGCGTGCCATGGTGCATCTTGCCCGTGACCACAATCTGGGGTTCGATGCGTCTTCACGCCTTCGCCAGGAATTGGATCAGGCATTGAGCTGAGGGGTAGCGTGTGCGCGGCAGACTCGAGTCATTTGTAGCGGTTCTGGCCGGCGCGGCGCTCCTCCCGGCCGTCGCAAGCGTGCTCTTCGCCGCGACGCGCCCCGCGCCTTGCGACCGGCCCGAGCTCACCGCCGCGATCGGCGCGGACCAACCCGCGGCGCAACGCACGGGTCCCGACCGCCTCACCATCGTGCTCGCCGGCGACACCGGCTTCAACACGACCGACGCCAAGGTCGATCCGAAGGGCATTCACAAGGGCAATCAGGTGACGCGCTTCGCCGACACGCTCGCCGGAGTGGAGAGCGCAGTCGACGGCGATCTCGCCTTTGTCAATCTCGAGACCGTCGTCACCGACCGCAACGACCTTCCGCCTCAGGGGAGGGGAAAGGGAACCTTCCACTTCAGGAGCGACCCGGCCGCGGTCAAGGCCCTGATCGATACGGGCTTCAACCTGTTCTCGCTCGCCAACAATCACGCGTACGACTACGGCCCGCAAGGAATCGAGGAGACGCTTTACCACCTCGCGGTCGCCAATACCAAGCAGCCGATCGCATTTGCCGGCATCGGCAGCAATTTCGACGAGGCGACCCGTCCCGGCTGTCTCGACGTCGGCGGCGCGCGCATCGGCTTCTCGGCCATCGGCATCACGACGGGAGACCAGCCGCAATCTCGCGCAGGCGCCAACAAGGCCGGTCAAGCCTCCTACCGCAACCGGCCCGATTTCATGGCGGTCGTGGACAAGCTCGTTTCCATGCCTGCCGACTATCGCATCCTCTCCATCCATTACGGGCTCGAAGGCCGCGTCGTTCCAGACGAGAGGCAGCTCGCCGATTGGCGGAAATTCGCCGGCGAGGCGAAGGGGATCGATCTCATCGTCGGCCACCACCCGCATGTCGCGCAAGGCGTCGAGCTCAACGGCAAATCGCTGATCTTCTATGGGCTCGGCACTTTCATGCATCCCGGCACGGTCGAGCCTGCGCGTTTCGGCATCTGCCGCGATTACGGGCTGATGGCGAAAGTACATCTCGCCCGCGTTGACGGCGCCTTTCGGGTCGAGGCCATCGAGGCGATCCCCCTCACCGACACGCAAACCCGCCCCGAGCGCTTTGCCGCCGAGCAGGGGGCGAAGCGCATCTATGCGCTCAATCATCTTGCTGCCGGGCTCGATGACGGCAAGAACGCAAAGGGCGTGCGCTTTGCGCCGCGCCCTGACGGCTCGGGGCTTTATTGTGCCGAAGGCGCCGCCGCGCTTGGCGGCGAGATCGGCACGCTGTGCCAGGGCTTCCAGCAGCCAAGCGAGCCGGACGAGGCGCTCGCCGCCCAAATCGCCTCGGCTTGCGAGGACAAGCCCTACGGCAAGCCCGCTCTGGTCAAACGCCGGGTGCCGCAGAAGCGCCGGGCTAGTCCGTCATCAGCTTCTCCCTTCGGCGCCGTCGGTCCGCAATAGCCCAAGACTGCACAGGGAAAAGCGGTCTAGCCTAGATAGCTAACTTGCGCGCAAGCTTAGCGAGGATGCGTTGCCAACCCTGTTCAGGAACCTTCCCTTTCGTCATTGCCGGGCTTGATCCCCGGATCGAGTCCGGGGACAGGCTCCGGCAATCCATTCCACTGGCGCTTCAACGCGCTGAGACGTAACGGCATGGATGCCCGGGTCAAGCCCGGGCATGACGAAGAAAAAGAATCGGTAGCCTAGCCGCGCAACGAGCCGCCGGTCGCCTTCTTGACCGCGGCCACGAGCTTCTCGGCGACCGCCTCGATCTCGGCCTCTGTCAGCGTCTTCTCGCGCGGCTGTAGCGTCACTTCGATGGCGAGCGATTTCTTGCCTTCCGGCACGCCTCGCCCGGTGAACACGTCGAACACGCCGACGTCGCTGATGAGCGCGCGGTCGGCGCTTGCAGCGGCGCGTACCACCTCGCCGCCATCGACATCGCGGTCGAGCAGGAAGGCAAAATCGCGCCTGACCGGCTGGAGGTCAGAGGCTTCGAGCGCCTTGCCCGGGCTCTTGCGCCGCGCGGGCGGAAGGGCGTCGAGGTCGAGCTCGAAGCCCGCAATCGGCGGATCGATGCCGAGTTTCGCAAGAAGGTCGGGATGAAATTCGCCGAAGGCACCGAGCACGGTCTTAGGTCCGAGCTTGAGCGTGCCGGAGCGGCCGGGATGGAACCATGGCGGCGCCGCGCGCGTGACGGCAAGGCTCGCCTGGTCGAGCCCAAGCGCTGCGAGCGCGGCGACGGCGTCGGCCTTGGCGGCGAAAGTATCCGCGGCAGGGGCCTCTCCCGACCAATGACGGCCCGAACCTGGAAGCGCCGAGCGGCCGAATCTGACGCCTGCCGCCGCCACGAATTGGTCTTCGGGCCGAGGGCCCCGATAGGCTTGACCGAGCTCGAACAGGGCGCCGTCGGCAAAGCCCCTGTCGCGGTTTCGTTGCGCGGCAATAATAAGCCCCGGCAGGAGCGAAGGCCGCATCGCGGCAAGTTCGGTCGAGATCGGATTGCTCAAGATGAGCTCAGGCTTGCCGCCGCCGAACAGTTCCGCATGCTCGGGCGGAATGAAAGACCAGGTCACCGCCTCGACGAAACCGCGCCCCGCGAGCACGCGCCGGCCGAGCCTTTGCCGACTTTGCGCCTCGGTGAGCACCGGCCTTGCCACCCCCGCCTCACGCTTCATCGGGGTGGCGGGGACCGCATCGACGCCTGTGAGCCGCACCACCTCCTCGACGAGATCGGCGGGGCCGGTGATGTCCGGGCGCCACGAGGGGGGCGCCGCCTTGAGCTGCTTGCCCTTGCCGCCGAGCGCGATGCCGAGCGCGCCGAGGAGCCGCTTGATCTCGCCTTTGCCGAGATCGAGCCCTGATAGCCGCTTGACCAGCGTTGGATCGAATTTGAAAGCCTTGTTGGGCTTGGGCACTTTGCCTGCGACGGTGATCTTGCTCGGCTGGCCGCCGCACAGACGAAGCACGAGATCGGTCGCAAGCTCGAGCCCGGGCACGACGAAATCGGCATCGACGCCGCGCTCGAAGCGGAAGCGCGCGTCTGATTGGATGCCGAGCCTTCGACCAGTGCGCGCCGTGCGCTTGGGATCGAAATAGGCCGACTCGATGAAGACGTTGGTCGTCGCCTCGGTGACGCTTGTGTCCTCGCCGCCGATCACCCCGCCAAGCCCGTGCACGGCGCGATCGTCGGCGATGACGCACAGGTCGCCGTCAACCTCGTAATCCTTGCCGTCGAGCGCGAGGAATTTTTCGCGCTCGCGCCCGAGCCGGGCGCGGATCGTGCCCTTGAGCTTGTCGGCGTCGTAGACATGGAGCGGGCGTCCGCGGTCGTAGGAAACGAAATTGGTGATATCGACGAGCGCGTTGATGGGGCGAAGCCCGATGGCCTTGAGCTGCCGTTGCAGCCATTGCGGGGAGGGGCCGTTCTTCACGCCGCGCACCACCCGCCCGGCAAAGACCGGGCAGGCATCTTCGTGCTCCTTGTCGAATTCGAGCGCAATCGGAATCGGATTGGCGAAGCCGCCTTTGACCGGCTTGATCTTGTCCTTCTTCAGCTTGCCGAGACCCGCGGCTGCGAGATCGCGCGCAATGCCGCGCACGCCGAGACAGTCGGGACGGTTCGGCGTGATGGCGATGTGGAACACCGCGTCATCGAGACCGAGCGCCTTGGCGGCCGGACTTCCGACCTTGGCGTCGGGCGGGAGCTCGATGATACCGGTATGCTCATCGGACAGCTCGAGCTCGCGCTCGGAGAGCAGCATGCCGTTAGACTCGACCCCTCTGATCTTGGCCTTGGTGAGGGTCAAGTCGATGCCGGGCACGTAAGCCCCGACCGGAGCGAACACGCCCTTCATCCCGGCCCGCGCGTTCGGCGCGCCGCACACGACCTGGAGCCGCTCTTGGCCGGTGTCCACCTCGCAGACGCTGAGCTTGTCGGCATTGGGATGCTTCTCGCAGCGGATCACCTCCGCCACGCGGAACGGCTTGAAGGCGGTCGCCGGATCGAACAACTCCTCGACCTCGAGCCCGATGCGGGTCAGCGTGTCGGCGATCGTCGCCACGCTCGCCTTGGTGTCGAGATGCTCCATGAGCCACGAGAGCGTGAATTTCATGGCGTTAGGACAGTCCGGCGGCGAGCGTGGGGATGGCGAGCGGCGGGAAGCCGTAATGCCTGAGCCAGCGGAGATCGCCGGCGAAGAAGGCGCGCAAATCCGGCATGCCGTATTTCAGCATGGCGATGCGGTCGATGCCGAGCCCGAAGGCGAAGCCCTGATAGCGCTCAGGATCGAGTCCGACGTTTTTGAGCAGGTTGGGGTGCACCATGCCGCAGCCCAGAATCTCGAGCCACTCGTCGCCTTCGCCGATCCTGATCGCGTCGCCTTGGCGCGCGTAACCGATATCGACTTCCATCGACGGCTCGGTGAAGGGGAAATAGCTCGCGCGGAAGCGCATCTTCACTTCGGGGATTTCGAAGAAGGCCTTGCAGAACTCCTCGAGCACCCATTTCAGGTGGCCGAGATGGGTCTCCTCGTCGATCACCAGCCCCTCGACCTGATGGAACATCGGCGTGTGGGTCTGGTCTGAGTCTGAGCGATAGACCCGCCCGGGCGCGATGATGCGCAGAGGCGGCTTCGTCTTGAGCATGGCGCGGATCTGCACCGGGCTCGTATGCGTACGCAGCAACGCGCGCGTGCCGTCGGGGCCGGGCGGGAAATAGAAAGTGTCGTGGTCCTGACGCGCGGGATGCTCGGGCGGGATGTTGAGCGCCGCAAAATTGTTGAAGTCGGTCTCGATGTCGGGGCCCTCGGCGATCGAGAACCCGAGATCGGCGAAAATCTCGCTGATCTCGTCGCTGACTTGGCTCACGGGGTGGATGCGCCCCTCGGCAAGCGGGCCCTCGCGCACGGGCAACGTCACGTCGGCCCGCTCATGCGCCAGTCTCTCTGCGGTCACTTCGCGCGAAAGTTCCTGCCGCCTCGCCTCCAGCGCCTCGCCGACCGATGTCTTCAGGCTGTTGACGACTTGGCCGTAGGCCTTGCGCTCATCGGGGGGAAGCGCGCCGAGCGCCTGCATCAGCTCGGAGATGCGCCCCTTCTTGCCCAGCGCGGCGATGCGCACTTCTTCGAGCTTGTCGAGATCGGAGGCTTCAGCGATGGCGTGAAGCAGCTCGGTCTTGAGATTGTAAAGCTCCGGCGTGCTCATGGCTCAGGCTCCGAAAGCACGAGGCCAAGCCCGCGTCGCGGGGATCAGCCCCGCGGCGCAGCAGCAGACGCAGCCTCGACCAGGCCCTTGAAGGTTGCCGGCTCACGCACGGCGATATCGGCGAGAACTTTGCGGTCGAGCACGATGCCGGCCTTTTTCAGGCCGTCGATCAGCCGCCCGTAGGTGAGACCATTGGCGCGGGCGGCGGCATTGATGCGTTGGATCCACAAGGCGCGGAAGGTGCGCTTCTTCACCTTGCGGTCGCGATAGGCGTACTGGCCGGCCTTCTCGACCGCCTGGCGTGCGGTGCGGATCGTATTCTTGCGGCGGCCGTAATAGCCCTTGGCCTGCTTGATCACCTTGCGGTGGCGGGCATGAGAGGTGACGCCGCGTTTCACACGGGACATGAGGGTGCTCCTTAGACCCTGGCCCCAGCCTAGCGGCTATAGGGCAGGAAATGCTTCTTCACGATCTTGGCGTCCTCGTCGGACAGCACCATCATCCCGCGCGCGGTTCGGATGAACTTGGTGGGACGCTGGATCATGCCGTGACGCTTGCGCGAGGCCTGGCATTTGACCTTGCCGCTCGCCGTGACTTTGAAGCGCTTCTTGGCACCGCTCTTGGACTTGAGCTTGGGCATTTGGCTTCCTTGCTTTGACCCCGTCCAAGGCCTGGAACGCGGGGCGAGTTTCGACGATTGGAAAGCATGCGAGCCGCCACGGCATGCCCCGCCGGGCGGCTCCTTCGCGCGACCTTATAGGGTCGGTTCGGGCGCGAACGCAAGGGAATCTGGCAGAAGCTCGCCTAGCGGGGCGCGAGCACCATCACCATCTGCCGGCCCTCGAGCCGCGGCTCAGATTCGACCTTGGCAATCGTCGAGGTGTCCTGCTTCACCTTGTCGAGAAGCTGCGCGCCGAGCTCCTGGTGAGCCATTTCGCGGCCCCTGAACCGCAAGGTGACCTTGACCTTGTCGCCCTCCTCGAAGAAGCGGCGGATCGAGCGCATCTTCACGTCGTAGTCGTGGGTGTCGATATTCGGCCGCATCTTGATTTCCTTGATCTCGACGGTGCGCTGTTTCTTGCGCGCCTCGGCGGCCTTTTTCTGCGCCTGGTACTTGTACTTGCCGTAATCGAGGATCTTGCATACCGGCGGCTCGGAGTTGGGCGCGATCTCGACAAGGTCGAGACCGGCCTCCGCGGCGCGGGCGAGCCCCTCGGTGGTGGCAACCACGCCGACATTATTGCCGGTGGCGTCTATGAGCTGGATATTTGGAGTGTCGATGGCCTCGTTGATGCGGGGGCCCCCCCGATCGGGCGCAAGCTTCGTCGGTCGCCTTACGATGTCCTGTTCTCCTCTTCACGAACGGCGGCGGCCGATCCCTGCGGAAAAAGGCGATTCCGCGCCGCGGTTCGATTGATGCGCTCTGCCTCTTCTACAGCAACGAAATTGCGCCTGACAAGTCAAGCCGGGCGCTCGCCCACCGGTCGCGCGAGCCGGAAGCGGCTGATGCTTTCCGTTCATTTAAGCAGAATTCCTGCCGGCAAGGGCGCCGTGCGTTGCTCGAACCGGGCGGCAAGGTACGTGCCGAGGAGCTCGTCATAGACCGCAAGCGTCGCCTGCTGCATCCGGCGCAGCGTGAACTTCCCGGCGACGTGCCGGCGCGCGCGTGCGCCGAGCGCAGCGCGCGTCTGTGGGTTGAGGCGGAGAGCGAGCTTGATCCTGGCCGCGAGCGCGAGCGCATCGCCTGATGGCACGAGCCATCCGGTGAAACCCGATTTGTCTTGCTCAGGGGAGACGATGGTCTCGGGAAGCGCACCGAGATTTGACAGGATGACAGGGCAGCCCATGGCTTGCGCCTCGACGCTCGTACGCCCGAAGGTCTCGGGCACGAGCGAGGGCACGAGCGCAACCTGAGAAGCGAGGAAGGCCGCCTGCATCTCTTCGCAATGCCCGACGAGGCGCACCTTGTCCGCCAAGCCGTGGCGCGCGATCAGCACGGCGAGTTCCTCGCGATAGGCCGACTTGCCCGGAGCGTCGCCTGCGAAAATGACGACGGCGCCATCGAGCGCGCCTTCAGTGGCGAGGAGGAATGCGGCCTCGATCGTATCGCGGTGCCCCTTCAGCCCCGTGAGGCGCGCCGCCTGCAGCACGATCTTCGTTTCCGGCGCCACACCCCAGCGCTCTCTAAGCCTGGCCACCGCCTCAGGCTTAACCGCGCTCGGGTCGAACACGTGCTCATCGACACCGCGATAGATGGTGCGGATGCGCTCCCGCGCAGCCTGGTGCCGCGAGGCAATGAGGTGTGCCGTGTAGCGCGAGTTGGCGATCACGCGATCGCCGCGGCCCATCACGCTGTTATAGGCACTCTTGAGCGGACCAAAGTCTCCATACGCGCCGTGATAGGTGGTGACGAAGGGGCGCCCCGTGCGGCGCGCCGCGAGAAACGCGCTCCAGCCCGGCGCCCGGCTTCTCGCATGGACGAGAGCGACGCCGCGCTCCTCGACGAGGCGCGCGAGCCGCCGCGCATTGGCGAGGATGGTAAAGGGGTTCTTGCTCGCCACGGGAAGCGGGATGATCTCGCCGCCGGCATCGGCAAGTGTTGTCGCCATCCGTCCCCCTTCGGTGGCAACCAGCGCCGAGGCGCCGGCACGCGTCAGCGCCTCTGCGATCTCGACCGCCGCCTGCTCGCTGCCTCCGGCATCGAGGCGCGGCACGACCTGCAAGATTGCCTCAGCCATGAACGGCTCAAACACCTAAACGTTCTGCCGCGCGCCCGGGCCACCGGTGATGGCGAAATTCCGCTGAAGTCGATCGCGAACGATCGCGGCAATTTTTTCCGTTTCTTTGGGAGGATCGTACGTCCAGTGTTCGATCCTGCCGGCGAAGGGGCGCGTGATGCCGTCGCGCATCAATGTCTCATGAAACTGACGGAGCTTCCTGTGGCCCTTGCCGATGTCGACGACATGGACAGGCTTACCCGTCGCACAAGCTTCTGAGACCATCGACACCGAATCGCTCGTCACAACGATTGCATCGGCAAGCGCAAGAAGACCAAGGTATGGGTTTTCTTCCATCCCGTCCCAGAAAAATAGCGGCACGGCAGCGAGGCGCTCGCGGAGGATCCTCTCGTTCTCCTCTCCGGTGCGGCGCGAAGTCGTAACGGCAAGCCCCCCGCCGCAGGCGCGCGCGGCAGCGAGGAGTTGATCGGCCATCCGATGCATGGTCTGCGGCGAGCAATCCTGATGCTTGTTGGAGCCGCCAACAAGCACGGCAATCACGGGTCGCGGCAAGTACGACAAGCGGGCGCTGAAACGTTTTGCGGCTTCAGCAAGTCTTTCCCGAGTGACACCGTGCAGAGCCGTCCGCGCGACCAGAACGTTCTCTCCACGCAGTGAATCGTGCTGCGGTATGACGACGAGATCGAAACGCGACGGATCGACGTAAGGGGTCTGGATGTGCACATTGAAGGTCTTTCCGGCACTAGCACGGCGGACAGCGAGCGCCGCGGCAACGCTTCCGCGTCCGCTCGAGATCAACACGTCCGGCCAGGGAGGAGCGAGCGCATCCCCTGCGCTCCGCGAAAGCGGATGAGGCCAGAGACTCGGCGGCAAATATTGCAGCAGCATTCGGGGGCGGCGGACACGCTTCATCGTACACCGGAGACCGAGCGCCTCAGCCAGCCCGACGCACTGGCTGTCCATACCTGCAAAGCCCTCTGTCAGGGTCCAACAGGTGAGGTCGGCCATCACGCGAGGCGAGGGATCAAGAAAAGCGAAGTCCTTTTACGAGAGCTGACCATCTATGCCGTCTGGCCTCTCGATCGACGAATCTCTGCTCCGTTACCCAATTCATCTGGATGACTTTGCGCTCCCCTTCGAAGGGCAGGTGCCCATGATAGGAATGATCGCATCGCTTGAAAATCAGCAGCGTACCGACCTCGGGGGGAACCTCGGCGGCAACGTCGTCGATGTTGTTGCCGCTCTTGAGCAGCCGCAATCGCCCGCCCTGGTCGGCCCATCTCGGGTTCATGTAGAGCAGCACGGTGATGATCTTGCTTTCCGTGTCCGTGTGTATTTTTCCGTCTCCGCGCCGGCAGCGCCCTCTCACCGTGAACATGGTGGGGCAGCCATCCAGGCTGATCGCGAACTTCTCCTCCACGCCCCGGCGAAATTCGGTGCCGTTCAGCGCATCGATAAACCTGGAAAAGTCGGTCCCGAATTTTACGGTCGACAAGGGAAAGCTGCCGCCCTTTTCGATATGAGGATAGGCGGCGATCAGCCTGTCCTCCCATTCGGGCCGAATGAAATTGGAAACTACGACATACTCGAAGGGGTCGGTCTTGAGGGCCGCAGAGTGCAGTTTTTCGAGATCGAGCATCGGGCCCGAAATTGCAGAATTCAACGTTCCTTCAGGCTGCAGCATCGTCATGCCCCCGTTTCGAGTGAATTGGATTGTGCTAACCCCCATACTCGAACTCTTATTCCCGTATGTGGCTTTTTTCAGCGAATGAGGCAGTCGGGCAACCCCCTTTCTATACCGTTTGCGCCGGTATTAAAAAGTCTCTCGGGACCGCCTCTCTCTTAGAATGGACGCCGACGGACCGCAATTCCTGGACTTTGGCGACGGCGCGGCACGGCGCCGCCTCGCCTACCGCTTTGCGGATGCGGAAACGGGGGCACGCCTTGGCTTGATCTGGCTTCCCGGCTTCCTTTCCGACATGGCGAGCACAAAGGTGCTCGCGCTCGCCTCCTGGGCGCGGCGACAGGGACTGCCGATGCTCCGCTTCGACTATTCGGGCCACGGCCTGTCGGACGGCGATCTCAAGGAGGCCTCGATCGGCGACTGGCTTCTAGAAGCTCGCCTCATTCTCGAACTCCTTCTCGACAAGACGCGGCGCGCGATCGTGGTCGGTTCGTCGATGGGCGGATGGATTGCGCTTCTGCTTGCCCGCAAGCTCGCGCAAGAAGGGGCGCTCGGCCGATTGGCCGGATTGGTATTGATCGCGCCCGCCTGGGACATGACCGAGCGTCTCTTATGGAATGAGATGACCGACGAGGCGAAGGCGACGCTGGCCCGCGAAGGCGTCCACTATGAGCCCTCGCTTTATGGCGACCCCTATCCGGTCACCAAACGCCTGATCGAGGAGGGGCGGAAGCACCTGATTGGCGGAAGCCCCCTCGATCTCGATCTGCCGGTCCGCATCCTGCAAGGCATGCGCGACCCCGACGTGCCGTGGCGCCATGCGCTCGAGCTCGTCGAACGGCTCAGCTCAAACGATGTCGAGCTGATCCTCATCAAGGACGGCGATCACCGGCTGTCGCGAGACGAGGACCTGCGCCGGCTCGAATCGACCGTCGCCGCTCTCGTCGCCCAAGCCTCGCCGCATACGTGATTCCCCTCTCCCCTCGTGGGAGAGAGCCTGCCCTCGGGCTTGACCCGAGGAGTGCCCCGGCGAAAGCCGGGGCGGGTGAGGGGGGGCGGGCTTGTCAGCCGCGAATCGAGCCAAAGCATAGATCACCCTCACCCGCCTCGCGGCTTCGCCGCTCGGCACCCTCTCCCATCAAGGGACTGTTGCACAATTGGCTGG
>Ga0187892_10002535_pt1 | contig 36090 bp, 30 predicted proteins | sample MA1701073metaG_FD_139345 | JGI IMG/M metagenome (GOLD analysis project Ga0187892, IMG submission 139345) | Bio-ooze microbial communities from a basaltic lava cave in the Kipuka Kanohina Cave System on the Island of Hawaii, USA - MA170107-3 metaG ... | reverse complement strand
TAATATCATTGTAAATATAGGTAGCCAAGGCCAGAAGATAGATGGAAGCAACAGCGCTAACAGCAACGAAAGGATCAGGATTAAGATTTGTTGCGATAAGAACCGAAATCAGAGCTGTCCATGCAAATATGTAGACCTGAGATCTAACTCTCGCATAGTAGATCAAGGTTCTAAGATAGTTTAGCAATACATTCGATGAACTGCCCGAACTGCGGCTTTCAATATCTCTTAGCATAGTGAGATCCTCGCAAACTGTTGTAACGGTATTGCACCATTATTATTCTCCATAAATGGAGAAATCCTGCCCCACATTCCCATATATAAGAAATAACATTAATCGTAGATAAGTATTTCCCCTCTATAGATAAAAAGTATGATTTTTATCGATTTATTGATAATTATATCTATATCCTTCACATTCGATATAATATATATAATCCAGTGCGAATAAGACAAAATGTTAGATATTTTACAGTAGTATCTGAATAAGTTAGACGAGCTTCCCCGTCTGATAAACCCCAAATAACTCTATTTCTCGCCCCAAACACGGAAAGTCAATGCGTACAACGCAAGTGCATCTTTCTGTTTGGTATAATTTTGAAGTTCAGCCATCATTTCTATAAACTCCGCTTCAGACATGAGTTTTGCCTTAAGGATCCTTGGTTTGAGGGATTCCGCGGTAAGCATTCCTATCGTATTATATGGTCCATTCATTGGTATGCAAATACAGTAAGATCCGACACTAGCATTCAACCCACATTCAGAAAAAAGTTTGTATAATTTTCTGGCAATAAGCTCGTCACAGTTTGACAATCCCAATAAATCAACATACACACGTCTTAGTTTTTCCAAGCCTGCACTAGATGGATATGTTAACCAAATATCATGATCGTTCTCTTCTGCTACAACCATTCCTCCAACAGTTACAAGTTTTGTCATTGCTTTTAGGGCTCTTTTCGGTTCTTCCAGATGCTGGAACAAAAATCTGGAGAACACAAGATCAAAACTATCCTTACTGAGTTCGTTATCGTAAACATCGCCAACGAAAAACTTGACATTGGTAATATTTTCTTTCGCTGCTCTTTTCTTGCAAACTTCAATTACATCGCTGTTCCGATCTATTCCAATTACACTACCGCTCTTTCCAACAAGTTTGGCCATCATGAAGGTCATGTCGCCAATACCACATCCTATGTCTGCACAATGCATCCCTGATCTGATGCCTGCAAGTTGCAGGGTCTGTAAACTTTCCTTTTCAAATATCTGCGCCTGAAGATCTAGTCTCTTGAATTCCTTGTTTGAGCTTCCTAGGATATAGTCCTTCACTCTGCTCCTTTCTAGTAATAATTACGAGATAAAGTTACTGCTTGCGGACAAGTCCTATCGTCTCAGTCTCACGTGATACACTCTTTTCTCGTATCCATTCATTAATAGTGTTAACAACTTTCATTCGTTCCTCTTCAGAATACCTCTTCTTCTGTTCGTAAAAGACCGCATGATAGAACCAATGATCGCTGCCTTGGAAGATCTTCAGTTCCTTGCTCTGCGCTTCAACTCTACTTATGAAAGTTCGAGTTTGCTCAGGCACTGTGATCGGATCCTGATCGCCCTGAAGTATCAATAAAGGCAATCTCAGTTTGTAGAGTTCGCCTATTCCTTCGGCTTTGCCAATCATTACATCGAAGATGTTACGATACGAGTAGTTAAAATTGCAAAGAGGATCCTTAAGCATATAAGCCCATTCTTCTCCAGCAATCTCGCCAAATGCGTTCGGCACTGCCATGCCTATATGCACCTTTTCTGCAGGATTTGTAGAATATTTCTGGATAGCAAACTCAAGAACTTCTTTTGACGGTTCAGTTCTAGGATCGCGTTTCACACCCTCAATCCTGAGATACGGCGCAAGTCCAATCACACCTTGCAGCTTTTCTGGATGCAGTCTGGCGTACCACAGCGCGAACATGCCACCTAAACTAAATCCTAACATGAAAATTTTAGAATCATGGTTTATTTCTCTGATATAGGTAACCACATCGCGCAATGATCGCATAGTAAGGTCGAAAGGCACGTCTCCCTTTTCGCCGTCAGATTTGCCGTAGCCAGGGAGATCTATTGCATATACATGGTGACCTAGACAGGAAGTTTTTCTACCAAGATAATCATAGATTCTGGAATCACCAGCCAAGCCATGCATACATAAGATTACACTACCCTGTTCAGCTCCAGGCCAGTGGCGATAAAAAATATTCAGACCATTGCTAGTCGGAAGCGTTCCAGATTTCATTATAGCACACTATAGTGATGTGTATATTAAACATATAATACAAATATTTGTCATATTCGCATATTACTAACCTGTAAGTGCCGTTAGGGTAATGGAATTAATGGGAAACGTATGGGTTAATAAGAAAATCTCATGCAAAAATATCAGTTTATGCTTGATTGGTCAAGCGACAAGTATGTAGCCTAGGTAAGCCAGAAATCCCATAACTATAAACTCTCCATCCATAATGAAATCAGACAAGAATCTTATTTCAGTCTTACCGATTCTATGGATGTAAAAAATATTGTAAGCGGTTATCATACTGATGAAAAGGATGCTTATACTTGAGAAAGCAACAGCAAAGTAGACTGCAAGACAGCCTGCAAAGATGGTTATGTTATAAAGCAACAGCTTTGTTTTCGGAACACCTAACTTGACTGGCACGGTATTGATCGAGTAGCGAGCGTCTCCTTTGATGTCCTTTATGTCGTAAGCAACGGCGTTAACAAATGCCCTGAGTGCAAAGAAAGAGAAGAACGCCAATGTAAGCCCAGCTGGCATTGAAGACTCGCCTAAAACTGGTATGAATGTAATAGGTATCGCCCACGCAACAGCGACAGTAATATTCTTAAGCAGAAAAACTCTTTTCAGTCCTCCATACTTGTAAAGAAGGGCTGCCGCCAACGGAAAAAGAAGCATCAGACGCAACTCTGTGCTACCCGCTATAAAGAGCGCGGCAGCATAGCTAGCTATTGATATATACAAAAGATATTTTCTGAATGATATGAAATTCTGCCTTTCTGGATGATTTATCTTATCCAACTTGCTTTGAGAAGAGCGATCGAAATTGTAGACAGCGAACGTTATTAGAAACAGCGACAGCACCGAAGACCAATGAACCTCTGCATCCATGAATACGAACGCAGTATAGAGAGCGAATGCAGCAGAAAGTGCGACAACAATGTTAGTATATGCCAGCCAACTTAGTTTCGACTTGATTTCTAATGCTAGGTTATTCCCTCGTGTCTGTACAAACATTAGTGTGGAAACCAGTTTGTGTGTTGATAAAACAGAGTAAGTATCGCTTGTTACATACTTGAGTTATTTTAGAACTTAGTGACAGAGGTTTTTATTTCGAGCTTGTATCAAATCTGTTTTTGAATTATAGATTACTCTGTGCATCGAACAACGTATTTTTGGTTCCAACAAGCTGCTTCAAACCTGTCTCTTCTGCGGTCTTCCATAATTCATTAAAATATGCAATTAGTTTCTGTGATATTTTTTCGTCTTTCACATCGACCGCAAACAAGAACTCATTCGGAGATAGGGGATTCATTATTTCAAAACCCGCATAAGTGCCATCTACAACAATAAAGCTGAAAGGCAACGATTTGTTTCGCAACTGTACCTTGTTTGAGTTAAGAACTGCCACGCAAAAATTATAGGTCTCCTTATCAGGCGGGCTGAGGAGTATCGCTCTCAACTCATTCGCGAACTTCATGCTGTCTGGGCTTGAGTCCAGCATGTACAAAGAAACTCCTTCTTGGAACTTGTCCAGAATATTCTTTGCTATTACAGGGTCATGGTATCGCGAACCTATGTAGATCTCCTTCTTGGCTGACTGTATGAACTCGGACAAGCGTTTGAGAAGTTCCTCCCAGTTGTTTATGATCTTGATCTTGCCTGGGTTAACATACGAAAGAAGATTGAATTCCTCGCTCTTTGCAATAGATTCTATGAGCATGTTTCTTTCCTGTTCAGGTATCTTGTTGGCATCCTTCAGCATCTCAATCGCCTGCAACTTCCAGTAGTTGTCAACGATCTCCTCAAGTGGTTTGAGCTGAATGTTTTGCACAACTGTTCCTAAAGTAGTAAGGGTGTAAAGCCCTTGTTTCTTTTGAACTAGCCCCAGTTTTACGAACTTTTGCAGTCTGGTGTAGAACTGTTTTCGTGTCAGACCGGTCTTCTGCATGAACTCCGCAGTAGGGTCAATACCTATAGAGGCAAGTCTGAACAATCGCAAAGAGATATCGTCACCTAGCGCACTGAATATCTCCTCTACCTTCGGCTTATTGCTCACGACAATATATACTGGAAATCGCTGTTTTAAATCCTTATTGATATGAATAACCTAAACAGGGCATAATGCATAAAAATGTCATGACTGGGTATAGTGCATCGACGTCAACATATTGCAAGAAGTGAATTCCAGCTATTTCTCTTGAATATCGCTTGAAAACAGCTTGAATTCCATCAGTTCCGCTTTGACAGATCTTAACTCCTAATGGTTTCCGCTTTGGTTTCTTTATAAAGACCCCCCCTCTATAGCATTTTGCATCCGTGCGTTTTTTTGCGTATTCGGGAAGAATCATCATGTCTGCATATGAGATCATGGTAAGTACCCACGATTGAAAGGGAAGATCTGTTCTAGACGATACTGAATGGCTATCCCTTCGTCTAGGGATCTTATATACGAGCGATAATTCCTAAAAATCCTAAGCTGGTGAAATTACTTTCACATTTAGCGTTCTAGTTGCCGACAAGGGATCCGGATTATCTACGGCTGCCCATACAAATATCTCGATCTCATAATCTCCTGTCCTTTCTGGGATCCACGATTGTGCGGTTATGATTGAGTCATTTGCAAATAGCTGTCCGCTTGTCCATGATGTGGATATAGTTATGCCGTCTGAATCTTTTATCTGAACTATGTATGCAAATTCTTGCACAGTTTTCTGTTCATTTCTGATCTCCGACTGGATCAACACCTGCTGTTCCACTTCAATTTGCTCAATAGGCATACCATCTTGATTGACCAGTGTCGGTTCAGACAATACAGCTCTTTCTAAAGGCGCACCCGTACTGCCTATAAGTGCCGATGCAAACAGCTCTTCCACTTCTACGGTGAAGACACCGTCATTGTCAAGCGCTGCTGGAGCTGGCAGTGTTCTGTCAGTATACTTTGCGGTCATAGTATCGCCTTCAAGAACTCGCAGTCTAGTGCCAGAGCTTTCTTCATCAGTGGTAAAAGTTACAAACTCCTCAAACACTCCTGTACGATCTCCCGTCTCTCTTAACGTTACAAGCAAGCCTCCTCTATCACTGGTTGACCATATCCTTGCATCAAGCGTATCTATCGTGTCAGGGTTTATGTTCTGGTCAGGGTCGATAACCCTCACTACAGCCCTGTCAGTAGTTCTGTATTGATCCCTATCAAACATCACATTGCCAATGTGGTAGTTCACGAAGACACTCTTCGTTACCACTGTGTCCTCATCAATTCTGAACTCTACGCTTATGCCATCCTCTCTGATCGCAAGTAGATCACCCGTAAACATATCTGTATTTGGAGTAAGATCAAAATCCTCCTCGAATATCCCAGTGTTCAGTCCGGTTTCTGGTATGTTTAGAAAGAATCCACTTTGTGATGAAGAAGATACCAGCACTTTAACAATATCAATTTCATTGGGTTCGCTGTCGGCATCAGTGGAAATTATGCTAACCTGAACTTCATCAAACGGAGTATACTCTTCCTTGCTAAACCTTATTTCGGGTTCGAATTCAAGTATGTCTATCTCGAGCTCAATGCGAATCTCATCGCCGCCTCCGGATGGGCTTTGATCAAAGTGGATTAATTCCGCCTGTTCTCCCCGGTCTATAACCACTTCGTCAACTACACCTTCAGGGGCTAGGATCGCAAATACTCCAGAGTTTGGTTCGGTCTCCACGAAACCAGTGTATGTAGTTATGAATTCGCCAAGCAAGCCCAAAACAAATATCAGGACATCTAAGGGAAGCTCATCGGCCTTATCAGTAATGACAAAAAATTCATTGAAGGGAATGAATTCTATCGTCTTGCTGTCCAAGTTGCGGTCTGGTTCAACTATCCAAATAATTTGTTGTTCGCCCAAACGATATGCAGGTTTGTCACTTCCGAAAATCCCTGTTATTGGCTGTATTACTGCATTAGCTTCCACATCTTCTGGCGTACCTGAGTCATCCTGCGGGTCGTTGAAGATAACTTCTATAGGCGAGTTGGCTTTGAAGAATGGAATGTTGTTTATGATGTCTGTGCAAATGGGTGCAGTAAGGAATGGCTGAAGCGTTGGAATAGCATCAGGACAGTAGATCATGAACTCAAACTCGTACAAGTTCGTATTAGGGCCGCTCTCAACAGCCTGCTTAACTTCATTCTTGTTCCTGTCGAGTAGCGGAAAATGGGTTCCGCCGTTACGTATGTCATTTGCTGGGTTAGCACTGTAAATTATTGGATTGACTCCTCCACCATTGAATATTCTAATTTCAAATGTATCTCGTATGTCGTTAGTCTTGCCGCTCTCCTCGCTGAAATCAACAGTTCTAGTCAGGTCAAAGACATCCCTGAGATCAGGATCTTGCGTGAAGAATCCTTTGGTTATGTTGATATACATTACCGGACCTAGCAGTGTAGAATCTGGGGGAATTCCTGTTCCTTGTGGATACGCGTTGCGATCAAGGACAATGGTACCAACTTCTGTTAGAACATTTGTAGTGGCATCAAACTCCTGTCTTACAGAAGATCTATCTCGCAAGTCGATATACCTTATTTCAAGATCATCCCTGTTTGTATTTACCACATTCCCGTCTGCTAGGCGTAACCTGGCGGGCATATCGATCTGGGCTTTGAAAACTCCTGTATCAGATCCAGTTTCTCTTAGTGACGCATCAACATGTGCCAAGAAGCATGTTGGATCGGTTTTGGCACAGGCATCATCGACTCTGTTCTTGCCTAGCTCTATCGATATGAAGCCACCGAGAGGTAGAGAATATCTCTCGATGGCATCGGGCTTTCTATTCAGATCTTCGTCCTCTAGAGTTAGCGAAGCGCGGGCCTGCGGTCTATACCATTCTTTATCCCACGATATCTCTCCATCATCGGTTTCATAGACAAAAGTAGCTGACACCTCTCTGAAGAACTGCACGACATCCTCGTCAATGTTTGTAAAAGATAATCTGTTGGGCGGTATGAATCGTTTGGGCATCCATATCTTCAGCGGATCTCCCGTTAGCACAATATCATTGAGTACATCTGGGACCGTGTCAAGCTGGAGGAATGTCATAAAGTCAGCTCTGCCAGAGAAAACGCTTGAGTTCGAACCTTCTTCATCAAGTTCTAATCTGTAAATCAAGTTTGAGAACGCGTGACCTTCTGGAGAAACTATGCTATCTGGTGTTGCAGCTGTTGGCGCTGGATCGAACACTGTTCCCAAGCCGCCAATATCGACAACTACTCTCTGCGATACTGCTGATATTGTTTCTACGGGCTCATCGGGATCAAATCCTGCTATTTGCGCACTTGCATCAACGCCAGCCAATAGAAGCAACGTAACCCGTATTCTGTCATTTGTAGTTCCTCCGTTTGCTAGGGCAACACTTTCCAGATCGAGCGGTCTGAACGCACCAACACCAATTCTCTGTGTGAGTGGATCTCTGTCAAGTCCAGTTTCCTGATCAGCAACCGGTACTTCAAACCCATCAGTTATCTGCGAGCTCCAAGAATCAAGACCACCGGCTGGCAAAGCTGGTTCGTCTATTGGATCAGTAACATCATCACCTGTAGTGGCAAGACCGTCAGTATCTCTAGAATCTGCTTCTACTATCTGAAAATCAACCACCTGCGACGCATGCACACATGTTTCTGCAAATGCAGTTGCTACAACTGCTGAGATACAACTAGGATCAATTGCGTCGATCTTGACTAAAGCCTTGCCGAAGTTGAAAATGGTTTGAAGATCAGTTAAATCTACATGGACCACGTTGTACTTTGGCATTCTTATGTCATAGATCGTTGTTCCAACTATACCGGTGTTAACTGTCTGTCCTAAAATACCACCGGTTTGATCTCTTACCTGCGCTACCTGAACCAAGAAGTTCTCAAGCTGGTCAGTCGTAGGAGTACCATCAAACAAATTATCTACTCTCACCTGTCCCAGTATCTCATTTCCAGGCATGTCTTGAATATCTAGAAAATCGTTTATGCTGTCGATTGTTAGAGTAGTATCCACGATTATCGAAGTTGCTGGGCTGCCACCAATCAGCGGAGGAGTGAATACCAGGGCCAGTTGTCTGTTTTCAGCAGGTAAGTTAGCACCTGTTATCTCTACGATATCGGGGCCTCCTGCCACAGTTCCGTCCGCATGGAACCTTTCCGTGCCCTCTCCTGCGCCAAATCCCATATCAATCACATTATCATTGTCCGCATCGGCAAAGACATTTGCTCCTGCGCCCCCTCCAGCGATGCCGAACGTTGTAACATCTGGAAGCGCAGCTCCGCCAGCACCTGCCTGAAGGAATGTTGCCGCCCAAAGCCTTGTGACGGTGTCTATTGAAGTGTTAGAAATTCCAGAAGCTGGATTTGTATTAACCAACGGGAATGGATTACCAACTTTGATGAACGAAGCTGATTCTCTTCCTGAAGGTTCTTCGCTTATTTTGCTTCTTAGATTCTGATCAGGATCTGTTACGGTGAATATGGCCCTGTCTCCAGAATTATAGATTTCTTTATCTACACTTGTGAAGCCATCATGTGTCGTCATAGTAGCACTGTTGATAATATCAAAGTAATCAAATGATGCCACTCTGTCCTTGATGGCCGTGAATAACGTTGCTCTTCCACCAGTAGCTTCTAGAGTATTGTCAAAAACGCCCAAGTTGGGATCGCCTTCAAACATGGGTATTACCGGCAGTAGATCTCCAGCAGCAGCTGGACCGATATCTGCTCCTGCAGTGTTGAATACGTTTACTGCAGTATCAAAAGCAACAGTTCTTCTGGCATTTTCAAAGATTCTGGTAAACGGTTCTTGCACAAACGTTACTAATGTATCGTCGGTCTGTGAAAACGCGTTGATGAAAGCTAGTACGTTTACGCCTTCCTGATCAAGCTCCAGTATCTGTCTTTCATCAAATTCCATCCCTGGACTCGATGTAAACACCGGAAACATATCTGGAAAGTTCTGACCGTCGCCCGCAGGATCAAAGTTTGGCACTGGTTGGTACAGTATTCCATTAGGAGTTCCTGTTACTCTGTCTAGAACAAAGAAGACGCTATCCTCTTCAACTGGATTTATGTTCCACATATAGTCCGTAAAACTAGCTATTACTTCTGCCCTCAATGGATATTTTTTATTCCTGTCAATTGATGAAACTATGGAATCTGCGAAATCATCGAATATCAGAGTAACAGTTTCCGAGCCAGCTCTTATTTCGACCGTGCTAGTTTCCTCGAGTCCTATCAGTCTTATGTAAGGCCAGTCGCAATCAGGATCGCCAGGAGTCGCAGTTCCGGTGCTCAGGCCGCCGCCCACTACTGTACAAAGGTCATCAACACTCCCCACTTCCGTAGCACCTGTACCAATCCTCAGGTCTGGATTGATGGCAGGAGCATCCTCGAAAAACGGCTGAGGTAAAGTTGGAAATATGTCATTCTGGTTAACTTCAACAAACGGAAATCCTCCGACCACTTCTATCTCAGCTACGAAACTGTCATCTTGTGCCGTAACTATGTTGAAATTTGATCCTCCTATGAGCACCGGCGAAGGCGCGTCGTTTGCAGCTTTTGAGACTCGTATGGAGTTGTCCCTTATACCGTCTGTAAGCACGTCTATTAGTATGGCAAATCCCTGATCCTCGGCAATGAAAGTGTACCATAGACCATCGCTGAGGTGAGCTTTCGGATTGTTGAACCCATTAACGACCAGACCTACCGTTGACTCGTCAGGATCCGTGGCACCGGGATCATCGATTATTATCTGGACTATCTGAGAGCCGAAGAAATGGTTTTCAAACTGCAGTCGTTCTGTAGCAGAAACCCTCAGCTGCAGCGTTTGTGCTTCTGCATTCTCTGAGAATAAGGATATTCCTGTTATGATAAAGAGATTAGAACTCAACAACATTGAGATGATCATGAGAGAAACACCACGCTTATGCATTCGAGATTACCCTAACACACAACTAAAAGTACTTTTATCTAGTACTTATCTCAAAATTCTTTATCTTCTTGTGAAACGCTTCTGATTATGCAACCGATCTGTAACAAAGGATCTATTTTATGAGAGATGACCAGATTGCAAGTGGTATCAGTTGTGGTCACGATTATGTGAACAAATCATCGGGTAGTACCGAAGTACAACTGCACTTCATACAGACGGCTTTACCACAATCACAGGGACTACATCTGCACCTGCAGCGCGGGCATAAGCCACCTCCTGATTTATCCAAATGAGATATATTAGAAATTATTACCTCGTTCACACCGTAAATTCATTGTCAAGTTCAATTAAACCTTTCTTGGAAGCAAACGCAATTATTGAGATCTTGCTACGATTTGGTACCTGTACGATAACCTCACATTAAGTTTTAAATTTGTAACATGCATAACCTCCTTGTGGCAGGCAACCTTCAGGCCGCAAAAGATGAATACGATAAGACACTAGCAGCTGCAAGAGAAGAATTACGTAAAGTTCTAGATGAAGCAGAGAAACAATACATCAGGGCACGGGAGGCTATAAAGACCAAGTACATAAAACCAAATGTAGATTTGCCACAGGAGTACGAGAAAGAAATGTTAGCCGCGCAAGATGAAAACTATAGAGTCGTGCAAGCTGCGCAGGAGGAATACGATAAAGTGTACAAGGTAGCATGGGACAAATATCTAAAGGCTGCGAAGGCCGCACAGGAAGAATCGAAAACGAATTAGACTTTAATAGATTGTGTTTTAATTACAATTATTATGTTGATGGTGCTCGCTCTCGGAATTCTATTACCATTGTCTCTATCAACTTCGTTTATGCTCTATAGTACACCAACTGCAGAGGCTAGCGTGGCAGCAATAAATCTGAGCAAGAGTTCAGGGTTCTCCTCTGATCCACAGATGGCTGTTTCTGGTAGTAGTGTGTATGTAGTCTGGGAAGATTTCACTTCTGGTAACTGGGAGATATACGTTAAGGCAAGTAACGATAATGGCGCTACCTTTGGAAGTGCAATTAATCTCAGCAACAGTAATGGTGAATCATCACGCCCGCGCATTGCCGCCTCGGGAAACAATGTGTATGTGGTATGGCAGGAGTTTACTCCTACGAGTTATGACATACTTTTCAGAGCAAGTGTTGATAACGGATCAAGTTTCGGCGACTCGACAAGATTGAACGAAGATCCCGTAATCTCGGCAGATCCGAGGCGCTCAGATTCTCCACGACTGGCAGTTTACGAAAACAGCGTGTATGTAGTATGGGTCGAGAAGACCGACATACTCTTCCGTACAAGTACGGACAGCGGAGCTAACTTTAGAGAAGCGATTAGTCTGAGCAGCAATTCTGAGGAAGTGGAGGATTTTTTTAGGCCGCATGTGGCTGTATATGATGGAAATGTGTATGCTGTATGGGTAGATAGCAGGGATATATTGTTCCGTACAAGTGCGGACAACGGAGCGAGCTTTGGAGAAGCGATTAATTTGAGTGCAGCTAGCAAGAATGCAACTGCCCCGGAACGTTCCGATTTGCCAGACATAGCAGTACTTGGCAGCAGTGTTTACATCGTATGGGTAAACTATGTTCCAGGGAACTATGATATTTTCTTCAGGTCTAGCATCGACAACGGAGCTACTTTCACTGATGCGATCGAACTTACCAACATTGCAGGTTTATCAGATCTGCCACGAGTGGTGGTTTCGGAAGAAAATGTGAACGTGGTGTGGGACGATTACAATCTTGCTGAAGGCTTGGACGTTTTCATAAGGACAAGCAATGATAATGGCGCCACTTTTGGCAACGCGATCAATCTTAACAGGAACACAGGATATTCTACCGGTATACCTATTGTGGTATCAGGAAGTAATGTTTACGCAGTATCATCTATAGGAAACATCGACATATTCTTCAGGTCCAGCACTGATGGCGGAACTACTTTTGGGAAAGCAGTAAATCTGAGCAACAATCCCGCAGGTTCGTCTGACCCCTCTATAGCACTGTCTGGAGATAATGTATATGTTGTATGGGAAGATTACTCTCCCGGCAACGCCGACATATTTTTCATGACATTCCTGCCCAGTAGTATTGAGGAAAGACTTCAAACAATGATGCTGTCAACGGACAATGGTTCCGCAAATGTTGAAGTGACTATTGACACTGACATACTTCAAACGGCTGAGCCAACGCAGTTTACGCTAAAGTTTCTTAATCCAGAATCGGGCGAACCATTGCAAGCAGTGAACTATTCGTTCATAATCACTGATGACAAAGGAAACAACATAGTAAATAGAGCTGACAAACATGCCCATGAAGGTATAGATACGCAAGTTGTTACCTTCTCAAACACAGGTTCTTTCACCTTGACAATAGATTTGGAGGGCCTTGGTATGGAGAAACCGTATGACGCAATGCACAGCGGAAAGACCAGCACCTTGTTAACTGTGGTGCCGGAATTTCCCTTGGGATCATTGCTAGTAATGAGTGCGCTAATAGCTACAGTGATAATCCTGACGGTACTCAAGATTTCAGTAAGGTATAGAACAGATTTTCCCTAGTCAATCATAGCTACATACTATAATTTCATGTCTGGACATGATGATTTTTCCCGAATACGCAAAAAAACGCACGGATGCAAATGCCATAGAGGAGGGAGTCTTTATAAAGAAGCCAAAGCGGAACTGACGGAATTCAAGCTGTTTTCAAGCGATATTCAAGTGAAAAACCAGAATTCACTTGTCTTGCAATATTTTAGGGTCACCGATATGTATCAGTGGTCTATACAATTCAATCAGATCAATCAATAACCTTACGTTAACAAAAGAAAAAGGATACATTATCTACGGCGCCCAGTTATGCCCACAGTTTGAGCATATGAACTCAATATCGTCTTGAACTTTCTTTATCTTTATGCTTCCGTAAAAATCGCATTTCGGGCATTTGCCCGTAGTTGATCTCTGGTATGAAGAACGCTGAGGGACGTATCTCCTTCTTCTTGCCATACCATATAATTACATCTACCAACATAAAAGTATGTTCACACGATTCATCTATCTTGACGTACAATGAATGTAGCGCGCTATACCTAAACTTTATAATTGCTTTATGAGCCACAAGTATTGTATTGCGAAGGATGGTCGTTGCTGGCATTGCAGCGGTTATAGTAGTTGCAATAGCAGTAATTGCCGTTCTGCAGTATTATGCACTGAGCAATCTCCAAGTGATACAGTTCAGTCCTAGAAGTCTGGGTAATTTTGATTTTGAGGAGTACACTCTGGACATGCAAATAGACGCATGCAATCCAACGGACTTTCCCACGGGCTTCGACAAAATCAAGTTCCAGCTTGATAATAGGTCCAAGGAGTTCGCGTCGTTGACACTTGATGGAGACACTCTCATGCCAAAAGAAGCCGTCACTCTGCATGGACAGTTGCGGATTAATGCCGAATCTGTGGAACATTTTTGGTGGAAAGTTTACAACATATACACATCATTCAACCCGGATAATTTGTCGCTGAAAGTAACATTGGAGACCAGGATATTGGGGTTAATACCGGTTTCAGTTGATAGAGACTTTAATTATGATGAGTTTGTTGCGTTGCTGGTTTCTCCACAAGCTACGCAATTCTCTTGCACATGATTTTTTGAAATCTGATCGTTGTATAGTACGGGCAACTTTATATTACATGTTCATTTTAGAGAACCAATTCATGAGCACTGCTCTCATAGATCAACTGACAGCTGCGCTAAATAGTATGAAAGAAACTGGTAAGGTCGATCAATCAATAACAACCAACTTGACGTCATTAGTTAACATCTTTAGAGAATTGCAGGAAAAATGGCTGATATCACGCAATACCAGAGTTAACATCTTCTTCTATTACGCAGCCAGAAATGCGGTTCTGGTAGTTTCTAGAATGAAAGAAAGAATTGGTTCGGCTAATGAAGTCGATGGAAATACGAAAATTGCTGAAGAATTGCTTCAAGTGCTGGGTTTAGTACGGGAATTGCTTGAAATGACTGGGAACGAAAAACCTGATGACGCCATGACCAAATTGATTATAGAACGAGTTAAGCAACTTCGAACTGTTGCAATTAGTATGAAACTTATGCAGCCTCAAGAAAAGGAACTTGAAGATATTGATAAGCTGTTTAACTATTTGTCCAAGCTTAGAAGGTAAAGCCAAAGAGATCAGGCTATGTTGTCTCTTGTATGCTCGAGCACGTCAAGGTATTTGCGTATCTGGGCTTCCGTGAAATCCGGCTTGAATGATAATATCCTCGTAACTATGCGTTCGGGGTCCATATGTTCTTCTGAGCATATGAACAAAATTGATGACGTAATCTCCAACTCTTGCTCCGTATACTTGGACAGCTTGCGAAGATGTGTCAAAGTTCTATCGATTAATTGTTGGGAATTAATGGAATCAATGATTTTCTTTGCGAGGGATTTACCATCATCAGTTATACTGTAGCAGTAGAATCCTACTTCATTGTCCGTGTCGATCAATATTGATTCTTCAGTCTCCTGCACCATGCCTTCATTTATCCAGGTATCAAGTTGGGAGTCAAGCCACTGTGAGTAAGGCCCTCGCGCAATAAACGTGAAATCCTTTATGGCATGCCAGCCACATTCGTTCACTATATAGACCAGTTTCTGTATTTGGGTTCTATCCGCTATCCTTGATAGGCCGGAAAAAACCAGTAACGGAACAGCAAGAGGATACAGATCGTCTTGTTTTAGCTCCATAAGGTTCACCATGTTATACGCTAATTACGACTCGGTCTTACGTCTTCCTGTTTCAATTTCTCTTCTTCTGCTAATTTGTCCATTCTTGCTTTTAATTCCTCGTCACTCATGTTTGTATAATCTATTCCGCGGGATTTTGCTGCTTCTCTAAGTTTGTTCCTATCAACATCGCTTAAATTGTAACTAGATTCTGGGCTCTTCTTGAGCTTTCTCTCTATGAATACCATTCCCACCACGTAAAGAAGGATCATTGGTCCTGACACGAACCACATCGTGACTCCGCTACCGTCGGGAGTTATAACCGCACCAAAGATGGCAATTATAACTACTGCATACCTAATGTTATCTCTCCAGAATCTGGGCTCAACCATCCCAGCGGCACTCATAGCCCACATTATCACTGGCAGTTGGTATGAGAAACCAAATGCGATCAGGAATTGCATCACAAACGAAATAAACTCTGTTACGTTCAAGAGCGTACTAACGCCAAGCGACGTTCCATATTGATAAAGAAAATCAAGTATGAAAGGTATAGCGAAAAAGTAGGAGAATAAGCAACCGGCAGCAAAGAGCGCAACTGCAGGAGCAGTGATCTTCTTTAGCATTCCCTTCTCATTCTTGTAAAGTCCAGGAGCTATGAAGGCAGCCATCTCTCTAACTATGACTGGCATGGCCAACATTACTCCTAGCAAGATGGCAACATAGATCTGAGCAAAGAAAACTTCCCCGGGTTTTAGCTGTACGAGCGTAACGTTTTCTGGAAGCAGCTCATTCTGCATCTTGGACATTAACTGAATTGCTACGTTGTTAAGAGGATCTGGATATGGTAGCGGAATTGTGTAGCCATTGAGATCATACATCTGGATGCCGAAAGCTACACAAAAAATTGTGACTATTCCCACAGCAATAGCTATTTTGACTAGCCTTCCCCTCAGTTCCTGAAGGTGCTCCATCAGCGGCCTTTCTCTATCCATTCCTCGCTACAACTTACTTATCACATCTATATATTACGTCTTTGCCCCAATAATCTTCATCAATAATGAGCAGTGATGTAGAATCTAACCAATATGATATTGGAACGACTTCAGTAAGACTGGTTCGAGTAGGAAATGTCATACAAATGTTGTTTAGCAGCCCTATTGAAGCTAAATATCTCTACAAAGAGCTGGCAGAAAGATATAAACGGGCTGAAGACAAATTAAGAGGTGTTTAACCATGAACAAGCTTACACAGCGAAAGAAAGCCGAACTAAGACTCATTGCTGATCTGACACTAGATGCAACATTGGCAGCTGAAGAGAAATTGTCAAGACTTGCAAGAAGAACGAAAACGGTTAAGCTCAATAGCAGGTAAGCCGAGCTATATTATAAGCAGAGAAGACTTTGATTAGGATAAGGTCATACTAGAGGCATATGAAGATAAAAATTCTTATTCAGCATTCCTCAACGAGAGTCATTTGCTAACTGGTGTTGTTCTGGCTGGTGGAAGAAGTACTAGAATGGGAAGAAACAAGGCACTCATTCAGATAAAAGGCAAAGAGATGCTTTTTTGGGTAGTCGAAGGATTGAAACCTTTAGTAGGCGAGATCATAGTTGTTGCAAAAGACGAGTCTGCACAATCTTCATATCGAAAAATTGTTCCTAATAATGTTAAGATATTTACCGATCTTATGGAATTAGATGGACCGCTTGTTGGCATGTATACTGCTTTTCTTGAAACCAAATCAGAATACGCTTATGTTCATCCTATTGATTCACCTGTTATCAATAAAGGTGTGATACAATACTTGTTTCAAAAGGCAGAAGGTCATGATGCTTCTGTAGTAAAATGGAACGACGGTGCAATAGAACCTATGCACGCAGTGTACAAAGTTAGAACTGCTTTAGCTGGAGCAAAATCGGCACTAGATCATGGAGACAGTAGTGCCAAAGTTTTAGCAGGCAAACTTGAAAATGTGAATTATATTCCAGTAGATGAACTGCGCAAATTCGATGACAAATTAGTATCGCTACTCAATGTTAATACACCTCAAGAGTTGAATAACATAGCAAATTTCCTGTAACTATAAACCCATGATTTAGCAGCGAATGGTCGGAACTTTTAAAAGTCTGCTGGTAGCATAATGAATAGTGCCATATTAATGGTAGGTTCAGTTATCAAGCATCATATAGAACATTATTTAGTTGGCAATATTCGAAATGGGGAAGAGCAATCGTGATTGATGCACTGATAATACTCAATCCCAGTAAGAAGGATTCTGTGACAGAGGCGTTGGTAAAAGCAATTGTCGATGCTAAAATAGCAGATCAAACGCTCTTGGTAGATGACTCATCACAGGTAAGTCATGTAAAGGTCGACAGTGCGATAATATGCCACTTTGAACGAACTGTGCCATTATTCCAAATCAGGGAAGCGCTGGAACGTAATGGCACTCATCAGCTCGCAATTGAATTGATCGATCTAAACCTGTTGTTACGCTTATCAACTAAAGATGTGCACGCATGCACGATTGCAGACCTACGTGCAGTTGCCAAGAAGTTAAAAGGCTCTATGACGGAAAAAACTACAGAATCACTTGTACCTACACATGGAACCAATTTTAGCAAAAGAGATCTCGTAAAGTACATGTCAAAAGGTTTCAAAAGCTATAGACAGTTTCCCATGGTTGAAGATTCATGTTTTGCAAAGCATGGCTGTGCATCTTGCGTGAACGCGTGTCCGTATTCAGCGATAACACTTGAAGGTGAAGGTGTAAAGGTTTCACAAACGAAATGCGTGGAGTGTGGACTTTGTACCACCGTGTGCCCTGAGTATTACATACAAGTGCCTACGTTTCTTGAACAAGTGCAGCAGATAATGATCAGCTCACTCGCTGAATCGCTTAAGGGTAAAGACGCAACTGTGTTGCTAACTTGTAGATATGGATTCAGGATGCTTGAAGGAAACGTTCGAGATCATAAGGGCAGAGATTTCGTACCGATAGAGATTCCTTGTGTAGGTGCCTTCAGTCACTTGGCGCTGATGAAAGCAAGACAGAAAGGATTGAAGATAAAACTTGTTTGCCCGGAAAAAACCTGCAAGGCCAGAGAGGGTGCAGAGCAGTATGCACAAATTACTTCTGGAATGTTTCCAGACTGTAAGGAAATTGCTGTTACTGATGGTCTTGATCTCGATAACTTGGATACAACACCTCCAACGATCAATTCACGAGATTTTGAGTTTCAGGGGAGCAAACGAGAAATCTTGTCCAAGTTTCTTGGCATGAACGATGAGAACAGAGTGGCACTGAAGCATAGTAAGCTATCATTCTTTAACGCTATAGTGGATCAAACCAAATGCAATATGTGCGGTTCGTGTGCAAAGGCATGTGTGCCTGAGGCGTTGAAGATTGAGAATGTTAATGGGAGGGATACATTGCAGTTCGAGCATTCGAAATGCACAGCTTGCATGGGCTGCGAACGCGTTTGCCAACCCAACGCCATCAAGATAGTTAGAGAGTTGGACTTTGGTCGTATCGGTAGGAAAGTGAAACTGATGGAGGATATGAGCAAGTGCAGCATGTGCGGCAAGACCATGGATCCAAGTATTGATAGAACTCAAGAAATATCTTCAGATGATAGCAATCCAGAAATGGCAAATTGCTGCGAAGACTGCAGGAAAAGCTTATTGGCTTGGAGATGAATAATGAAACATGAGTTGTGACATACCTAATTCAAAAGATCACCATAAGGATCATGGACCTAAGAAACACATAGCTGTAGAAGCAGCGCTCAAGAAATTTCTCTCTACATTCGAAAGATCAAGAACGTCATCTCCTACAGAATATGTTGGTCTACAGTATGCCCAGAACAGAGTCTTGGCAGATGATCTTGCAAGTAATGTAGACATGCCTCCGTTCGTTAGGGCAGCGATGGATGGTTACGCCATACAAGCAAATGATGTAAAAAGTGCATCAAGAGAAAATCCTGTTAAGCTTGATGTTATCGGTAGGATAACTGCAGGAAAAGATGCACAATACAAAGTTGTACCAGGAAAGGCAGTGGCCATAGCAACTGGCGCGAGGATTCCGAAAGGTGCGGATGCTGTAGTAATGGTCGAGCATACACAGCTGGAAAACGGCAAGGTCAAGATCTTCAGGGAAATAGATCACGGCAGAAATGTAGCGTTGAAGGGCGAGGATGTAAAGAAAGGACAGGTTCTGCTAAAGAAAGGAACATGGCTTACTCCTCAGGACATAGGCATCATTGCATCTGTTGGCATCAACAAAATTCGAGTATTCAAGAAACCCAGAGTTGCGGTTTTTGCCACAGGTACCGAACTTGCGGAACCGGGATCTAAACGCGATGATACTGCAATATTTGAGAGCAACAGGCACATGATATCATGCATGGTGAGAGAGTATGGAGGCGAAGTAATTGATTTTGGAATATGTGAAGATGATAAAGATCTGATATTTTCAAAATTGAAAAAGGCGTTGAAGTTTGATATGATAGTTGTTTCTGGCGGCACATCAGTTGGTGAAATGGATTATGTGCCTAATCTAATCAACAGTTTGGGAAAACCAGGACTCATTGTCCATGGAGTTGCGATGCGACCTGGATCCCCAACAGGACTTGCAGTGGTTAATGGTAAACCAATGATTCTCAGCCCGGGTTATCCAGTTTCAGCGTTTGTTGCATTCTACAGCTTTGGAAGACCTTTGTTATTTAAGATGTTAAAAACTGAGGGACCACCGGGCGCAAAGTTAATTGCTAGGATGGGAGGCAGTATAAATATGCATGAAGAGATGCGTACCTTTGTTCGCGTAAATGTACAAAGACGCAACGGAATCTATTATGCTGATCCAGTTAGCGCGTCGGGAGCAAGTTTGCTTTCAACTCTAACGAATTCTAATGGTATTGTTATTGTGGATAACAAGGCAAAGCTGGACAAGGACGAAGAGGTGGAAGTTATACCTTTAAGGAATATGGTTGGAGTTTTCTAAGGAGGATAATTTTGCAAAATCAACTTGTTGACAGTTTTGGCAGGATTGGAAGAAAGCTAAGGATCTCTGTTACGGACAGATGCAATATGAGATGCATCTATTGCATGCCAGAAAACAACACTGAATGGTTTGAACAGACCGATGTGTTGAGCTATGAAGAGATCGTCCGACTAACAAAGATCTTTGTTGGCCTAGGTGTAGAGAAAGTACGAGTTACCGGAGGAGAACCAACTGTTAGAAGAGAAATTGAAAAGCTTGTAAGCGAACTCTCTAGGATAGATGGGATAAAGTCAATCAGCATGACAACAAACGGATTATTGTTGCGCGACAAAGTTAAGGTGCTGAAGGAATCTGGATTAGGAAGCGTAAACATCAGTCTTGATACGTTCAAGGCTGACAGGTTCAAAACAATGGGCGGTGTTGAGGGCGTTGAGAAGGTTCTGGCTTCCATACAAGCAGCTGCTGATGTTGGTCTGAAAGTAAAGATCAATACCGTTGTCATGAGGGGATGGAATGAAGATGAAGTTACTGATTTTGCGAAATTTGCACGTGAGACCGGACATACTGTAAGATTCATAGAGTTTATGCCGCTCGATGGTACAGGTATCTGGGCTCCAGATCTTGTTTATAGCAAGAAGGAGATGATCGATCAGATAAACAAGAATGTTAAGGAGCTTGTTCCTCTAAATAATGATGTATCAGAACCTGCAATGCTTTACGGATTTGCCGATGGTAAAGGTAGTGTTGGATTCATTCCTTCGATGACTGAACCGTTTTGCGGATATTGTGACAGAGTGCGAATAACTGCTGACGGTAGATTCCTAACGTGTTTGTTTGAAAATCCTGGTTACGATATCAAGAGTCTGCTGCGAGCGGGAAAATCAGATGAGGAGATCAAAAACTATCTTATGGAGTGCATAAAGAAGAAGCCTGAAGGCATAATAAGCATCATTAGGTCCAACTCGTTGAGACCAACGATAAACATCATGCATAAAATAGGTGGGTAGGATGAGCAAGGAGAAACTTGATCTAGCTAGTGTGAAAGTGAAGCTATTCGCATCATCTAGGGAGCTCGTGGGCGAGAGTGAGGTAAAAGTTAGTTTGGCAGATCAGACAACAGTAGGTAACCTCAGGAAGAAAATCGTAGAGATGTATCCAGCACTTTCAAAGATCACTTTCGTAATTGCAGTCAATCATAAGGTTGTTGATGATTCAATAATCATAAATCATTCTGACGAAGTGGCAATTCTGCCACCTGTTAGCGGGGGTTAGCGATGATAACTATAACAAAAGACCCAATCGATTTATGCAACATAATGGTATTCACCAAAGAAAAATCAGCGGGAGGACAGGTATTATTCATTGGAAGTGTAAGAGATCATAACGAAAAAGGCTCTGTTTCTGAGATCTATTATGAAGCGTACAAAGAAATGGCAGAGGCGAAGATGACTGAAATCGAAAACGAAGTTATGAAGAGATGGCTCATAAAGAAGTTTGTTGCAATTCATAGAGTGGGTAATCTCAAGGTTGGTGAGCCCAGCGTTGCGGTTGGAGTATCCTCAGAACACAGAAAGGAAGCTTTTGAAGCATGCAAATATGCTATTGATGAGATCAAGACCAGAGTGCCGATATGGAAGAAAGAGGTTTCAGAATCTGGCATAACTTGGGTGGAAGGCATTTCTCCTAAAAAGTGACCACAATGGTGGGCATGTTTGATGTTGGCGACAAGCCAGAGACGTTGAGAACGGCAGTTGCTCAAGCAATTGTAAAGGTAGAACCTGCAACGATAACACTGATCAAGGAAGGAAAATCACCAAAAGGCAACATCATTGATGCTGCGCGACTTGCTGCAACGACCGGAGCAAAGAAGACATGGGATCTTTTACCATACTGTCATCCCATACCAATAGACAGCATCAAGGTTGATGTTATGTTGAAAGAGCAGTCAATAGAGATCACTGTCGATGTAAGGAATACAGCCAAGACAGGAGTAGAGATGGAAGCACTGACTGGCGCTTGCATAGGCGCTCTTACAGTTTACGATATGCTAAAACCTGTAGATGAAACGTTATCAATAGAATCAGTTAAACTGTTGAACAAGCGTGGAGGTCTCAAGACCTTCTTTGAAAGATTCGATAAGGGATTGAAGGCTGCTGTGCTGGTTATGAGCGATTCTAGGGGAGAGAAAGAAGATCAGTCGGGTAAGGTTGTTATCGATAGGCTAGTGAAGAATGGGTTCGAAGTTGTGGAATACAAGGTTATACCGGATGAAGTTGGTCTAATTGAATCGGAGCTCAAGAGATTCTGCGATGAATTGAAAGTTGATATTATTTTAACAAGCGGAGGAACTGGTCTGGGTCCGCGCGATGTAACTCCGGAAGCGACTAGGAAGGTCATTGAAAAGGAGGTAAGCGGAGTGGCTGAAATACTCAGAGCTTATGGGCAGAAAAGGACACCTTTGTCAATGCTATCTAGGGGAGTTGCTGGAGTTAGAGGAACTACTGTAATAGTGAACCTTCCAGGTAGTGTTAGAGCGGTTTCAGAATCTTTAGACTCGCTATTTCCTGGCATATTGCATATCTACAAGATGCTAGGCGGGTACGGGCATAATGGCTAGTTAGTTTTTGTGCAATTTCTGAAATACCTACTTTGCAATCATAACCTCTGTGGATTTGATTATTGCCGTGACTTTATCTCCAACCTTTAATCCCAAATCATCTGCCGCATCGCTGGTTATCACCGAAACAATTCTTACTGGTGTTGAAGATTCAATTTCAACATGAGCTACCACTGAATCTTTCTTGATCTTTGCAACCCGACCTACAATCTTATTTCTTGCACTTATTCTAAGACCCAATGCTTCCCAGAAACCTTGCTCTTTAACTACTCCCCTAACGCCTTTTGTGATTCTCTGATACTCCTTCACTATTTCAGAACCTTTCTTGCTTAAAGTTACTAGCCCGCCTCCCCCCTTGCCTCCCCTCGATCTAAGTAGAACTTTCGTTCCCAGTTCCTTTTCTAGCTTGCCTATCAAATTCCACGCATGGCGAAATGATATGGGCATCGCTTTTGCTGCATACGATATGGATTGATTTTCCTTTATCAAACTCAATAATTCCAACGTTTGCGGATCAACCATTAGACGGTTGTCAAGCTTCACCCAAACTTTCGGCTCTGAAATAAATTTTCGCAATTTCGTACGTCTATTGACGATATGAAACTTATTTATGCTTATTGTAAACACAAAAAATAAAGGGAAAAATTGTGTTTAGCTGATGCGGTGCATTGGTAATGACAGGTATATCGTATCTGTGGCAAAATCTTCCTTCTCAGCACTTACAATTAGTTGATGATGTTCCTTAGTTAGACCGGGTGTTGTGTAAATATACACGCCAGTATCCTGCTGCTCTAACTGTATCATCTTGCCATCAAAGTAAGCTTTTATCGTATCCGGCTCTATCATGACACCTTCCAAATCTGTGAATGTTACCATAAATGTTGCTGGTTCGCCTATTTGGTAATATGTATTGTCGGTTACAGCCGTAGCTACAATTTCCAGCTTTAGTGAATTCTCTTCTTTTTGATCATTGTCCATCACTATTGGCTGTCTGTATTCTCTTGAGTTGATTATTAGTTCGCCCTTTTCGTTCATGATCTTTCTTCCCTCATTGTTGATTGCCGTGTCCACAATTATTCCCCTGCTGTTCATGCTAATTGCATTCAAGTCCCTGACTGCGGTACACGCAAATGTTACTTGCTCGACATGAATGATACCAACGCTTAGATACTCTCTCCTTTCATCATTATGAGTGAATATATCGTATCCCGCCACATGGCATCCAGAAAACTCGAGCTGGCGAAGTTTCTCGTGTTCCTCAGCAAACAGAGAAGCTCTATCTTCCAATAGTTGCACTCTGACCGTCCCGGTCATCGGTACCATAGTTATTGTCGAGTTCGGTTTTGCTTTGGTCATCCTCGAGTAATCGCCGCCCCTTGCGAACACCCCGTCTATGGATAACCCATCAGGGAGCTTCCCCAAGTCTTGTGCAATCCAGTTAAGCAAGGTTCTCTTGTCAGCATGGATAAAACCCTGCAGCTTGAGTGTGTGATATCCTAATATCTGCATCAGATTATCTGTCTGCATTACACTAAATGACGTTATCCTCTCGAACCCATATGGGCTGTCTATCTCAACTATTATCTTCGTTGCTTCACCAGTTGGACCATTTGATACTATTGGCTGAAGTGTATAGTCAGGTGAACCGGTTGGATTGAATGCAACTGCCTTACCGAATATACCAGAAAGCAAGAGCATGACCCCTACCAGTGTTATCGCAGTTATCGATACTAACATCTTCTCTCTTTTGTTCATACTATTCAACCCCATTTGCATCACTAAACCGATTTGATCCGAAACCTATTTATGCATTGCGTTATGAATAATGCTTCATAACGGTGTGAAAGTGGCGAGGGGATTTGGGAACGAGTCGAACTAAAAAAGGAGTTATTGCCATAGCATCAGCGGCAGCAATAATTGCGATTGTAGCTGGTGTCTGGGTAGGCGCAGGACAGCAATTCTCACAACCACAAGCATTAGAATCTAAGCGAGAAGTTTTCATTATGTATGCTGGATCTTTGCCCAAGACTATGGAAACTACTGTTGGTCCAGCATTTCAGGGGGAAACTGGTTATACTTATCTCGGCGAAGGCAAAGGATCGGTGCAGATAGCAAACATGATAATAGACAAACAAAGGACTCCTGATGTTTTCATAAGCGCAGGAAAGATCCCGATTAAGAAAATGATGGACAATGATCCTCCGCTGGCTTCTTGGCTTATTAGTTTTGCCTCCGCCGAAGTCGTAATCGCATACACGCCTAACAGTCCCTTTTTTGACGATTTGGAAAAAGCTAGAATGGGGGAGCTTCCATGGTATGAGGTTCTTGCAAAAGATGGGCTGAAGTTCAGGCGAACTGATCCAGAGCTGGATCCGAAGGGATATTACACTATCATAGTTGCCCAGCTTGCCAATGTCTATTACAATGAACCCACAATCAAGGATAGAATCTTGGGTGAGGACAGGAATGCTGAGCAGATCTTGCCCGAGGAGACGCTGAAGACAACACTAGAGCAAGGTCAGATAGACGCTGCCGCCGCATACAGGCACGAAGCCGTTGCACGTGGGCTGCCGTACATTGTGCTGCCCAAGGAAATCAATCTAAGCGATCCAGCGCACACTGACTTCTATAAGCAGGCTTTCTACACTTTGGGTACTGGGATTGTGGTTACCGGCGGAACGATTCCATTCTCGGTTACCATACCAGAGACGGTACAGAATGATGAAGGAGCTATAGCATTCGTCAAATTCCTGCTCTCAGAGAAAGGCATGAGTTTGATTGAAAGAGATGGGTTGGCGCCAATGAAATTTGCGACAGATGGAAAGGTTGAAAATATACCTTCAGCGATCAGGGATGTTGTTGGATAGGCAGTGACACAAAAAGATCTTTCTTACGCTGCTGGTAGCACAAAAAGCAAGGGATTCAGTATCATATTTTTGGTTCTATCAGGAGCTCTGGTTGCATACATTGCATTTCCAATTCTCAATATAGTTACCATTGCAGAACCCGAATCATTGGGAGAATCTATTACACGACCTCAGATCATTAATGCCTTTATGCTCAGTTTGGTAACTGCAACAATCTCTACGCTTCTTTTGGCGCTCTTCGGAATACCGCTTGCCTATATCTTGGCTAGGCATGATTTTCGAGGGAAGTTTCTAGTGAGGCTGCTCGTTATTCTTCCCTTGGTTATTCCACCATTGGCAAGCGGAGCATTGCTCTTGGGTGTGTTTGGTCCATATACACCACTTGGAAGATCGTTTCCAATCGAAGCTACACAGTCACCTATTGGGATCATCATAGCACAGATCTACATCTCCGCTCCGTTCATGATCCTACTAGCTCAGTCTGCGTTTGAATCCGTTGATGAATCTTATGAAAAGGTAGCAAGGGTTCTAGGGAAGAATAGATTGCAGACATTCTTGCAAGTTTCTATGCCGATGGCGAAGACAGGAATAATGGCTGGATTCATCATGGCATGGGTTAGAGCTGTAGGAGAGCTAGGAGCTACAATGATGATGGCTTACAATCCTCACACCATTTCTATCCAGATATTTGAGGACAATGCTGTTGGAGGTTTCCAGCAGACCGTTCCTGGAATCCTTCTAGTCATATTGCTATCTGTAATTGTGCTCGGTGTCTTCTCAGTCTTGAAGAGAGAAGGACTGAAGCTGGGATGGTGACCTCATGGGGCTAGAGCTCGTTAATCTTACAAAGAGTCTTTCTGGTTTCAAGCTAGGACCATTGAATCTAAAGATCGATAACGAAATCATGGTCTTGATTGGGCATACCGGAAGCGGAAAGACCACAATACTTAACCTGATCTCTGGAATGACGAAGCCTGATCAAGGTTCTGTTATGCTAGATGGTTCTAACATAACTGCACTTCCTGTGGAATCTAGAAAAATAGGATATGTGTTTCAGAGTCCGAATCTCTTCCCCCACCTGACAGTTTATGAAAACATCGTCTTTGGACTGCCGAGAAAATATAGAACTAATAATTCTCATGTAAAGAAACTTCTGGAAAATCTGGCGATTTCGCATCTTGCAGATCGTAATGTCAACGGTCTTAGCGGTGGAGAGATGCAGAAGGTCTCCTTGGCAAGGATGCTTGCCATCGAACCGAAGATCATATTGCTTGATGAACCACTGGCCCATCTTGATCCTCCAACAAGAAGAAAATTGAGATTGGAGCTTAGATCTATTCTTAAAAAGGAAGGTGTCCCTGCTATTTACGTAACTCATTTCGAGGATGATGTGTATGCATTGGCGGATTCTGTAGCTGTGTTGCATAACGGAATGATCGAAAACGCATCAAAGCTTGAAACTCTTCTTGGATCAGAGACATCTCCGTTCGTTTCAGATATTTCCGCAGGAGCCAATTATATAGAAGGTAAGGTGGTGGAATCCAGAAACGGAGTTACTGTTATCAACGTTAACTCGCATTTAATAGAAACTCTGGGCCAATACAATCCTGGCTCTAGAGTAGGGATTTTGGTAAGACCAGAGGACATCATTATCTCCAAGGAACTTGTCAAGACTAGTGCACGTAATGTAGTAAGAGCAGAAGTAATTGATCTAGCCCAAGGATCTGGTATGGCTGATCTTCATCTTCGCAGCAATTCTCTATTCTTAAGGGCGAGAGTTACCGAAGAAGCCCGAAAAGATCTCAACATAAAGAATGGGGAATTTATCTATGCAATATTCAAGGCAACTTCCCCTCAGGTTGTGCGTGAAGAAATCTAGTGATGGAAACAAGTTGCGAATCACTTAACATATTCAGTCTCTATATGGATTAAATATACGAGGTAATGTAATTCTCAAAGGGTGTTCCTATGAGTAAAAAATGGTTTTTAGGTTCATCTGTAACTGGTGCTGGTGAATTGAACAAACCGAGTGGTATTGCTACCGATTCTTCTGGCAATGTCTATGTTACTGATATGACATATGGCAGTATCAAGAAGTTCACCAGCGATGGCAAGCTGATTTCAAAATGGGGGACTAATGGCAGAGGTGATGGTGAATTCAACTTCCCCCATGGCATAGCCATTAACTTATTAGGCAATGTTTACGTAGCTGATACAGACAATCATCGCGTCCAGAAGTTCACTAGTGATGGTAAGTTCATCACAAAGTGGGGTTCTCTAAAAGATGAAGGTGAATTGAACTCCCCCCATGGTGTAGCCGTTGATTCCTCCAATGATGTTTACGTAACTGACTCAATCAACGACTGCATCAAGAAGTTCACTAGTGATGGTAAGTTCATCACAAAGTGGGGTTCCAATGGCATAGGTGATGGTCAATTCATATCTCCAAGTGGTATAGCTATCGACTCGATAGGCAGTGTTTACGTAGCTGACTCAGCCAACAGCCGTATCCAAAAGTTCACTAGTGATGGTAAGTTCATCACAAAGTGGGGTTCCAAAGGAAGTGATGACGGTCAATTCAACTATCCCAGTAATATAGCCATTGATTCTTTCAATAATGTTTACGTTGCGGATACTACTAACAACTGCATTCAAAAGTTCACTAGTGATGGTAAGTTCATCACAAAGTGGGGTTCAAGAGGAAGTGGCGATGGCGAATTCTTGTTTCCAAAGGGCATCGCCATTGATTCCGCCGATAATGTTTACGTATCTGACTCGGACAATCATCGTATTCAAGTTTTCAGAGTCCCAATGTCAGCACAGGCTGCTGCAGCAGCTATAAGGGATGAATCAAAAGAATAAAGGGTTTCTCTAAGCGTAATATGGATACGGCAGAAGTTCCTCCTGAGGCATAGGTGCCCAAGAGACCTTGAAGGTTTCAGCAGCACCTTCGAACGCATCAAGGAACTTTGCAAAGTTATTGGGATCAGATCCCTCAAATTTGCCAGGCCAGAAGTACTGTGCAGTCGGTAGGCCAGAACTCGCAAAGTAAGCTAGCATAACAACTTTATCTGCTGTTTCTACGCCATAAACCTTCCATTTGGTCCCTTCCACGCCTGGAAGGCTGCATTCCTCAACAATTTCTATGACCTTCATTCCGTTCAGGTTTCTTGTCACTCCGTACCAACTATACGAAGTAGGATTGTTGCGTTCAACTATGCAATTGAATTCATCTGGTGCCTGCTGGTGTAACCAATCGCCAACATCTGCAGGCTTCCCAATCTTCTTCTGCCATCCTTCCAAAACTATAGTCGCTTTTTGATCAGGCATATTATTCGTAACCGTTACGCTAAACTCTTCTTTCGGCTTAGAGGTAACAGCTGGCTTCCCCGTCCAGCCGGGTGGAAAACTCGCTTCTACTCCCCAATCCGAATTGGTATATTCCCAGCTTGGCCCAGAAGGCGCTTCCTTTGGACTAGCTTCAGCGGCGCTTGCTGGTATTATCAAACTAACTGCAAGTGTTGACATTATCAGACTAACTCCAAGTGCTATTGACGCAGATTTGTGAAGTTTTGACATCGGGGGTATTAAACAGAACAGGATATATAAAAACAATTTGTTGCGTCCCACCTACAGTGCTATTCTTCTTCGTTCACACATTAAGGCAAGAATTTTTGGCGAGCTTGTTAATGATTGCAGTTGCTGCTACGCAGGGGAGCACATTAGGCTTGTTTCTACTCTTAATGCAGGCCGTATATGGATTAATATAGACGAAGTTAGATATAGATCAAGTTAGATAACGTAATGGTGAAACCATATGGTTTCGCTTAAATTCGGAAGATCAGGCTCTAGTGAAGGCAGGTTTGGCCGTCCGTTTGGTATTACATTAGACAAGGAAGGCAACATCTACATTGCTGATACATACAACAACCGCATACAAAAATTCGATCCAACTGGGAAATTCCTTTTGCAGTTCGGTACAGTTGGAGAAGGTGATGGTCAGCTTAATTCTCCAAGCGGGGTTGCAATAGACAGTGCTGGCAACATTTACGTTGCTGATACAAAAAATAGGCGCATCCAAAAATTCGATCCAACTGGCAAGTTCCTTCTCAAGTTTGGCGGAACTAGCGATGACGAGTTTAGTCAGCCAAGCTGTGTCGCTGTGGACAAGGAAGGCAATATTTACGTTAACGATATATTGAATCACCGCATCCGAAAATACGACCCAACTGGCAAATTGTTATTCAGATTTGGTGCCGGTGGCTTTAGTGAGGGTCAGTTCAGTTCTCCAGTTGGTGTGGCTGTAGATAAGGAAGGTAATATTTACATAGTTGATGCAAACAATAATTGTGTTGAAAAATTCGACTCATCTGGAAAATTCCTTTTGCAGTTCGGAACGCTTGGAAGTGATGACGGTCAGCTCAATTTTCCACGTGGTGTGGCAGTAGATAAGGAAGGCAACATCTACATCGCTGATACATATAACAACCGGATCCAAAAATTCGATCCAACTGGCAAGTTCCTGCTTAAAATAGGTGCGTCTGGTTCTGCATACGGTCAGTTCAGTTTTCCACGTGGCGTAGCTGTAGATGACGCTGGCAACATATATGTTGCCGATAGCAACAATTCTTGCATTCAAGTTATTGGAACTGTGCAACCCGAGACTACACCTGTTACCGCTGAATTAGAGGGAAAGGAGCAAATAGATGATCCAACATTGTGTATACGTTGCGACCAAAAGGCAGATCGAACTTGTGAGTTCTGTCAAAAACCTGTTTGTAGGGTCGATTACTATAGCCACATAGCATTTGAGCACGGCTGTGGATGATCAGGCAAGTTTGCAAATTGTTCTGTAGACGATAATGCTATTATTAACGAATCATTCATGATGCATACAGGTGATTGCGAATCGAATATGAAGCGATGAGTTATGTAGAAGCTATAGACACAGGTAAACATGTTGTGTGTTTCTACGAGAGACTCGAGTATGGACTTATGATTCAGTTTCAGTTTATAAAGAATGGATTATCGAGAGGACAGCGTTGCATCTATGCAATGCATGGAGACACTAAACTTATTGAGGATCAAATGGCATATAGTGGAATTCGTGTTGAAGAATTCAAAAGAAAAGATCTATTGCACTTCTATCAGATTACAGACGTGATGGACAACACTGAGGGAGCGTTAAAGGATGCTGAAAAGCTTATGAATAAAATATTCGCTGATTCGAAACAACCGTTTAGGGTCGTATCAGTTCTTGTCCCGGAAATAAATTCAGATGCTAGGATGACAGCAGCAATTGATATAGAACTTAATTGTCATGCATTATTCAATAATGTTCAATGTTCATGGTTATGCCCTTACGATCTTAACAATATCGAAGATAAGAGGAAGGAGTACTTTATGGACAAAGTAATGCAAAACCATCATGCTGTAATTTCAGCCAACAAATATGGACTGGGCATAGCCTTCGATGTGCCCAAGAGACCAGCTGAACTCAAAGAGTCATAGCGAGATCACTATTATCACAGCATTATCTTCTTGAGGCAGAATCGTTATAAGCACGCAGAAAACAATAACGCCGCATGACTTCCAGGTTCAGAATCATAGATTCAGGTTCTGGTTTGAGTTATGCTTCATGCTGCGAAATCGCCGATATGGAGTTAATATTCAAATATTCAGTCATTGTTGATCGGCAATGCTAGACAAAGTTCACGTAAACTCCACATTGGAACTATTGGACAAGTTGATAGAAAATCTGGTCCCTTTTGATCTTTCTAGGTTCATGCTATTCAAAGGTGCTTATGTTTATCCTGAGCCCCTCCAATGTACGAAACAGATTGTCTACCGTGGCGATGAGTACGTAGATATTGATGCTGCTGTTATTCATCTGAACCTTCCAGAACAACTTTACTTGTACAGTAGAATAGCAGACAAGCATGGAATGAAGGCAAGGCATGGAACAATGAAGGAAAATTTTGAGGCTGCTTGGTCTGACACAACTAAAGAATACAAAGAAAAAGTTCTTCGTTACTGGTTATACAACGGTGAAGTTATTAGGAAGTTGGGAAAGACTTTTGACATTAGCAGAGCGATAGGCATGGAATATAGAGAGACGAAAGCTGTAGAAGAAATGTGCGAAAGGGATGGTAAGTTGCTTGAGACTGAAGGCGTTTCAACGAACCTGATTCCAGTTATCAAATTAGGTCTAACTCTGCAGACTGAAATACCAACTGCTTCTGGATTTTACACTGAGTTCGCTGGAGTTATCCCGGTAGACAAGGAATTGGGAGGCAGAAATGAAAATAGCAGAGGAGATTTTGGACGCATTTATTTTGACAAAACTGGTTTATCTGCAGTTGGATCGCTCTGGGATTCTGGCGTCAGTATTTTCGGATCCTACGCTTACGAGCCGTTGCGTGGTATTCGGGATGCTGCAATGGGTTTGTGGAGTGATGAAAATCCAAAACAATGAAACGACCTTGTTCACTGGTTCAGCAAAGGCCAAAATAGTTACCTATACGAAAATGAGGATTCTGGCAGAAACCTCTCCTTGCAGGTCACGGCATAATGCTGTCGGCACAGATACAACCTCAAATTCTGCAACCTCTGTACATATTATGTAGCTAAAGAATATACGTTTTCCAAGGAACCCTGTTGTTTCTGCTAAATTAGCTTCCGGATTTCGATGTAGCTTTGCTTATTGCATCCTTAAGTTGCTGATCACTCAATCCTTCAGTTTCCAGCCCCAATGACTCTGCCGCCTTTACGAGTTTCGTATGTTCGTCCGAAGAATTCAGCAGCTCCTTTGCTTCTTTAGTACCTTGGATCTTGCCTTTCTCGAATTCACCTTGAGCTTTTCCCAAAGATCTCGCTAGTTCGGGTATTTTCTTGGCTCCAAAGATTACTATGCCACCTATCACAATCAACCATATCCACTCCATTCCCGCCACAAAAAGAGGAATCATTTCTGTGACCATGCCTTTCCTATTTCAATTTCGTCCTTTGTTACTTATATCCATTGCGATCTCTAGATTGCAGGTTCGTGTGGTAAACCATGATTTCAGGATCATTCCGGTCGTAAATAGCCCAATCCCAGCGTATATTCACTATAAATACTCCGGTGCAAATTTTTGAACGTGACTTATAATTATTGCAAAATAAGATCATAAACAGTAGTTTGAAAGCTACAAATGAATACACAAAAAACAGTGTTATAAAAAATTTATATATTTGCTATTCGAATAACCTGACGAGGACGTAGGGTACATGGCGAGGGATAATTCGTATTGATGGAAGTTAGTAGAAGGGACTTCCTGAAAATTGCTGGTGCCACAGGTGTTGGGCTAGCGGCTCTCGGCACAGGTACAAGTCAAGGTTTGAAGCTTTTTGAACCAACCAAAGCTACCACGGTTCAGAATCCTATAGAAACTTATCCCGACAGAACTTGGGAAGAAGTTTATAGAAATATTTACAGATTTGACCGCGAGTTTCGTTTTAACTGTGTGCCAAACGATACTCATAATTGTAGACTGACAGCATATGTGAGAAACGGAATAGTAACAAGAGTCGAGCAGTCATACGATCATCAGAAGTATAGGGATGTGTATGGAAACGTGGCATCTCCAGCTTGGAATCCTAGGGGCTGCCTTAAGGGCTATTCTATCACCAGAAGGGTTTATGGTCCGTATAGAATCAAGAGCACGATGGTACGAAAGGGATGGATGGAGTGGGTTAATGCAGGTTTTCCAGACAAAAGCTCACCGGAGGTTTTGGACAAGTATTTCCAGAGAGGAAAGGACTCATGGGTAAAGATGAGTTATGAGGAGGCTGCCGAATTAGTTGCACGAGCATTTTTGCATATAGCTAAGAAGTATTCTGGAGACGAGGGGGCTCAGCGTCTTAGAGAGGAGGGCATATATTCTGAGGAGCAGATCGAAGCAATGAAGGGTAACTGGCAATTAGACAACCACGTAGGTGATGGCAAACCAACCCAAACAGTAGCAGGTGTTCAGACATTCAAGTTCCGTCCAGGTATGCCAGTGCTAGGCATGTCTGCCAAGTTAGGAAACTATAGAATCGCTAATGCGATGGCTTTGCTGGACCATTATGTTCGCGGCGTGGAACCTGATGAATGCAGAGGAGCAAGAATTTTCTCGAATTATACTTGGCACGGTGATCTTGATCCTGGCACTCCTATGGTAGCAGGCGTACAAACTTGGGACCAAGACTTCATGGATCACAGGCAAGCTAAACTCTACGTTTTGTGTGGAAAGAACTTCATTGAAAACAAGATGCCTGAATCACACTGGATGAACGAAATAATGGAGAGGGGTGGCAAGATAGTTGTAATCTCGCCCGAGATGAGCCCATCTACATCAAAGGCCAACTACTTTATGCATATTCGTCCAGGAGCTGATGTGGCGCTGTTCCTAGGAATTGCAAATATAATGATTCAAGAAAAACTATATGATGAGAATTTCATCAAGAGGTTCACAGATTTACCTCTGCTTGTAAGAGCAGATAACTTGAAGTTGCTTCGAGCAAGCGACATAATTAAGGGCTACAAGAATAAGAAACTTGAAAATCTGGGACATCAAGTAATAGATGCAGAAGTTAGGGAGAAGTGGGGTGACCGTGTTGTTTGGGATATGGTTACTAAAAAACCTGCGGTTGTAACAAGGGACGATATTGGTCAATGGTTCGATAAACTTGGTATTGACGCAGCTCTTGAAGGTAGCTTTAAGGTGAAGACAGTAGATGGTAAGGAGGTAGAGGTTAAACCTCTATTCCAGGTGTATAAAGAGCACTGCGCATATTATGATATTGATAAGGTAGTAGAGATCACTGACACTCCAAAGCATCTGATAGAGAGGTTTGCTAGGGACATGGGTACTATTAGACCTGCCATGGTACATACCGGGGAGGGTACGAACCACTACTTCCACAATGATCAGAAAGATAGGGCGATCTGGCTCACTCTAACGCTAAATGGTAATGTTGGAAAGCCTGGAGCCAATTATGGTCACTGGTCTGGTACCTATAGGACATCGGTAGTAGGTGTGGGTTTCCTGCCTTGGGCATTTGAAGATCCATTCAATATAAATCTGGACCCAAGTGCGCATGGCAAAGACATAAAGGTCCACAAGTATGCTAACAAGGAAGAGATACAATACTGGGACTATGCTTCTGTAACTCGAGGAGCACCTGAAGGGCCGTTGATTGCGAACACACCCAAATATGGTCGGAAGGTCTTCACAGGCAAAACTCACATGCCCGCTCCAACAAAGGTTGAATGGTACATAAATTCGAACAGCCTTAACAACGCAAAGCATTGTTACAATGTAATTCATAATCTACATCCTCATGTTGATCTGATAATGTACAGCGATTGGGAATGGACTGGTAGCTGCGAATATGCAGATGTTGTGTGGGCTGTCTCATCGTGGCTGGAACTAACAGAACCTGAGTGGGTTACGTCCAACTCAAATCCATTCTTGTTCGCATGGCGAGGCGGTATACCTCCACTGTTCAATACGCTGCAGGATCATCAAATTGCAGCCATACTTGGTAAGAAGCTGGCAGAGCTAACTGGCGATCAAAGATTTGTAGATTATTGGAAGTTCATGCATGAAGGTAGAAGCGAGGTCTACATCCAGCGTGTCTGGGATGTGACTAATACTCTTCAAGGATATCATATAAATGACGTACTGGATTCGGATGTTGGCTGGCTAGTTATGTTCAGAACATATCCTAGGGTTCCAGGCTGGGAGCAGATCAACGAGAGTAAACCCTTCTATACTAAGAGTGGAAGGCTTGAGTTTTACAGAGATGAGGATGAGTTCATAGAATACGGAGAGAATCTGATTGTTTATAGAGAACAGGTTCAGGCTACTCCATATCTGCCCAATGTAATAGTTGCTGACCATCCATGGATAAGACCAGATGACTATGGCTTGGATCCCAAATCCACAGACATGGATGAAATACAGATTAGAAACATAAAGATGACCTGGGACAAAGTCAAGGAAACGAAGAATCCTCTGTGGGAGCAAGGATATCAATTCTACTTGCTGACACCAAAGTCGCGTTACACCGTGCATTCACAGTGGGGTGTTACAGACTGGCTCCTGATTTGGGAGAACAATTACGGAGATCCGTTAAGACATGACAAGCGAACTCCAGGCATAGGGGAACACCATATGCATATCAACCCTGATGCTGCTAAGGAACTCGGCATCAACGATGGCGATTACGTATACGTTGATGCAGATCCTACAGACAGACCATACATAGGCTGGAAGGAAGGTGACGAATTTTACAAGGTATCTAGGTTGATGGTGCGCGTGACCTTCAATCCAGGCTATCCGAAGCATAGCTTGATGATGAAGCACTCTGCCAATATTGCTTCCCACAAGACGGTATTGGCGCACGAGACTAGGGCGGATGGACTTGCCAGAGCTGCAGATACTGGATATCAGGCCAAGTTCAGGTATGGTAGCTATCAGGCTTGTACCAGGGGATACTTGCAGCCAACACTTATGACTGACACTCTGGCGAGGAAGGACGTATGGGGTTGGAGGATCAATGAGGGATACGAATACGACGT
>Ga0187892_10002534_pt1 | contig 36103 bp, 35 predicted proteins | sample MA1701073metaG_FD_139345 | JGI IMG/M metagenome (GOLD analysis project Ga0187892, IMG submission 139345) | Bio-ooze microbial communities from a basaltic lava cave in the Kipuka Kanohina Cave System on the Island of Hawaii, USA - MA170107-3 metaG ... | reverse complement strand
GCCGCCCGAAACGTTCTTGACAGTCGTTCGGCCCCTTTGCTAACCTGCGCCCGATTTCAGGATCCCGAAGTGCGGTTCTTTTCGTACGTGAACGAGACTCGGTCCTAGGGAACGGCAGCGCCGTGAGGGCTTCGGTCCTCAACGGCGCTTTTTTTGTTCCCCCCGATCCCGGGGGGAAACCCCAGCCATGGTGGCGCGGGGCTAGCGGGCGGCTCATCGCCGCCCAAGGAGAGAGGGTCAGACGTATGGCACAGGGCACGGTCAAGTGGTTCAACGACGCAAAGGGGTACGGTTTCATCCAGGTCGAGGGCGGAGAGGATGTCTTCGTCCACTACAGCGCCATTCAGGCCCAGGGCTTCAAGAGCTTGGCCGAAGGCGACAAGGTCGAGTTCGAGGTGACCAAGGGGCCCAAGGGGCTTCAGGCTTCCAACGTCCGGAAGTCGGCGTAAGCGTCGCCGACCACTTGACGGCCCGCCGGGCACCCGGCGGGCCGTTTCTTTTTCACCGCCGAGCTCGGGACGAAATGAAAGCCCCGACGGACGCTGCGGCGGCATCACTGCAGGATCTCTGCCGTGCCGCCCCGCTGGTGAAAGAGCGGGTCCGTCGGGGCCGGTGGTTCCTGGGTCCTCCAGGGCCACCTGCAACTGCTACAGCCGGGCCTTAGGAGGCGACCACCTCACAGATCACCGTAGGGGTACACATCGGCTGGATCACCTCCCTTTCTCGGCGCGGCCCAACCCAGGGCCCAGGACCCACTCACCTTGCACCGGACGCCGACTCCCGGCGCGAGGCTCGGTCACGTTGCTTCCGGCGGAATTGCCGGGAGGGGAACGCTCGAAGGAGCCTGTGTGAGCTCCGACCGATTTCGGCCTCATCGTACATGAGGGTGACCGGCCGGGAAAGCAATTTTCACTTCACGGTGATCCGCCCCGCGTTCTTCTCGATGACACCCTTGCCGATCCCGTCGACCTTCTCCAGATCCTGCGCCTTCTTGAAGGGGCCGTGGGCCGCGCGGTACTCGATGATCTTCTGCGCGCTGCCCGCGCCGACGCCCGCGAGCTTCATGAGCTCCGTCTTCGACGCCTCGTTGATGTTCACCTTACTCTCCACCTTGACCTTGGCCGGCTTGTCTTCCGCCGCCGTCACGCCGCCGCCGAGACACCACATCGCCACCGCCAGCACGCCCATCCAGCGCGTCACCATGCTTGCTCCCTCCTGGATCGAGATGAGTTGGTGGCGCGATTGCACGCCCGCCGCCGCGGGCAGTCAATGCCGACAATTTCAGACGGCGCGGCGTATCTACTGATCGGCGGAGCGGTCGAGCTGGTCGAGATACGCCTGCCACTCCCAGGCGAGGAGCGATTGCTTCCGGTCGTTGCAGTCTTTGCAGGCGGCTACCATGTTGGCGCGGATCGAGCGGCCGCCACGCACGAGCGGCACGACGTGATCGAGCGTCAGCGCCTTCGCCCCGACCACGCGCCGGCAGTAGTGGCAGAGCCCCGCCGCGATGCGACGCCGCCACCACGCGGTCCGCCGGAGCTCGCGCGCGCGCGCCCTCTCGCGGCGGAGCGTGTCGTCGTCGACCTCGCGGACGAAGCGATCCCCGCTCATCGCTCTTCCCCGGATACCGCAGACAGCCGCAGGGACAGCTCCTCCCACTCTTTCATGAGCCAGGCCACGCGCTCCTCGGTGTCCCTTCGCGCCTGCGCGATGTCGCGCGCTCGCTCGCCGTCCCGGTAGAGATCTGGGTCGGCGAGCGAGAGCCCGATCTCCTGGAGGCGCGCCTCCATCTCGTGGATCTGCGTCTCGACGGCGGCGAGGCGGACCTTGATGGCCTTGATCTCGCGGTCGAGATTCTTGGTCGCCGGGTCTTTCGTCTCCTTCTTGAGGTTCTGTCTATGCGGGGGCCCCGAAATGGCCCCCGCACTCCCCCCATCGGCGGACATTCGTGAGTTGCGGCGGACACTCGTGTGATCCGCGGACGCTGCGTTCGGCGCAGTCGACCGTTGCCCGGCTGCTGGGGGCGGAGTGCTCGGGCGGGCCTTGTGGGTGAGGTAGTCGTCGTAGCTGCCGAGATAGGTGGTCAGGTGGCCGCGGTCGACCTCGACCACCCGCGTGGCGATGCGATTGATGAAATAGCGGTCGTGGGAGATGAACACGATCGTGCCCGTGAAGCCCGCGAGCGCCTCCTCCAGGATCTCCTTGGAGGCGAGGTCGAGGTGGTTCGTGGGCTCGTCCATGCAGAGGAGCGCGGCCGGCCGCGCGAGCACCTTGGCGAGCGCCAGACGCGCCTTCTCACCGCCGGACAGAACCGAGACCTTCTTCTCGACCGTGTCGCCGCTGAACAGGAAGCTGCCCAGAATGGTCCGCAGACGGGTGATCGACGCCTCGGGAGCCGCCCGCTCCAGCTCCTCCAGGACGGTCCGGGTGGGATCCAGCGCGTCGAGCTGGTGCTGAGCGTAGTACTGCACCTCGACGTTGGCGCCCAGCATCCGCTCGCCCGCGTCGAAGGCCAGCGCTCCCGCCATCATCTTCAGCAGCGTCGACTTGCCCGCCCCGTTCACCCCGACGAGGGCCACGCGCTCGCCCCGCTCCACCTGGAAATCCACGCCGGCGTATACGACGTTGTCGCCGTAGGCTTTGTGCACCCCGGAGAGACCGCCCACCAGGCGTCCGGTGCGCGGCGGCTGCGGGAACTGGAAGTGGATGCGCCGGGCCGCCGCGTCGGTCTCGATGCGCTCCATGCGGTCCAGCATCTTCACCCGGCTCTGCACCTGGCGCGCCTTGCTGGCCTTGTAACGGAAGCGCTCGATGAAGCGCTCGATCTCGCCCACGCGCTTGGCCTGGTTGCGGGCGCGCGCCTCCCGGAGGGCCTGCCGAGCTTCGCGCTCCATCAGGAAGTGATCGTAGTCGCCCTGATAGAGCGTGACGGAGCCGCCGACCAGATCCGCGATCGCGGTGACCATGCGGTTCAGGAAGTACCGGTCGTGCGAGACGATGACCACGCTGCCTTCGTAGGCGGCCAGGAAGTTCTCCAGCCACCCGAGCGACTCCAGATCGAGGTGATTGGTCGGCTCGTCGAGCAGCAGCAGGTCGGGTCGCAGTAGCAGCAGGCGCGCCAGGGCCGCGCGCATGCGCCAGCCCCCCGAGAACTCCGCGAGGGGGCGGTGCCCCGCGTCGGGCTCGAAACCGAGACCGCCCAGGATGATCTTCGCTTCGGCTTCCAGCCGATAGCCACCCAGCGCCTCGAAGCGGTGCTGGATCTCGCCATAGGCGTCGATCAGGCCGGGCTCGGCGGCGGAGCCGGCCATGCGCGCGGCCAGCCTCTCCAGCTCGGCCTCGAGCCGCCACACCTCGTCGTAGCCGGAGAGCGTCTCCGCGAGCACGGTGCGCTCCGCCCCTCCGGTGACCTCCTGCGGGAGATAGCCGACGGTGATGCCAGTGTCCCGATGCACGCGACCCGCGTCGGGCTCCTCGACCGTGGCGAGGATGCGGCAGACCGTGGTCTTGCCCGCTCCGTTCGGCCCCACGAGCCCGATGCGCTCGCCGCGCCCGATGCGCCACGTGCAGTCGCGGAGCAGCTCCTGGCCCCCGTAGCCCTTGGAGACCGAATCGAGAGCGATCATCGCGGCCGGCTCACCTGCACCACGCTCACCCCATCGTCTGCACACGGTCGGGCGCGATCTTGTAGACGACGCGCACCTCGCCCGGCTGGCGGTAGGGATACTTGTCCTGTCCGAGGTACTTCTTGGCGAGCGAGTCGATGTGGGCGTCCGCGCCGGACTCCGTGATGTCGGCCACGCGGCCGCGTACCTGCAGATAACGGTACGGATTGTCGGGATCCTGGATCGACAGCGCCACCTTGGGATTCTGGCGCAGGTTCCGGTCCTTCACGCGCCCTTTCGCGGTGTTGAAGCGGATGTGCGTGCCGTCGTAGTCCACCCACACCGGCGTCACCTGCGGCGAGCCGTCGCTGCTCACCGTCGCCAGGTTCGCAAAGGCTTTTTTCTGCAGGATGTCCTTGTATCCGTCGGGAATATTGGCCATGGTCTTCTCCCTTTTGAGGTCGGTTCATGCGGGCCCCCCGGGCCCGCGGTCGGTCAATAGCCGCGCGCGCGACTCGGCAAGACCGCGCACCGCGAGCAGCAGCCGCACCAGGCACTGCTGCACGAGCTGGGCGTCCTGGGCGATCGGGTCCGCCATCCACTGACGCGCCCACTCACGCTTCTCGGACTGCAAGCCCAGCGTCGGGGAGAGTGCCTGCAGGCGCAACAGCAGGTCGTCGGCCGGGAGCCCCGCGGCCCGCAGCCGGGCCACCACGGCTCCCCGCACCGCGGCATTCCAGATCCCGGTCAGCGCCTCCAGGAGCGCGGCGTAGCACGTCCCATCCGGCCGCTCCTTGAGATGCTCGAGAACCAGCCCGAGGAGCGGGTGGGCGGCCGGCTCTCCCTGCTCGTCGACGCCGACCAGGCCGGCCAGCAGCGGCTCCTTCGAGAGGTCGGGCATCCGCTGCAGCAGAGCCATCAGCTCGGAGACCGAGACCGGGGGCAGCCCGGCCAGGCGCTCCAGCAGTGGGAGATCGGAGCCGCCCGCGCCCGTCATCCGGGTGCCCGGGTCATGAGCCAGGAGGGGCGACCGGCTCGTGGTGGACGGCGAGATCGCGCGCCTGGCCCGCCGGAACGAGCAGAGCCGAGATCAGGGCTGCCACCGCAACCACCAGCCCCACCACGAACACCCCCCCGACCGCATGGGCGAGGGCTGGGCGCATCAGCCCCAGCAGGTCGTCGCCGACGGTGACGCGGGTGATCGGGTTGACCAGCAGATCGGGATGAGCCGCGAGCCACCGAAGCGGCTCATGGAGATGGTCGGGCGCGGTCGTGACCACGTCCGCGAGCCCCCGCTCGAGCCGATGGGTCATCGCGGCTCCCATGACCGCCACTCCGACGGCACCGCCGATGGTCCGGAAGAAGGTGGTGAGCGACGTGGCCGATCCGAGGAGGGAGCGGGGCACCACGCTCTGCACCGCGATCAGCATCGGGACGAAGCACAGGCCCATGCCCACCCCGGCCAGCGTGATGTCGCGCGCGGCGATGGCCCGGGTGAGCGACTCGTCCCAGCCCGTGAGGAGGACGAAGGCCAGGACCAGCGCTCCCATCCCGGTCAGGACGACGCGACGGTACCCGATCCGGAGCACCAGGCGCGCGGCCAGGACCGAGAAGGCCACCCAGCCGAGGACGAACGGCATCAGCACCCAGCCCGCCTCGGTCGCGGTGCTCCCGGTGACCGCCTGGAGGTAAAGGGGAACGTAGGTGATGGCGCCGAACATGGCCATACCGGCGAACAGCCCGGTGACGGCCGCCGCCCGCACGATCGAGTTTCCGAAGAGGTGGAGCGGGATCACCGGCGCGGTGGCCCGGCGCTCCACGAAGACGAAGAGGACGAGCAGCGCCGCGGAGAGCGCGAGGAGGGCTACTCCCTGGGATCGCAGCCAGGACTCCCCCGCCCCGACCTCGAGCAGGCCCACCAGGAACATCGAGATGGCCGCCGAGAAGACGGCCATCCCCAGCAGGTCGAAGGATGTGGGCGGGCGGTCTCGTCGCTCGTCGCGCAGGCCTGCCGCGGTCACCGCGGCGGCCACGAGCCCGAACGGAAGGTTGACGTAGAATACCCAGCGCCAGGAGACTCGGTCCGTGAGCAGCCCGCCCAGGAGCGGCCCCACCAGCGAGGCCACGCCCCAGACGCTCGAGAAGTAGCCCTGCATCTTGGCCCGCCGCTCCACTCCGTAGAGGTCGCCGACGATGGTCATGCCGATGGTGATCAGCGAGCCGGCGCCCAGTCCCTGCAGCGCCCGGAACGCGATGAGCTGCTCCATGCTCTGGGAGGCGCCGGCCAGCGCCGAGCCGAGCAGGAAGACGCCGAGGCCGCCGAGGTAGGCGGGCCGACGGCCCAGCTGGTCGGCGACGCGGCCCCAGATCGGCATCGACACGGTCGAGGTCAGCAGGAACGCCGAGAACGTCCACGAGTAGATCCGGATACCACCGAGGCTTGCGATCACGGTCGGCATGGCGGTCGCGACCACGGTGGACTCCATCGCGGCCAGAAACAACGTGGCCATGACGCCGCCCAGGACGAGCCGGCGGCGCGCCGGCGACTCGAGTCGCGAGACCATCAGTGACCGCCGGTACACCCCGCGCAGCGGCAGAGCGCGCGGAGCGCCGCGTAGGGATAGAGACTCTCGCGCCCATCGAGCCACGCGACGCGCAGAGATTCCGGGAGCTTCGTGATCGCCTTGGGCCAGGTCATGTCTGGCGTGAGTGAGGCCTCTGACGTCGCGGCGGTCGCGGGGTCGTCGAGGCGGAGGCGATCGAACGGATAGATGCTGCCGTGGTCGTCGGCCCACGTGACCCCGATGGCGTAGCGGCCGACCAGGTGGATGTCCTTGGGCCGCGCCGGGTCGGGCTGCCCTACGATCGGGAGAAATTTCCCGAGCGGGCTCATGCCCAGCCACCGGTGGCGGCCCGCGCCATCTCGCACACTCCCCATCGGCCAAATTCACGCACCGCCATCACCCGCTCGATCACCTCATCGTTGGATCGCCATCCCGTCGATGGCGCGCCGGAAGACGCCGTCGGACAGCCGATTGCGAGATCCTCGCCCCACAGCTGGAGCCGCGACCGCGTCCGAGCCGTATCCACCGGGCCCTGGACGACGCAGCTCGCGGCCATGACGGCGCTCAAGTGTATCAGACGCCTCGGGAGAGCGGAACGTGGGACGGGGGTCGAAGGCTCTGGCTGCCCTGGTGGATCTGCTCAGTGCCGGATGTCGAAGTACACGGGTCCGGAGGGCACCGGTTCGGCTCCGTTGAGCCGTTTGACGGCAAAGGTGAACTCCACCACCTCGCTGGCGTAGCGCCCGAGCAGGGTCCGCGCGGTTGCGTCGTGCGGCAGCGGCATGAGCAGCTGATCCAGGCCGGCCTGCCGCAGGGTCGCGGCGATGCCCGAGAAGGCGCGGAAGCCTCCCGGCCCTTTGAGGGTCACGTCGTAGGCCTTGACCGCCCGGACGTGGTCGGGATCCAGGCCGCGCCGGGCCCGGTCGTCCCAGAGCGAGACCCAGGCGCTCCCCCCTGGCCCAAAAGCGGTGAGGCTGCCCATGTAGGGCCCCTTGGGATAGGGCTGGAACAGCTCGGACACCAGGTATCGAGGAACGAAGTGATGAAGGAACACCTCTCCGAAGCGCCAGGCGGCATGGGCGGGATCGCCGAGGGCGTCCACCTTACGGATCCTGACCTCAGCGTCGGGCCCGAAGCGGGACAGGTCGAGGACCAGGTAGTCGAAGCGGGCGACCGCCTCCCAGCCGAGGGTCGTGATCATCTTCATGGACGTCTCGTTGGAGACGCCGACCAGCCCGGTGGCGTATCGGCAGCCCACGCTCTCGAGCCAGTCGACCCCGGCCTTCATCATCAGGGTGCCGACGCCACGGGTCTGGTGGCTCCGCTCGACGCGGATGTTGAACATGTAGCCGGCCGCGCACGGGCGGCCCGCGACGCGGACCGGGGTGAGCGCCAGGCAGAGCACGCCCACGAGACGATCACCCTGTTCGGCCACGATGGTGCGGGTCCGGCCGTAGGCGGCGGTGCGGGAGAAGAAATTCCGACGGGCCTGGATCAGGGCCGCGCCGGCGTCGGGTACCGACCCGTCGAGCGCCTGCAGCGCATCGTGATCCGCCCGCGTGGCCGTCCTCAGCGCGACGACCGCGGTCTGCAGGGCCGGCGGCGAGGTCATGGTCGAACCCAAGGATACTCACGCCCTGCCCGTCGGCAAGCCCCGCGTGTGCTTACACGGCGCCTCGACGAATGTCCGCGGCTGGGGGAGTGCGGGGGCCATTTCGGGGCCCCCGCATCGAATAGAGGGGCGGGTTCGAGTGTCCGGCAGCGCGGGCGGTCCCTTCGTGAAACCCGCGACCGCTAGCGGACAAGATGGTACGGCACGTCGGTGACCACCACGTTGCGGCGGAAGAGCAGGGCGCCCTTGATGAGGAGCGCCGTCTGATTGTGCAGGAGCTGCTGCCACCACCGGGCGGGGATGAACTCGGGGATGACGATGGTGACCATGTGATTATCGCCGAGCGCCAGCAGGTGGTCCACGTACTCGAGCAGCGGTGCCAGGAGGAGGCGATAGGGTGAGGTCAGCACCACGAGCGGCACCCCGCAGCCCCACTTGCCCCACTTCTCCTCGAGCCGGCGGGTGTTCGCCGGGTCCAGCTCCACGTAGACCGCCTTGGCCGACGGCGAGAGCGTCTGCGCGTACTGGAGGGCCTGCACCACCCCCTTATGCAGATCGCCCACCAGGACGAGCACGGTGTGCTGCATGGGCGGCGGTCCCGCATAACCGTCGAGCGAGAGCTGCCGGGCCACTTCGTTGTAGTGGCGGTTGATGCTCACGAAGTGAATGATCAGCGCGGCTCCGAGCACCACCACGATCCACGCCCCGTCCGCGAACTTGGCGACGCCGGTGACGACCATGACAAGCCCGGTGGTGGCCGCGCCCAGGCCGCTGATGATCGCCTTCGGCCGCCATCCCGCCGGACGGCGGGTCAGCCAGCGGCGAACCATCCCGACCTGCGACAAGGTGAACGACGTGAAGACCCCGAGAGCGTAGAGGGGAATCAGGAGATGCGTGCTGCCGTGGAAGAGAGCGATCAGCGCGGACGCGGCGACCCCCAGGATGATCACCCCGTTGGAGAAGACGAGTCGGTCGCCCCGGCTGGCGAACTGGCGCGGTAGGTAGCCGTCCCGCGCCATGAAGAAGGCCAGCCGCGGGAAGTCGGCGAAGGCGGTATTAGCCGCCAGCGCCAGGATGACCATGGAGACCCCCTGGATGAAGTAGTAGAGGAGACCACCCCCGAACACCTCGCGGGCGAGCTGCGACACCACGGTCTCCTCGTCCCGCGGAATGATCTGATGAGCGGCGGCCAGCATCGTGATGCCCACGAAGAGCGTGATCATGATCAGTCCGAGGGCGACGAGCACGGCCTGGGCGTTCCGCACCTCCGGCGGCTTGAAGGCGGTAATGCCGTCCGAGACCGCCTCGATCCCGGTGAGCGCGACGGCCCCCGAGGCGAAGGCCCGCAGGAGCAGGAGCAGGCCGATCTCGGTCAGCGGAGGTGCGGGCGGCAGCGGCGCGGTCGCGGGAGGCCGGTCCGAGAGTGCGAATCCCGCGAAGCCGTAGAGCATCAGCAGGAGGTAGCCGGCGATGAAGAGATAGCTCCACACCGCGAAGACCCGGCCCGACTCGCGGAGGCCGCGCAGATTGGCCACCGCGATGAGGACCACGAACCCGATGCCGAGCCCGACCCGGTACGGGTACAGCAATGGGAACGCGGAAGTCAGGGCGGCCACGCCCGCGGACACGCTCACCGCCACCGTGAGCGTGTAGTCGATCAGCAGCGCCGCACCCGCGGTGAGGCCCGGGAAGACGCCAAGGTTGTCCTTGGCCACGAGGTAGTCACTGGCGCCCTGCGGATACGCCGCGATGTTCTGCCGATACGAGAGGATCACGATCCCGATCACGCCGCCGATCAGGAGGCCGATGGGGACCGAGAAGGCCAGGGCGCCCGCGCCGGCCAGCAGGAGCACGCGCAGGATCTCTTCGGTCGCGTACGCCACCGACGACAGGTTGTCGGAAGCGAAGACGGCCAGGCCGGTAAACTTGCCGAGCCGCTCGCGGTGGGCCTGGGCCGTCGCGATGGGCGTACCCACGAACCACCGCTTGAGCCGGCTGAGCCTCATCGGAGGTGGAACGGAACGTCCACCACCACCACTCCCTTGCGGAACAGCAGAGCGCCCTTGATGAGCAGCGCGGTCTGATTGTGCAGGAGGTGTTGCCACCACCGTGCCGGCACGAACTCGGGAATCACGATGGTGACCACGTGGTTCTCGCCCAGGGCCAGCAGGTGGTTGACGTAGTCGAGGAACGGGGTGAGCAGCGAGCGGTAGGGAGAGGTCAGCACCACCAGCGGCGTGCCGAGCCCGAACTTCCCCCACTTCTCCTCGAGCTTCTGGGTCCGCTCGGGATCGAGCTCGACGTACACCGCCTTCACCGATGTGGAGAGGGCCTGCGCGTAGCGGAGCGCCGCCGCCACGCCCCGGTGCAGATCGCCGACCAGGACGAGCACGGTGTGATCGATGGGAGGCGGGCCGCCGTAGTTGTCCAACGAGAGCTGGTGGGCGACGTCGGCGTAGTGGCGGCGGATCATCAGGAACAACGCGACCAGCAGGGGGATCAGCAGCACGACCATCCAGGCGCCGTGGCTGAACTTGGTGACCGCGATCACCAGCATCACGAGGCCGGTGGTGCCGGCCCCCAGCGCGTTCACCGGCCACCGCCACCGCCAGCCCGCCTCCCGGCGCGAGAGCCAGCGCCGCACCATGCTCGCCTGGGAGAGCGTGAAGGAGAGGAAGACGCCCACCGCATAGAGCGGGATCAGGGCGGTGGTGACGCCCCCGAACAGGAAGAGGAGCAGGGCGGCCAGCCCGCCCAGGATCAGGATCCCGTTGGAGAAGACGAGCCGATCGCCGCGGGTGCCGAACTGCCGGGGGATGAAGCCGTCACGGGCCAGGAAGTAGGCCAGCCGCGGAAAGTCGGCGAAGGCTGTGTTGGCCGCGAAGACGAGGATGAGCATGGTGACGGCCTGGATCTCGTAGTAGAGGAGCCCACCGCCGAAGACCATCCGGGCCAGCTGGGAGACCACCGTCTCTTCCGGCCGGGGCAGCACGTGGTAGTGTTGCCCCAGAAACGTGATTCCCATGAACAGCGCGATCAGGATGACCCCGAGCCAGGCGAGGACGATCCGGGCGTTCTGCGCCTCGGGGGGCCGGAAGGCGGGGACCCCGTCCGACACCGCCTCCACTCCGGTCAGGGCCGCGCAGCCCGACGCGAAGGCGCGGAGCACGAGGAAGATCGTCAGGTCGTGGCTCACCGCCACGTCGGTCACCGGCGGCGGCGCCTCCCACCCGGCGAGCCAGCGGACGAAGCCGTAGGCCAGCATCCCCGCGAAGCTCACCACGAAGAGATAGGTCGGCAGCGCGAAGAGATTGCCCGACTCCCGCAAGCCGCGCAGGTTGGCGGTGGCGATCCCCGCGATGAAGAACACGCCAAGCAGGATGCGGTAGTCGTACAAGCCCGGGAACGCGGAGGTGATTGCGGCCACGCCGGCCGCGACGCTCACCGCCACCGTGAGGACGTAGTCGATCAGCAGAGCCCCCGCCGAGACCAGGCTGGGCAGGGTGCCCAGGTTGTCCTTGGTGACGATGTAGGCGCCGCCGCCTTGCGGGTAGGCGAGGATGGTCTGCCGATACGAGCTCACCACCACCGCGATGAGGACCGCGATCGCGATGCCGATGGGAATCGAGAAGGCGAGCGCGGCGGTGCCGGCCAGGATCAGGACGAGGAGGATCTCCTCGGTGGCGTAGGCGACCGACGACAGCGCGTCGGAGGAGAAGACGGCGAGCGCGGAAGGCTTGGACAACCGCTCGTGCCTGGCCTGCGCCGTTGCGAGCGGTGACCCGACGAACAGCTTCTTGACGGCGCTGATCTTCACCTGAGCGGCCTCTGAGACACCTACGCTAGAGGGGGAGGCGGCTGGGTGTCAAGCATTCGCGAGCCCCCGGCCGAGCGGAAGACGTGTCAAATTCGGGGCCGATCGGCCGAGGCCGGTGCGATGCTGGGGGAAAGGAGCCGTCGACCGGCCGTGAATCTCCTCGTACCCGACGTCAGCATCGCCGCGAAGATGCTGCGCTCGGCCGTGGGCTCATCGTGGCCACCACCATCCTGCTCGTCAACGCCGCGGTCGCCTACGTCACCTTGCGCTTCAAGCGGGCCGCCCTGCGGCCTCACGGCGTCGTCTCGGTCCGGGATCTCCGCTACGCCTTCCTCGAGGAGGATGGGCACGTGAGCGTCATCTCCCGGCGGCCCACCGACGAGTGAGCCGCCGCTTCCTTCCCGCTCCGTGAGCGATCTGCACCAGTTTGTCGGGCACTGGGGTTACGCCGCCATCTTCGTGGTGGTCGTGCTCGGCAACGTCGGGCTGCCGGTGCCCGAGGAGACCATCCTGGCCCTCGCCGGCTATCTGGTCTGGCGCGGCAAGCTCCGGCTGTCGCTGGTGCTCGCGGTCGGGATCGTGAGCGCGGTGGTGGGCGACAACATCGGCTACTGGCTCGGCCGCCGCTACGGGCAGACCGCGCTGCCCCGCTACGCCCGCTGGGTGCTCGGGCACCCGGAGCGGCTCGAGGCCATGAAGGCGTTCGTGGTGCGGCGGGGCGCGGCGGCCGTGTTCGTGGCGCGCTTCGTCCCGGGCGTCCGCTTCACCGCCGGCCCGCTCGCGGGGGCGCTCGGCCTGCGCTTCGCCTCGTTCCTGGTGGCCAACGTGGCGGGCGCCTTCGTCTACGTGCCGGTGGTGGTCGGCGCGGGCTACGCGGTGGGCTACGGCTTCGGGGCCTACGTGGAGGGGCTCCGCTACCTGGTCGGCGAGGTGGAGCGGATCGTGCTGCTGATCGTGCTGGTGGGCATTCTCGCCCTCGTGGCGGTCCGCATCGTGCAGGCGGTTCACCAGCGCAACGGGGCCTGAGCCCCCGGCGACCGGCCGCGGAGGGGCCGGGCCGCCGAGGGCCCGAGAGTCAGTGGCTCCGGCCTTCCCCGAAGCCGTCGGAGCCCTGGAGGCGCTCCTCGGTGCCGGGAATGTAGCGACGCTCCAGCTCCTGGAAGTGGGCGACCCGCGCCATCACGTGATGGCTCTCGGTGGGATGCCCCGCCTTCTGCCGCTCGAGGGTCCACTGGGCCTGCTCCTCGTTCTTCACGAGCTCCTGCATGAAGTTCCAGACCGAGTACATCGCGGCGTGGGCTCCGAAGAGGGTGATGAAGATGAAGCGGTAGCCGAGCTCGCCCAGCTCGCGGAAGGTGAGGGGGTCCGGATCCTTGTGCCAGCGGAAGGACGAGGAGTAGTTGAAGGCAAGGGGCAGATCCGGATGGGTCTGCTTCATGGCGCGCGCGAATTCGATGGCGGGCCCGCGCTCGGAGTTCGACAGCTCGGCCCACACGAGGTCCACGCCCGCGTCGGCGTAGGCCCGGCCGCGCCAGATCGCCTCCTCCATGCTCCCACCCACCGCGCCGTACGCGTCGGTGCGCGCGATGATCACGAAGTCGCGGTCGAGCCGGTCGCGCTCCGCGATGGCGGCGCGGTACTTTCCGAGCGCCTCCTCGCGCGACACGATGGTCTTGCCCGCGATGTGCCCGCAGCGCTTCGGAAAGCGCTGGTCCTCCAGATGGATGCCGGCCACGCCGGTCTTGATGAACTCCTGCACCGTGCGCATCGTCGAGAGCGCGTTGCCGTAGCCGTCGTCGGCGTCGGCGATGATCGGGATGTTGACCGCGCTCGCCACCATCGACGCCGCCTTGGTCACCTCGGTCATCGTGAGGAGGCCCATGTCGGGCCAGCCGTTGAGCATGGCCAGCGAGTAGCCGCTCAGGTAGATCGACTTCATGCCGGCCTGCTCGGCGATCTGCGCGTCGAGCGGCGAATAGATGCCGCCGGTGAAGAGGTAGGGCTCGTCCTGAAGGAGCCGGCGAAACGTCTTTCCCTTGGATTCCATGAGGAGACCTCCTTCAGGCGGAGACCGGCGCGAGCCCGAGGGCGCACCACCGGCAATAGGTATGGACGTCGATCTCGACCGCGCAGCTCGGGCAGCAGAGCGCGTCGCATTCCTGGCAGCGCTGGTTTCGTCGCGGGGCGGCGTGGAGCAGTCCGCATTCACACGTGGGGGTCATGGTGGCCTCCTGAAGATCGGCTCAGGCCCGACCGGGTGCCGGCTGGACCGAGGCGAGGGGGCTCGCCCCAGGCAGATCCAGCAGGGTCTCGGCACAGACCGAGCAGTAGCTGGTAGATTCGAACTGGTACGAGCAGGCCGGGCAGCAAGCTGCGCCGCAGGCGATGCAGCCTAGATGGTTGAACGCGAACTGGACCTCAGTCCCGCAACGGCAATGCCCCCCCATCGGCTCCTCCTTGAGCGAGAAATGTCTTCAAGGCAGGCAGGAACCGTTCCAGGAGCCGGATGCGCGGGAACCTCTTGATTCGCCAGGCTATGTGAAAACTGCCGACACCGCAAATGAGACACCAATGTCTCACCTCTGGAGCGGCCATTTGTCACGCCGATCCATAAATATGGATGAAAACAGCCTTGCTTGGATTGCCATCAATGAGTCGATATAGACTCATATATGGGACTCCTACGACTCGTTCTTGAATTTCTTTGAGTTAATCGAATACTTGGACAGCAGTCGATGAAAGTTTCTCCGTGTGATGCCCGCCTTCTGGGCCGCTACGGAGATGTTCCCCCGCGCCTCGGACAGGAATCGGGCGACGGCCTCCTTCTCGAACATGGAGACCACACGCTCTTTGGCCTGCACGAACCCCTCCTGGGTCGTCACCCGGACGGGACCCGCCTCCTGGAGATACAGAGGCAGGTGGGCGACGTCGACCTGCTGGCCCGAGGAGAGCACCACGGCCCGCTCGACGATGTTCTCGAGCTCGCGCAGGTTGCCGGGCCAGCTGTAACGCTTCAGCAGATCGAGCGCGTCCTGCGAGAGCCGATCCACCTTCTTGTTCACCTTGGCCTCGGCCTTGCGGAGGAAGTGATAGGCGAGGACCGGAATGTCCTCGCTGCGCTCACGGAGCGGCGGGAGGATCACGGTGAAGGCGTTGAACCGGTAGAAGAGGTCCTCGCGGAATTCGGAGCCGGCGAGGGCCTTCTCGAGGTCCCGGTTGGTGGCCGCGATGACCCGCACGCGCACCTTGCGGGTGACGACGTCGCCGACCGGCTTCACCTCTCCCGCCTGCAGCACCCGCAGGAGCTTGCCCTGCATCTCGAGCGGCATGTCCCCGACCTCGTCGAGGAAGATCGTCGCGCCGTCCGCCTTCTCGAAGAGCCCCACCTTGTCGGAGATGGCCCCGGTGAACGATCCGCGCTTGTGGCCGAACAGCTCCGACTCCATCAGGGTGGGCGTGAGCGCCGTGCAGTTGACGGTGACCAGTGGTTTGTCCCGCAGGTTCGAGTAACGGTGGATGGCCCTCGCGACGAGCTCCTTGCCGGTGCCGGACTCCCCGCGGATGAGCACGGTGGTGGGGGTCTGGGCCACCCGGATGATCTGCTCGGCCAGCTCCCGCATCTTGGGGTTCTGCCCGATGATGAAATCGCCCTCGGACTTGGCCTGCAGCTCGCGGAGCATCAGGGAGTAGCGGTCCTCCAGCTCCTCGGAGCGCTTTCGCTCGGCGAGCAGGTCCCACATGAACTTGGCGCTCGCCCCGCCCATCACCTCGGTGCCGGCGGGCTTCAGCCGCTGGATGGCCTCCTGCACGCCAGGATTGCCGGTCACGTCGATGATCAGGTCGATCCGGGGATCCGCGATCAGCTCGCGCAGATCGGTGCTGACCGAGATGTTGAGCCGCCGGGCCAGCTCGAGTCCGGGCGCCCACGGGTTCACGTCGGCGACGCCGACGATGGTCACGGTGGGGTCACCGCTGAACATCTCGAGCAAGGCCCGGCCGCCCTTGCCCGCCCCGACGATGACGACTTTAGTCACGGGTGGGGATCACCTTCTGGGTCGCCTCGCGGAAGGCGGGGCTAGAAAGGCTGGGCCTCGCGCTTGGCGAGGCGCTCGAAGGAGGCGTACTCCGGAATGAAGGTCACCTGGACCTTGCCGGTGGGGCCGTTGCGTTGCTTGCCGATGATGACGTCGGCGACCCGGTCGCCGTCCTCGGACTGCAGCCCGTAGCGCTCCGGGCGGTAGAGGAACAGGATGACGTCGGCGTCCTGCTCCAGCGCACCCGACTCCCGGAGATCCGAGAGCTGGGGCTCCTTGCGCTCGCGCGTCTCCACCGCGCGGGAGAGCTGCGAGAGTGCCACCACCGGCACGTTCAGCTCCTTGGCGAGCGCCTTGAGCGACCGCGAGATCTCCGAGATCTCCTGCTGCCGGTTCTCCTGCTGGTGGCGGCCCCGCATCAGCTGCAGGTAGTCGATGACGATCAGATCGAGGCCGTGCTCCGCCTTCATGCGCCGCGCCTTCGCGCGCGCCTCCAGCACGGTGAGCGCGGGCGAGTCGTCGATGTAGACCGGCGCCTCGGCCAGCCGGCCCGCCGCGTTGGTGAGCCGGGTCCAGTCGCGGGGGTCGAGATAGCCGGTCCGCACCTTGTGCGAGTCCACCTTGGCCTCCGAGCAGAGCAGCCGCTGCACCAGCTGCTCCTTGGACATCTCGAGGCTCATGACGAGCACCCGCTTGTGGTCTTCCACCCCCGCGTATTTGGCGATGTTCAGGGCGAAGGCGGTCTTGCCCATGGAGGGCCGGCCCGCGATGATGATGAAGTCGCTGGGCTGGAAGCCCGACGTCATTCGGTCGAGCTCGTCGAAACCGGTGGCGAGCCCGGTGATGTGCTCCTTCCGGTCGTAGAGCTTCTCGATGTGCTCGAAGGTGTCCTTCAGGATGGCCCGCACCGGGAAGGCCGAGCCCTGCATGCGCCGTTCGGAGATCTGGAAGATGAGCCGCTCGGCGTCGTCGAGCAGCTTGTCCACGTCGTCTCGCGCCTCGTAGCTCTGCCCGATGATCTCGGTGGCGATGCGGATGAGATCGCGGAGGAGGGCTTTCTCTCGGACGATGGCGCCGTAGGAGAGCAGGTGGGCGGCGGTGGCCGCCTCTTCCACCAGGCTCGCGAGGGCCGCGGCTCCCCCGACCTCCTCCAGCGCCGCGCTCCGCTTGAGCTCCTCCGACACCGTGAGGAGATCGACCGGCTCGTTGCGCTCGAAGAGCGCGAGGGTGGCGTCGAAGATCTTGCGGTGCCCTTCCTTGTAGAAGTCGGCGGGCTTGAGCAGCTCGATGGCCTTCGGCAGGCTTTCCCGCTCCAGCAGGATCGCCCCCAGCACGGCCCGCTCCGCCTCCAGGCTATGGGGAGGGATCTTGGAGGTGAGCAGGTCGGTCAGCGTGGCCACGGCTACTCGCGGGTGACGGACACCTTCAGCTGGGCGATGACGTCGGCGTGCAGGCGAACCGGCACCGTGAACTCGCCCAGGGACTTGATGGGCTCGTCGAGCCCGATGCGGCGACGCTCCACCTCGACACCGTGCTGGGCCAGGAACGCGGCCACGTCGGCGCGACCCACCGATCCGAAGAGGCGGCCCTCATCGGAGGCCTGCCGGCGCTGCGCGAAGTGCAGGGCCTCGATGGCCTGGGCCTGCCCCTGCGCATCCGACCGGAGCTTCGCGGCCTGGGAATCCTGGCGAGCCTTGATCTGAGCCAGGTTCTTCATGTTGGCCGGGGTGGCGTGCAGAGCCAGCTTCTGGGGGAGCAGAAAGTTGCGCGCGTAGCCGTCGGAGACGTCGCGTACCTCGCCGCGGCGGCCCAGCGTCGGCACGTCGTCCATCAGAATGATTTTCATCTCCCGTTCCTCGGTGGGCCCCGCGGCGTTACTCGGAGGTCTGGGCGAGCAGGGCCACCGTGCGGGCGCGCCGGACGGCCCGCGTGAGCTGCCGCTGGTGGCGGGCACAGCTGCCCGAGATGCGGCGCGGTGTGATCTTGCCCCGCTCCGAGACGAAGTTCCGCAGCCGGCGGATATCCTTGTGGTCGATCAGGGTGACCCGATCGACGCAAAACTTGCAAACCTTGCGACGCCCGAACCGGCGCCGCTTGACTGGCTTCGAGGCTGGCGGAATGGCTTGTCCCTCCTGTTAGAGCCCCATCGCTTCAGAACGGCACTTCGTCGTCGGCTTCGCCGCCGGCTTCAACCGGCTCCGGAACCGCGGGCGCCGCCGCCGCCTTGCTCCGCCCCATGAACTGTACGCGCTCGGCGACGACTTCCACGACGCTGCGCTTCTGGCCGTCCTTCGTCTCCCAGTCGCGGGTCTGCAGCCGGCCCTCGACCATGATCGGGCTGCCCTTGTCGAGGTACTCGCCGCAGCTCTCGGCCTGTTTGCCCCAGACGACCACGGTGAGGAAGCAGGTCTCCTCGCGCTTCTCCCCGCCCTGGGTTGTGTAGTTGCGGTTGACGGCCAGACGCAGATCGGCCACCGCAGTGCCGCTGGGCGTGTAGCGGAGCTCCGGGGGGCGCGTCAGGTTTCCCATCAGGAAGACCTTGTTCAGGTTCGCCATCAGACGACCTCCTCCACCGCCGGAGTCTGCGGCTTCGGCGCGGACCGGATCCGCTTGCGCACCGGGATGCGGGTCGTGAAGTGCCGGAGCACCTGCTCGTTGAGCGTCAGCTGGCGCTCGTACTCCTTGACCACGACCGGCTCCGCCTTACACTCGATCACCGCGTAGGTGCCTTCCCGCTGCTTCCGGATCTCGTAGGCGAGCCGACGCTTGCCCCAACTCTCGGCCTTCGTGACCTCACCGCCGAGCGACTTGAGCGTCTCCTGCAGCTTGGTCAGGAGGGCCGTGATGTCCTCGTCGGTGGGCCGCGGGTCGAGGATCAACAGGATTTCGTACGGGTACAGACCGGTTCACCTCCCTAGACATGCAGCGCTTGTCCCGATTGAAAGCGCTTTACGTTACCAGAGCCTGCCGCGAAAGACAACCTCGCGTCAAGAGTGGATAAAAGAGTACGGCCCTTGCCGTTTCCGGCAAGGGCCGCCCCCAAGGCGCTCAGCTCGAGCCTAGAAGTCCCCGTGAGGCATCGGCGGGGCCGCCGCCGGCTTCTCCTCGGGCAGATCGGTGATCAGCGCCTCCGTCGTCAGCAGCAGCGAGGATACCGACGCCGCGTTCTGCAGCGCCACCCGCTCCACCTTGGTGGGGTCGATGATGCCGGCCTGGATCATGTCAACGAACTCCAGCGTCTCCGCGTCGAAGCCGCGGGTCACCACCTTCTCGGCCTTGACCTTTTCCACGATCACGCTGCCCTCGAGCCCCGCGTTCTCCACGATCTGGCGGATGGGCTCCTCGAGCGCGCGCCTGACGATCTGAGCACCCACCTTCTCGTCACCCTCCAGCTTCAAGGCGTCGATGGCGCTGGCGGCCCGCAGCAGCGCGACGCCCCCGCCCGGCACGATGCCTTCCTCGACCGCCGCGCGGGTCGCGTTGAGCGCGTCCTCCACGCGGGCCTTCTTCTCCTTCATGGCCGTCTCGGTCGCGGCCCCCACCTTGATGACCGCAACCCCGCCGGCCAGCTTGGCCAGCCGCTCCTGCAGCTTCTCCCGATCGTAGTCCGACGTGGTCTCCTCGATCTGGGCGCGGATCTGCTTGATGCGCCCCTCGATAGCCGCGGTCTTGCCCGCGCCCTCGACGAGCGTGGTGTTGTCCTTGTCGACCACGATCTTCTTGGCCTTGCCCAGGTCTTCCAGCTTGATGTTCTCGAGCTTGATGCCCAGGTCCTCGGTGATGGCCTTGCCGCCGGTCAGGGTGGCGATGTCCTCGAGCATGGCCTTGCGGCGGTCGCCGAAGCCGGGGGCCTTCACCGCGGCGGTGTGCAGGGTGCCGCGCAGCTTGTTGACGACCAGGGTGGCCAGCGCCTCACCCTCGATGTCCTCCGCGATGATGAGGAACGGCTTGCCCGAGCGGGCCACCTGCTCGAGCAGCGGCAGCATGTCTTTCATCACGCTGATCTTCTTCTCGTGGATCAGGACGAGCGCGTCCTCGAGCACGACCTCCATGCGCTCCGCGTCGGTCACGAAGTACGGGGAGAGGTACCCCCGGTCGAACTGCATGCCCTCCACCACGTCCAGCACGGTGTCCGCCGACTTCGACTCCTCGACGGTGATGACGCCGTCCTTGCCCACCTTCTCCATGGCCTCGGCGATCAGGCTGCCGATGGTCTTGTCGTTGTTGGAAGCGATCGTCGCGACCTGGGCGATCTCCTTCTTGTCCTTGGTGGACTTCGACATCCTCTTCAGGTCCTCGACCACCGCGTCCACCGCCTTGTCGATGCCGCGCTTGAGCCCCATGGGGTTGGCGCCGGCGGTGACGTTCTTCATCCCATCCCGCACGATGGCCTGGGCCAGCACGGTGGCGGTCGTCGTACCGTCGCCGGCGATGTCCGAGGTCTTGGACGCGATTTCCTTGATCATCTGGGCGCCCATGTCCTCGTAGTTGTCCTTCAGCTCGATCTCCTTGGCGACCGTCACCCCGTCCTTCGTGATGGTCGGGCTGCCGAACTTCTTGTCGATCACCACGTTGCGGCCCTTCGGGCCCATGGTCGCCTTGACCGCGGAGGCCATGATGTTGACCCCGCGCAGCAGGGCCGCGCGTCCCTCGTCACTGAACAAGACCTGCTTCGGCATCTCTCGTTCTCCTCCTTGCTCGCTCGATGAAATTGACCGGAGCTCACCACCTGGGGAGCCGGTCGGGGTTGGTTGCGTCGGTCGGGCGACTCGCCAGGGCTACTCGATGATGGCGAGCACGTCCTCCTCGCGCAGGATCAGGTACTCCTCGTCGTCCAGCTTGACCTCGGAGCCGGAGTACTTGCCGAAGAGGATCTTGTCGCCGGCCTTCACGTCCAGGGGGACCTTCTTGCCCTGGTCGTTCACCTTCCCGTTCCCCACCGCGATGACCTTGCCCTCCTGGGGCTTTTCCTTGGCGGTGTCCGGGATGATGATGCCGCCCTTCTTGACTTCTTTCTCCTCCTCCCGCTTGACCAGGATTCGGTCGTGCAACGGACGAATCTTCATAGCCAACGCCCCTCCCGATAGTAAGATGTTGGGCCTTGCGGCAAATTCCGCGCCTGGGAGCCTTAGCACTCAACCAGGGCGAGTGCTAATATAGCGGCCGGTCCGATCGTTGTCAAATAAAAAAATCGCCATCAAATAAGCTACTTAGGTGAAATCCAATAAGGTGAGGTCATGACCCCCCGCCCCGGGAAACCGGCCGTTCTGATCTCGCGCTTGCTCCCCGAGCCGGCCGTCGCGCTTGCCCGAAGCCGGGCCGAGGTCGATGCCTACGATGTGGACGCGGCCATGCCGCGGCCCGAACTGCTCGAGCGGCTTCAGGGCAAGCAAGGGCTGATCTGCGTGATCAGCGAGGCGGTCGACCAGGCCCTGCTCGACGCCTGTCCCGAGCTGCGCGTGGTCTCGAACGTGGCGGTCGGCTACAACAACGTGGACGTCGCTGCCTGCACGAAGCGCGGCGTCGTCGTCACCAACACGCCCGATGTCCTGACCGACACCACCGCCGATTTCGCCTGGACCCTCCTCATGGCGACGGCGCGCCGGGTGGTGGAGGCCGACCGCTATGTCCGCGACGGCCGCTTCCAGCAATGGGAGTACCTGCTGCTGCTCGGCGGTGACATCCACGGCAAGACGCTGGGCGTGGTCGGTTTCGGCCGCATCGGCCGCGCGATGGCCCGGCGCGCGCTCGGCTTCGGGATGCGCGTGCTCTATCAGGACGCGGTGGCCGCGGATGCCGTCACCGAGCGCGAGCTCAACGCCACCCGCGTGGACCTGGCGACCCTGCTGTGCCAGTCTGACTTCGTGACCCTGCACACCCCGCTCATCCCGGAGACCCGCCACTTGATCAACGCCGACTCGCTCCGGACCATGAAGAAGACGGCCTACCTGATCAACGCGGCGCGAGGGCCGGTGGTGGACGAGGGCGCCCTCGTCGCTGCCCTCAAGGAGGGCCGGATCGCAGGCGCCGGGCTCGACGTCTTCGAGGAGGAACCGAAGGTGCATCCCGGCCTCGTGGGGCTGTCGAACGTGGTGCTGGCCCCGCACATCGCGAGCGGATCGCTCGAGACGCGGCTCAAGATGGCGGCGCTGGCCGTCGAGAACTGCCTGGCCGTGCTGGAAGGCAAGACCCCGTTGACGCCGGTGAATCCCGAGGTCTTGAGCCGACCCTGACCGTGGATCTCCTGGTCCTCGATCGAGTGAGCAAGCGTTTCGGGCCGTCGGACGCGCCGGCCGTGGACGGCCTATCGCTCCAGGTCGCCGAGGGCGAGATCCTGGCGCTCCTGGGCCCCTCCGGCTGCGGCAAGACCACCACGCTTCGCCTCATCGCCGGCCTCGAGACTCCGGACGCGGGCACCATCACGCTGCGGGGGCGGATCGTGACTGGGCCGGGCCGCAACGTCCCCCCGGAGGAGCGCGGGACCGGCATCGTCTTCCAGGACTACGCGCTCTTCCCCCATCTCACCGTCGGCGACAACGTGGGCTTCGGCCTGCTCCGCGGCGGCCGCCGCACCCGGGTGGATGAGGTGCTCGATCTGGTCGGTCTGGCCGGCTTCGGCTCGCGGTATCCGCACGAGCTGTCGGGGGGGCAGCAACAGCGCGTGGCGCTGGCGCGCGCCCTCGCTCCGGCGCCGGCCCTGATGCTGCTCGACGAGCCCTTCTCGAACCTGGACGCCGACCTTCGGGCTCAGATGCGCGACGAGGTCGAGCGCATCCTGCGCACGACCGGCACCACCGCCGTGTTCGTCACCCACGACCAGGAGGAGGCCTTCACGCTCGCCGACCGCGTGGGGGTGCTGCAGGACGGCCGCGTCGAGCAGCTGGCGCCGCCCCAGCAGCTCTACCACCGGCCCGCTACCCGTTTCGTCGCCTCGTTCGTGGGCGCGGCCGACTTCCTCCCCGGCCTGGTCACCGCCCAGGGCATCGTCACCGAAGTGGGCACCTTCGCCAATGTCGACCAGCTCCGGGCGGGGGACCGGGTGGACGTGATGATCCGCCCGGACGACATCACCTTCGTTCCGCAGCCCGACGGCGTGGGCACGATCACCCGCCGCTACTTCCGGGGCTCGGAGACGCTGTACTGCATCAGGCTGCCCTCGGGCCACCGGGTGCATTCCTCGCAGCCGTCGGCCTCGGTGCTGCCGACCGGCATGCGGGTCCGCGCGGAGGCCCACGTGCTCCACGTGGTGACCTTCCCGTCCGGCTAGCCGCGGGACGTCAGCCGGATCAGCAGGACGACCGGAAGCAGCCCGATCCCGACCAGGGTCAGCGCCGGCACGGCCGCCTCCTGCCACATCGCCTCCGACGTGCGCTCCCAGATCTCGACGGCCAGCGTGTTGAGTCCGAAGGGACGGAGCAGCAGCGTGGCCGGCATCTCCTTCATGGTCTCGACGAACACGATGACCGCGGCCGTCAAGAGCCCACCCCGGATCAGGGGCAGATGCACCCGCCGCAGCGCGGTGCCCGCGCGCGCCCCGAGCGCTCGTGCGGCGTCGTCGAGGCTGGGCGGGATCTTGCCGAGGCTCGCCTCCACCGTCTGAAGGCCCACCGCGAGGAACCGCACCACGTAGGCGAGGATCAGGCCGGCGGCCGAGCCGGTGAGCAGGAGGCCCAGGGGGCGGCCCAGCGCGCGCTCGAGCGCCGGGACGAGGGCGTGATCGGCCCAGGCCAGAGGCAGGAGCACGCCGACCGCGATCACGGCACCGGGCAGCGCGTACCCCATCGACGCGAGCTGTGCGGCCACCCGCACGGTCGCGGTGCCGTGGAGACGCCCGGCGTAGCCCAGCAGTACCGCCAGCAGGCAGGCCAGCACCGCGGTCACCCCCGCGAGCGCGCACGTGCGCGCGAGCAGGCCCGCGAAGTCCGGCGCCACCTGGCCCGCGCGCAGCGCGGCGACGGCCCACCAGGCCAGCTGGCCCACCGGCAGGAGAAAGGCGAAGGCGAGCACGCCCACGCAGACGGAGGTGGCCGCCGCCGCCCGCCAGCCCCGAAGGGGCACGGCCTCCACCGCCGGTCCCCGGCGGCCGCCCTGGGTGAAGCGCGCGCGGCCGCGCGCGCGGCGCTCGAGGAGCAGCAGGCCGAGCGCGAAGAGCAGCAGGACGCTGGCGAGCTGGGTCGCGGCGATCCGGTCGAACATCCCGTACCAGACCCGATAGATCGCCTCGGTGAGCGTGCGGTAGCCGAAGGTGGCGACCGTGCCGAAGTCGGCCAGCGCTTCCATCATCGCCAGGGCCACGCCGGCGGCCAGCGAGGGCCGCGCCATGGGCAGGGTGACCTGTCGGAACGCGGCCCAGCGCGAGCGGCCGAGGGTGCGCGCCGTCTCGACGGCGGCTGCCCCCTGCTCGCGGAACGCCACGCGCGCCAGCAAGTAGACGTACGGATAGAAGACCAGCGTCATCATACAGACCACGCCCCCGTACGAGCGAACCTCCGGCAGCCAGGCGCCGGGGCCGAGAGATCGCCGGACCGCGGTCTGGAGCGGACCCGCGTAGTCGAAGAGCCCGAGGAAGGCGAAGCCGATCACGTAGGCCGGCACCGCCATCGGCAGGATGAGCGCCCACTCGAGCACGGAGCGCCCGGGGAAGCGATGGTAGACGATGAGCCAGGCGAGGCCGCTCCCGACGATGAAGGTGCCGGCGCCGACGCCCGCGAGGAGGAGCACGGTGTTGCCGACCAGCTCCAGGAGCTGGGTGCGCCAGAGATGGAGCCAGACGTCGCCCGCCGGGATGGCGAGCGAGGAGACGACGGCCGCGATGGGCAGGGCCAGGACAGCGGCGACGCCCACCGCGAGCCAGGCCCAGGTGGAGGGACCCCCCGACCGCAGCGCGAGCATCCGGTCAGTCGGCCGTCACGCCGGCATCTCCGTCTACTTGTAGCCCGCCCGATCCGCCAGGCGCGTGGCCGCCGCCTGGAACTCGCCGGCCGCGGCCACGTTGGTGTCGTCCTGCCTGAACTTGCCCCACTTGGCGATGAGGGGGTTCACGGCCGCCTGCGGGTTCGCCGGATACTCGAAGTTGGCGTCGGCGAACATCTGCTGGGCCTCGGGGCTGGTGAGGAACTCGATCAGCTTGATGGCCTGGGGGCGATTCTTCGAGTGGGCGGTCACCCCCGCGCCCGAGATGTTGACGTGAGTGCCGGTCGTCTGCTGGTTGGCCCAGAAGGCCGCCACGGGGAACGCGGCGTCCTTGGCGAGGATGCGCCCGAGGTAGTAGGTGTTGGTCAGCGCCACGTCGCACTGCCCGGCCGCGACTGCTTCCAGGATCTTGGTGTCGCCCTGGATGAGGGTCGGGCGGTTGGCGACCCAGCCGCGCACGATGGACTCGGCCTTGGCCTCCCCGTGCTTCTTGATCATGGTGGCCACCAGCGACTGGTTGTAGATGTGGCTCGAGCTGCGCAGGCACAGGCGGCCCTTCCACTTGGGGTCGCCGAGCGCCTCATACGTGGAGAGCTCCTCCGGCTTCACCTTGGTCGTGTTGTACATGATCGTGCGCGCGCGCACGGTGAGCCCCACCCACCGGTTCTCGGGATCCCGGAGATGCACGGGAATGCTGGCCTGGACCTCCGGGGAGTCCATCTTGGAGAGAAGGCCCGCGCGGGCCGCGTTCCACAGATTGCCCGCGTCCACGCTGATGAGGACGTCGGCCGGCGTCTTGTCGCCCTCGGCCTTCAGACGCTCGAAGAGCGGACCGGACTCACCGCCGAAGCTCTTGACCTGGATACCGGTCTTCTTGGTGAAGGCCTCCATCGCCGGCTCCTGGCCGTAGTGCGAGCGCGCCGAGTACACCACCACCTCCGCGGCGTCGCCGGGGGCCGCCCCGATTCCGGCGGCCAGACCCAGCCCGGCCGCCAGCATCAGGACCCGCATCGCTTGCCGTGTCGCCATGGTTGTCGCTCCTCTAGACTTCGTGGCGGATGAAGTGGAAGGTAAGGCTACCCTAATCCCCAGGGTGCGTCAAACCTAAATGCACGCAGCGGGCGGCTCGGCCGGGCGGGCGCGCGGGCGAGCTACAATGCGCTGCCATGGACTCCCAGCTCTGGGCGTTCGTGATCGTCGCCACCTTCCTGGCCGTCACCCCAGGCGCGGATACGCTCCTGGTGGTCCGCAACGTGTTGACGCGGGGCCGGACGGCCGGCCTCGCCACCATTGGGGGCATCGCCACGGGCTGCTTCGTCCACGCGGCGCTCTCCGCGATCGGCGTCTCGCTCATCCTGGTGCGCTCCGCCGAGGCGTTCGAGGCGGTCAAGCTGGGGGGCGCCGCCTATCTGATCCTGCTCGGGATCCAGTCGATCCGGCGCTGGCTGCGCGTGGACGAAGGCCCGGGCGGAGCCGCGGACGTCCATGCCGCGGGCGGGCCCCGGCCGTCACGGCGATCTCGGTCATTTCTGGAAGGGCTCCTAACCAACGTGCTGAACCCGAAGGTGGGGATCTTCTATCTGGCGTTCCTCCCCCAGTTCATCGCGCCGGGGGACCCGGTGCTCGCGCGGTCGCTGCTCCTGGGCGGCCTGCACGTCGGCATCGGCGTGGCCTGGCTGTCGCTCCTGTGCTTTGGGCTCGGGCGGATCCGCCCGCTCGTGGAGAACCGGCGGTGGCGGGCGCGCCTGGAAGGGGCGAGCGGCGTCCTGCTGATCGGGCTGGGGGTCAGGCTGGCTGCCGAGCACCGCTGAGGCTCACGCTCCGCTCGAGCCGGCGAGCCAGCCGCTCCCGCCGGTGCTCGAAGGCGGCCAGCACCCGCTCGGATGCCCGATGGCGCCGGGCCAGATCGAGGGCCTGCTCGACGACCATGCGCGCGGCGGTGAGGTCGCGGCGGCGATGCTCGTGCAGCTTGGCGATCTCCTCCCACGGCCGCGGATCGAAATCGCGCGGGGCGCGGGCCGCCGCCTCCCAGAGCTCGCGCGCCTCGTCCCAGCGCGCGCGCCGCTTCTCGCCGTGGGCCAGCCGCAGCAGGAGCCGCTCGCGGAAGGGGGTCGGCAGCCCGGCGTCGAGCGCCATGCGATAGCAGGCCAGGCTCCGCGCCGGCTCGGTCGCCTCCAGCAGCCGGCCGAGGCCGGCGAGCGCTTCCGCGCCGACATCGGGAACGGGAGCGCGGACGACCGCGTCGGCGACCCAGCCGGTGAGCGCGGCCAGGGAGAGGATGTCGTGCCGGTTGTGATCGAACACGCGCGGCAGCCCCTCCGGCCGCTTCCGCCTGAGGTATTCGAAGTAGACGGTGGGGATGAGCGCGCCCGGCAGATCGTTTTCTCGAATGAACCGGAGGATGATCCGCTCCACCGTGCCCAGGCGGCAATCGTCCAGGCGCGCACTCCAGAGACGACGCGCGGGCCCCAGGAGATCGACGTGGAATCCCTCGCCCGGGAAGCGCCGTCGGCCGAGTACGAAGCGGGTCTCGAGGAGCGGCAGATCGAAGCCGGAGCCGTTGTAGGTGACGAAGCCGTCGAATTGCCGGAACATCGTCTCGAGGGCGGTCAGGAGCGCCGGCTCCTCGTCGAGGTCGCGCATGAAGAACTGGCGCACCTCGAAGGCGTCGCCGTCGAAGAAGCCGACGCCGACCAGGAACGCGTAGGTGCCGGTGCCCCCGGCTAGGCCGGTGGTCTCGGTGTCGAGGTAGAGGAGCCGGCGGCCATCGGCGGGCACGCCGCCGGCGCGGCTCAGCAGAGCCAGCGCCGCGGGGGCCGCCTCGCGCGCGGCCAGCAGCGGCTGGGCGCCGTGGCGGTGGTCCACCGCGAAGCGGCGGCGCACCACGAGCAGCCGTCCCCGCTCCGTCTCTTCGACCGTGCCCTCCAGGAGCGCCTCCAGCGACCGGGCGGACGGACGCGGACGACTCTTCGCCTCGATGCGCCGGATGATGCGGGTCAGCTCGGTGAGGTCGGGGGCCACCGGGAGCCGGGCGTCAGCGCCGAAGAACGAGGCGCTCGAGAATACCGAGGGCGACCGGCTTGGCCTGGCGGCCCACTTCGTTCACCGGCCCCACGCACGACGGGCATCCGCTCCGGCAGCCGCAGGCCTGGAGCGTCTCGAGCCCGCGCGCCAGGAGATCCGGCAGCACCTCGAAGATGCGCTCGGCCAGGCCGATGCCCCCCGGCTGGTTGTCGTAGAGGTAGATGGTCGGCGTGAAGTGCTCGCCCTGCAGGAGCTGGGCGCGCATGGTCTCCCGGGTCACGACCTGGCCGGCCTGGGCCGGCGAGCCGTCGCCGAGCCAGGAGCCCACGTCGCGGATGTCGCACAGGAGGAAGATCGGGGCCAGGTGGTGTAGCAGGTGGGTCAGCGCGCGCAGCCCGTCGACCAGGTCGTCGCGCCGCGGCGAGATCCGGGCGAGCAGATCGGGATCGAGGGTGAGCCAGGCGCTCGTGGTCTGCATCTCCTGCTGCGGTAGCTCGACCTCGCCCGAGCCCACGTTCTCCAGCGTGCCCATCTTGATCTTCTTGAAGCCCACCACCTTCTCCGCCACCAGGACTTCCCCTTGCTCGGCGAGCAGGCCCGGCGTCTCCTGGCGTCCGAAGCGCTGGAGGATCCACACGCCCTTGGCGGTGATAGCGTCGGTGAAGTAGTCGACCACCACCCGCTTGACGTAGGCCACCTTCTCCTCGTCCTCGCGATAGCGGAGCTCCTGCACCTCGAAGGGCTCGCCCTCCACCATGTAGATGGCCTTGGGGTAGACCATGGCGAAGGCGCTCTTCCAGTCCACCTCCGCGATGATCTGCCGCCGCTTCACGTGGGCGGCGTCCCGGGCCGTGGTGTCGACGACGAGGAAGTTGTCCGAGGTGACCGTCCGGAGCGAGATGTGGTCGGCCGGGTAGGTCTCCGAGCTCCAGTGGAAGTGCCCGCCCGCCCGGTGGAGCACGCCCTCGTCCTCGAGCGCGGTCAGGTGCGACGAGACGCCGCCCCCGAAGGCCTCGTCCGCGCCGAGCGGCAGCTCGAACGCCGCGCACTTGACGTGGTTGATGAGGATGAACGGGTTCTCCGGATTGATCCGCGCGTGCTCGGGCGGCGCGCCGAAGAGATAGTCCGGGTGCGCGGCCAGATACTGATCCATCGGTGAGCTGGTGGCCACCATGACCGCGGCCGACTCGCCGGTGCGCCGGCCCGCCCGCCCCGCCTGCTGCCACATGGAGGCGATCGTCCCCGGATAGCCCGCGAGCACGGCCAGGTCGAGATGCCCGATGTCGATGCCCAACTCGAGCGCGCTCGTCGCGACCACGCCCAGCACCTCACCCGAGCGGAGCCCGTGTTCCACCTCGCGACGGCGCAGGGGCAGGTAGCCGCCCCGATAGCCCCGCACGATGCCGGAGTCCCCCGTCTTGTCCTCGACCGCCTTCTTGATGGTCGCGAGCACGACCTCGGTGGAGAGCCGGCTCTGGCAGAAGACGATGGTGGCGACCTTGTTCCGGAGAAACCGCGCGGCGAGCTTCGAGGCCTCGCCCAGATAGGGCGCGCGGATGCCCAGCTCCGGATTGATCACGGGCGGGTTGTAGACCATGAAGGTCTTCTCGCCGGTGGGCGCGCCGCTCTCGTTCAGCTCGACGACCGGCTCCCCGGTCAGCCGCTGGGCCAGGTCACCGGGGTTGGCGATGGTGGCGGAGGCCATGATGAACTGTGGGGTGACCCCGTAGTGGCGGCAGATGCGCTTGAGTCTCCGCAGCACGTTGGCGAGATGGCTGCCGAAGACGCCCCGATAGGCGTGCAGCTCGTCGATCACGACGTACTTGAGATTCTGGAACAGGTTCACCCACTTGGTGTGGTGCGGCAGGATTCCGGAGTGCAGCATGTCGGGGTTGGTCAGCACCAGGTTGGCCCGCGCGCGCACCGAGCGGCGCGCGTCTTGCGGCGTGTCGCCGTCGTAGGTGAACATCCGCATGTCGGGCAGCGACTTCGCGAGCTCGGTCAGTTCCGCCAGCTGGTCCTGGGCGAGCGCCTTGGTTGGAAAGAGGTAGAGCACCCGCGCCTCCGGCTGCTGCACGAGCGCCTGGAGCACGGGCAGGTTGTAGCAGAGCGTCTTGCCGGAGGCGGTGGGCGTCACCACCACCAAGTGCTCGCCCTTGGCCACCGTATCGAAGGCCTTGGCCTGATGCGAGTAGAGCTGCTGGACGCCCCGTGTCTTGAGCGCCTCGACGATGCGCGGGTCGAGCGAGGACGGAAAGGGGGCAAAGACGGCGGGCTTGGCCTCGAAGTGGCGGACGGCGGTGATGAGCGGGCCGGTCTCGAGCGAGGTCAAGAGCTCGTCGAGGAGCTCCCGGATCTGCATGGGGCTCATCCTATGTTTAGTGAGCGCAAGTTGTCAACTTTGCGGCGCGCTTGAGCGAGGAACGACCGGCGTGACTGACCGCGTCGCGGTGGTCGGGGTGCGCCAGGTCGGATACGGGCACGCGATTCCCGATCGCACGCTCGGGGAGCTCATCTTCGAGGCTGCGACCGCCGCCCTCGCAGACGCGCGGCTTGGCTGGGGCGTCAAGAAGCCCTCGCGGAGGCGCGCGCCGTTCTGCTATGGTTTCGGCCAGCCGAAGCGCCGAGGGAGGAAGCACGTCATGGCCAAGAACGGGTTCAAGATGATCGACGCTGAGATGCACGTCATGGAGCCCGTCGACCTGTGGGAGCGCTACATCGATCCCGCGTTCAAAGCGCGCGCACCGCGACGGCTCGGCGAGCGCCGGTGGGACATCCGCACCGTGGTTGAGGGCGAGGTGATGGCGTCCATGCCGGGCGGCGACTGGCCGGCGTTCACCGACGCCGAGGAAAAGGTGCTCGCCGACCGCTACGCCGAGGAAATCGCGCGGAACTTCGACCCCGAGTCGCAGGTGCGTGCGATGGACAAGGAGGGGCTCGACCTCGCGATCCTCTTCCCGACCTCGGCCATGTACGTCACCGCCTTCGACACGATGGACCCGCTCTTCGCGGCGGCGGCGTGCCGGGCGTACAACGACTGGCTCCACGACTTCATCCGCGCAGCGGATCCCCGACGACTGTTCGGCGCGGCCGCGGTGTCGCCTCATGACGTGGGGAGCGCGGTCGCGGAGGCGCGCCGCGCGGTGCGGGAGCTCGGGATGAAGGCGATCTTCCTCCGTCCGAACATCTACAACGGCCGCCCGTGGCACGACGCGTATTACGACCCGCTCTGGACCACCTGCCAGGAGCTGAACGTGCCCGTCGGCTTCCACGAAACCACCGGCTCGCGCATGAAGGCCGCGGGCGCCGACCGGTTCAAGAGCCTGGGCATCGCCCACATCTCGACGCACTCGGTGGAGCAGATGCTGGCCTGCATGGACGTCATCATGGGCGGCGTCACCGAGCGGTTCCCACGGCTCCGGTTCGCGTTCCTCGAGGGGCAGTGCGGATGGCTGCCCTTCTGGCTCCACCGGATGGATGAGCACTACGAGTGGCGCGAGCCCTACGGCGAGATGACGCATCTCGGCATGAAGCCCTCCGAGTACTTCCGGCGGCAGGGCTTCTGCGCGGTCGAGTGCGACGAGGAGTTCGTCGTCCACGTCGTGGACACGATCGGCGACGACAACCTCGTCACCACCACGGATTACCCCCACGGCGACTCGAAGTACCCGGACGCGACCAACCGCTTCCTCGCGCTCCCGCTCGGCGACCGGAGCAAGAAGAAGATCCTCTGGGACAACGTGCTCCGGCTCTACAGCCTCTGACGCGGCGTCGATGCGGATCGGGTTCATCGGCGTCGGGAACATCGGCCGGCCGATGGCCGGGCAGCTACTGGCGGCCGGCCACGCCCTGGTGGTCCACGACGCGCGGCGCGAGGCCGCCGCCGATCTCCTGGCCGCCGGCGCCGCCTGGGCCGAGTCCCCCGCGGATCTGGCGGCCCGCTCCGAGGTTGTCGCGACGTGCCTGCCCGGCCCGACGGAGATGGAGCAGGTCTGCCTCGGGCCCCGCGGCATCCTCGAGGGCATCAAGCCCGGCGCACTGTACGTCGACCACACCACCAACTCGCCGCTGCTCGTCCGGCGCGTGCAGGCCACGCTCGCGACGAAGGGCGTCGAGATGTTGGACGCGCCCGTCAGCGGCGGCATGGAAGGCGCCCGGACGCGCGACCTGCTCGTGATGGTCGGGGGGGAGCGCGCCGTCTTCGAGCGTGCCCGGCCCGGGCTCGACGCCGTCGCCAAGCGCGTGCTCTACACGGGCGGCATCGGCTCGGGGTCGATCGCGAAGCTCATGCACAACTGCGCGAGCTTCACGCTGGACCTCATGATGGCCGAGTGCTGGACGGTCGGCGTCAAGGCCGGCATCGCCCCCGAGGTCATCGTGGACGTCTTCAACCAGGCGGCCCTGGGGCACATGATGAGCCTCAAGGTCCGGTTGCCCGCCACCTACCTTCGCGGGAACTTCGAGCCGCGGTTCTCACTCAAGCTGGCGCGGAAGGACCTCGGTCTCGCGCTCGAGCTGGCGCGCGCCACGGACGTGCCGATGCGACTCTCGGCCCTCTGCGAGCAGGAGATGGTCGAGGCGATCGGGCGCGGCTGGGCGAACCAGGACGCGTCGATCTTCCTCACGCTCCAGGAGGAGCGGGCGCGGGTTCAGGTGCGGCTGCCGCCGGCCTGACACACGTTACGGCAGGAACCCTCGGGAGCAGCGCGGCGAACTCCCGCGGGCGCTCCAGGAAAACAGTTGCGGGACCTCACTTCGTAGGTGCCAGGGAGCCCCTACATGCGCACGTGCGGCGCCTGGATCTCCGCCCCTACCCATGGCAGGTCCCCCCTTGTTCACCACCCGGTGGATCGTTGTCACCTTTGCGGCTCCGATCGGGCCCCGACCCGTGCCGCGGCCGGCCTTGACAGGCGGCGAACCCGCGCGCTATCGTCGCGCGGGGTCAGGAGTCGCGCGGTGCTCTGATCGGAGAAGATCAAGGGAGAACCGACCATGAAGAAGCTCGGGATCATCGCGGTGCTGCTCGCCTTCTCGTTCGCACTACCGTGCACCGCCGACGCGCAGGTCAAGGGAGTGTACTGGGCCACCAGCGGCTTCTTCGGCCCGTTCAACATCCAGGGGCTGATCCCGACCGTCCCGAAGGAGAAGGCCCGCGACATCACGATTCCCGTGAGCATGTGGATCATCGACCATCCGAAGGGTCTGGTGGTCTTCGACACCGGAAACAACAACGCGATCGTCGACGGCAAGTGCAAGAGCCACTGGGCGGCCGGCAACTGCGACTTCCTGAAACCCAGCCAGAAGCGCGAAGACACCATCGACATGCAGCTGAAGAAGCTCGGCAACTCCGTGGACCAGGTGAAGGCGGTGATCACCTCGCACTCGCACCTGGACCACATCGGCAACATCAAGATGTTCCCCAAGGCGGTCCACGTCATGCAGAAGAAGGAGTTGTATCAGGCGTGGTGGCCGGAGAAGTTCCAGCGGGAAGGCGGGGCCTTCGTGGTGGCGGACTTCGACGGGCCCGCGCGGGACTTCAACTACCTGGAGCTCGAGGGCGACTACGATCTGTTCGGCGACAGCTCGGTGACGGTCCTCAGCACCCCGGGCCACACCCTCGGCCATCAGTCGGTGCGGATCAAGCTCGCGAGCGGCAAGACGATCGTCCTCGCCCAGGACGCGATCTGGATGAAGGAGAACATGGAAGGCTATCCGGCCGGCCTCAACTACAGCGTCAAGGACTACAACAACTCGATCAACCGGCTGAAGATGATCCGCGATCTCGAGAACGCGGACATCTACTTCGGCCACGATCAGGATCAGTGGAAGGCCGGCGGCGGCAAGTGGTATAGGTAGGCCCTCCGCGACGACGGCAGGAGAAGGCCCCCCACGGCGGGGGGCCTTCTTGTTTCCGCCATGAGCAGCTCCGCGGTCATCACCCTCGAGTCGGTCTCCAAACGCTACGGCTCCACCACGATCGTTCGCGACCTCTCCTTCACGGTGGAGCGAGGTGAGATCGTGGGATTTCTCGGGCCCAACGGCGCGGGCAAGACCACCACCATGCGCATGATCGCCGGCTTCACCGCGGCCACCTCCGGCCGGGTGGTCGTGGCCGGCTACGACATGGCGACCCAGAATGTCGAGGCGGCCCGGCGCATCGGCTACCTCCCGGAGCGCCCGCCCCTCTACGACGCCCTCGACGTCTCCGCCTATCTGCGCTTCGTGGCGAAGGCCAAGGGGGTGCGCCGCTCCACCATCCCCTCGGAGCTCGAGCGCGTGAGCGCGGCCTGCCACCTGGAGGCGGTGCTCCGTCAGGAGATCTACAAGCTCTCGAAGGGGTATCGCCAGCGGCTGGGGCTGGCCCAGGCCCTGCTCGGCGACCCGGACGTACTCCTGCTGGACGAGCCCACCGCCGGGCTGGACCCGGGCCAGATCCAGGAGACCCGCGAGGTGATCCGCGCCTTCGGGAGGGACCACGCGGTGCTCTTCAGCACCCACATCCTGGCCGAGGCGACGCTGATCTGCGGACGGGTCGCCATCATCAACCACGGTCGCCTGCTCGCGATCGATTCGCCCGCCGGGCTCGAGCGCGCCCTCGATCGGACCAACCGGGTGGCGCTACAGGTGACCGCGCCCGCCCCCGCGCTGCGAGAGCTGCTGCTGTCGGTGGAAGGCGTCCGAGACGTCGAGATCCAGTCCGCCGCGGGCGACGACCGCAGGCTCACCGCGAGCTGCCGGGTCGACTCCGGGCGCGATGTGGAAGCCGCGATCGCCCGCGCGGTGGCCGCCCGCTGGAATCTCCACCGGCTGGAGCGGCAACAGCCCACCCTGGAGAACATCTTCCTGCAGTACGTCAAGGAGACGCCGGCCCGAGGAGCGGCGGCATGAGCGGCGCGCTGGCCGTCTACGGCAAGGAGCTGTCCACCTACTTCCGATCGCCCATCGCCTACTACGTGGTCTCGGTGTTCCTGCTCGGGACGGGCTACTTCTTCCTGTACAACATCTTCCTGACCGGCGAGACCACGATGGCGGGGACGTTCCAGAACATGGGCCTCCTGCTGGTGACGCTGGTCCCGGTCGTCTCGATGCGGCTCCTGTCCGCCGAGTACAGCGCGGGCACCGCCGAGCTGCTGCTGACGCTGCCCCTCACCCCGTGGCAGATCGTGCTCGGCAAGTACCTGGGGGCGATCACCATCCTGCTGCTGATCACCGCGGGCACCCTGATCGACCTCGTCCCGCTCTACCTGTTCGGCACTCCGGAGACGACGACGATCCTCGCCGGCTACCTCGGGTTCGTGCTGCTCGGCATGGCGTCCCTGGCGGTGGGACAGCTCTTCTCGACGGTGACCCACAACCAGATCGTGGCCGCGCTGCTCACCGCCGCGGTGCTGCTGGGCTTCTGGTTCGTCGGGCACCTGCAGACGTTCCAGGCGTCCCCCGCCATTCGCGCACTCTTCGGCTACTTCTCGTTCGCTCTGCACTTCGTCGACTTCATCCAGGGCCTCGTGCGGTCCGAGGCGGTGGTGTTCTATCTCGTCGTCTCCGCGATCGCGCTGACCCTCAGTGTCGGCTACCTCCAGTGGCGCCGGTGAGATGGACCGCTCCTTCTGCTCCGGCTTGATCCTGCTCGCGGGGGCGGCGCTGCTCGCGGCCGCGCTCGCCCTGCACGCGATCCTCCTCGAGACCGTCGGGTGGATCCTGGCCCTCGCGGGCGCGGGGGTGCTGCTCACGGGGGTGGGCGCCTTCCGGCTGCGCGCCGAGCTCTCCGCCGTGGTCCGGCGACGCCGCGGGGAGATCGCCCTGTTCACCCTGGGCGTCGTGGGCGTGCTGGTCGCGCTCGCCTACCTCTCGCTGCGCTATCCCTTCCGGTTCGATCTCACCAGCGAAGGCCGCTACTCGCTCTCCGGGCCGACCGTCACCATGCTGAAGCGACTGGACCGGCCGGTCCGCATCGTCTTCTTCCACGATCCGATGATGCGGGAGACGGTCGAGCTCTACCAGCTGATCGCCGCGCAGACCAAGCGCGTCACCGTCGAGTTCTACGATCCCCTGATCAATCCGGCCCAGGCGCGGATGCTCGGCGTGAACTTCGCGGGCACCGCGGTCCTGGAGAGCGAGGGCCGCCGGCTGCAGGTGAACGGCGGCAGCGAGACCGACATCGCCAACGGCATCCTCCGGGTGTCCCAGAGCACGACCCAGCGGGTGTGCTTCCTCGACGGCCACGGCGAGCCGGATCCGTTCAGCATGGAGTCTCACGATCACCTCGAGGGGGCGCCCGGTCATTCGCACGGCCTGGGCGTGAAGTACGTGCTGCACGAGCGGCACGGCATGGCCAAGGCCCGCCACGCCCTGGAGACCCTGAACTACACGGTGGAGAAGGTCCTGCTGGTACAGCGCGCCGACGGCCTCTCCGGCTGCGCGGTGCTGGTGGTGGCGGGGCCGAAGGTGCCGCTGCTGCCGGTGGAGACCGCGGCGCTGCGTGCGTACCTCGTCCAAGGCGGCAACGCGCTGTTCATGCTCGATCCCTTCGTGCG
>Ga0187892_10002532_pt1 | contig 36141 bp, 50 predicted proteins | sample MA1701073metaG_FD_139345 | JGI IMG/M metagenome (GOLD analysis project Ga0187892, IMG submission 139345) | Bio-ooze microbial communities from a basaltic lava cave in the Kipuka Kanohina Cave System on the Island of Hawaii, USA - MA170107-3 metaG ... | reverse complement strand
TCCACGATGCCCACGCCCCCGCCCACGCCTTCTTCGCCTCCGCCTCCTCCGTCCGCGCCCCCGCCCACGCCTTCTTCGCCTCCTCCTCCTCCGTCCGCGCCGCCGCCCACGCCTTCTCCGCCTCCTCCTCCGCCGTCCGCACCGCCGCCCACGCCTTCTTAAATCTTTTAATATCGGTTTCCACATCCTCATATAGGGAGATAACTGTATCAATCGATTTCTTTACGTTCGGGAATGCAATATGATCAAACTTATTAAGTGCGGAATTAAGAACGAAAATAAGAAACGGAGTTTTCACTTTTTCAAGATCAGCTCCCGGCTTTATCGCCGATAGAAACTCTTCTGGCCATTGGCTCGCCTTTTTATCTGGTAATCCTTCAAAAATAGCATTTTCAACTCTCGCTAACCACTCAGGAATGCCAAGCTCTTCTTCATAGGCTTTATGATCTGAAGAATGAACGGTACAACCGACCGCACCACCTTTACCATTCTCCCAGAATTTTCCTTTCACTATCTCGTCGGCCTTTTTGTGAAAGCGAACCCTTGTTAAGTATTTATCTTTAATCTTTGGATCGTTGTGAAAGGCTAGCATTCGGATTCCTCCTAGTTCGTTTACGAATAGAGGACGAAAAACTTTTCCATCCCTTTGCCTTGTCCGCTAAATGCATATAACCATGTAGTAAAAGAAGAGCTGACTTTTTACTTAAACAAGTCATTTGAGATTTCTTCCCATCGATCCAGACAAGAAGTTCCCAGCCTTCTCGTTTCACTCGGCACCTCCAAAGGGCTCAAAGCTAATAGGAATCTCATTTTTCTTCTGCTCTTTGATGGCTAATTCCTCTGACCTCTTTCGATAGTCGTGAAGACGCTGACTTTCTTTGAAACTCTCAAAGGCGGAAGGATAAGCCTCTCCAAGTCTTTCAACAGCAGCTACCCAGCTAGGAGTTTCATACTCAGAACACTCTTCTTCTGTCTCAACAGATGTAATGATTTCTGCCGTATTAGCATCGGCTAATGTTAGAGAGAGCCGACAGCGTTTTGTGGTCCGCATTGTCCAAACATTTCGAGTAAAGTGACAATCAGAAAAAGGAACAACAACAGAGCCAATCCCGTAGAGTTTCCCCCACCATGCCCACTTCTCTTTATTATCGAACCTATCGTTATCTTGGCGATGCTCTCTTTCTTGCTCTGCTTTAATCGCATGATAGGCATTCCTTCTATCGACGACTGTCCACTTATCTGATTGCACAATCGCCGTTGTGACTCTGATGTAATTTCTCTCCGAGACTGACTCCGGGTCTATCATGATGCGCATGCCCTTATCGGACCATTTGTTCCTTTTCTCGACGTGAGAGCAGCTGGCTAGAAAAAGAAAAAGAATAGAAGTCCTACCCGAATTTCTTAATAGCTGCGCTAGTTGTGCAAGCACTCTTGCAAGAATAGCTTCTATCTCCCAAAAGAAGATGCTTTGTCGAATGCTCTCCGCTTTTTTACTTTCTTCGGCGATAAGGTCAATTGTGGATTGGATGTTTTCTATGCATTTTTCTAAAGATTCATTCATATGAACCTCCATTCTCTTCTCAGAAACCAAATCTTCTTTCATACGTACCTCCTTGAGCCTACATGCGATCGTAATTTCGCTTGGCAGTTTGGCCCTCTCCTTTTGGAAAACTCACGATAATAAGGCCATCTGAGCCATCTCGGTAAACTTCATAAGCTCGAGTTAATGGCTCTGTATTCGCATTGCGATGCGCTGGTTTCCCATCGTGAGTAGCAGTAATTGTCCGAGTTAGATCGGCTCCATTGAGAGCATAAGTTCCAGTCCAATCGACTACTTGTCCTGTTTGCACATCTTTGTAGGAATACCGAAAGGTGCCATCTTCGTTAAACGTCCAGGTTTCTTCAGAAGCGGCATGCCCTGGCCAGCGCCAAGAACCAACGAGATTGGCCTTGTCTACAGCCTGTCTTCCACATCCACAGGCTAAAAACAGGTTGATAAGAGCGACAAAGAATAAGCTACGCATAGAACCTCCTCCAAGAGCCCTTCTTAAAAGCTCTCGTACTTTCTGGGAGAAACTAGGCCTTCCCGGGTCTTCTTTGACCACACTATGAATCCTAGCGATAAGCTCAGGTTCCATTCGGACTCTCGTCTGTACCAGCTTCTCCGCTTCTTGCTTTATTTTCTTTTCCATGTTTCAGTCATACCACGCAGTAACACATGGTACCACCAAACAATTATGAAGATTTAGACACAATCGACATAATCGATTGTCCGCATTGTAATGGTTCCGGCTATGAAGAAGGAAACTACACTGGCCTTGTTTGTTATACTTGCGGGGGCGATGGCACTATCCGAAAACTCGAAATAACTGAAGAGTCAAAAGAGTCAAAAGACTCAAAAGAACCGAAAATGTAAGCCAATGAAAGGCTCTATCGGAAATAACAAGCTTTCCCACCTGAACCTGAAGATAAGTCGCTTTCTCCACTTTCCCCTCAAGCTCCTCCAAAGATTCCGCAAGAATCATTTCGTTCCCATTAGTCAAAACGACAACGACCTTATTCAGGTTGGGCTGATACGTAGCCGATTGAATATTTTGAGGATTCAAACGAACAACGTCCTCTTGCCATTTATAGATTTTTCCAGTTTCGTTTCGGATAGGAGTCAAACGAAAAACAGAAATTAACTGCATGCTGGTAAAATTATAACGAAACAATAGTTTTTCAATCTGAAATCTGAGACGCAATGAATAACCCAAGATATCAGTATCCAGTCGGAAATCCTGGTGGCCCCGGAAGACCTAAAACGACTCCTGAACAAAGAGCTCTTCGTGAACAAGAAAAAAAAGCTATCGAGATAGTAAAAGAAATCCGAGAAGAAAACCAAATCATCATTGCAAAGGCTCTACAGTTCAGTCGTAACTTGACGATGAAAGAACTAGATCAGATTCGTTACGATGGGATCCACAAAGGAATCGGAAATGTTTTGGAGATAGCGATTGCTTGCACCTGGCATCGAGTTATTCACAAAGGATATCCACATGAACTCTCTCTTATGATTAACCTTTTGTGTGGCCCAGAACCTAAGCAATTAGAGGTTTCGGGTCCTGACGGAGAGTCATTTCAGCCCTCTGTCTCTTTAACCGTTGAGCAGCTCACTATATTATGGCAGGAGGCCCAAAAAACGCTTAAGGAGGCACGGTGCAAGACTACGAGCTTATCGTCGCCATCTCCACCTCTGTCGTTACCGCTTCAATCGGATATGGAATCATGCGAGAAAAAGTAAGGCGCATAGAAAAAGACGTGGATGAACTTCGCGATGAGCAAAAAGGATATGTAACCTATCGACACTTCGATTCAGTAGTGGAGCCGATGAAAAGAACGCTTGAATTAGTTCAGAGGGACGTAAAGGAGATTTTGCGTGCTGTATCGAAGAATCTGTCGGCTGATTAGCGGCTGGTTTTGGAGTATTGTTTATTTCTTTGAGGGGCTTTTAAAATGTACGAAATTCAAACTGACTGTCATGCTACATCGTATTCCGGAGAAATATCTGTGGGAGGCTTTTGCCCATCTTGCTGGGCTCGACATGACGGAGAAGATGAGAACGGACTCGGGGATGGAAGTTCAGGGGTGTGGATACTTCCTGGACATACACGACACAAAGTCGGGTGCCCATTTTGTTTTGAGTCAAACCGACAAAGCCACAATGTTTATTCAAGAGTACCGAACCATTCAGAGAGAAGTGAAAATGGAGTTTGGCTCCATCCACAAGACAAACTGGTGGGAAATCTATAGAACTGGAAGGCTTCTGGACGTGGATGGAGTGAACCGAGTGCTTTGGTACTTAAAAGAACTTTATGGGGAGGGAACTAATGCCGTTCAAAAGCAAAGCACAAATGCGGTATATGTACGCAAAACATCCTGAGGTGGCTAAAAAGTGGCAATCAGAATCGGATGTTTCAAAAGGGTATCCAAAGATGCCAGAGAAAAAGAAACCACTTATTGACTATCTTGATAAAAAGGGAAGGAAATGATGGATGCTCTTTATGACGCCATCTCTACTTTCGTTTGTGAACACGGACCTTGTTTACTCACCCGGGGTATGAATCCTTGGGAAGCGAATGTGTCTATTTTAGAGTGCCTTGAAGCCCTTCTTACACAACGAAGAAAAGCGGAAGCGGCGGTATCAGCTGCCAAGAAATTGGTAGCCGATATCAGATCGGAAGACGTCCACTCTGAGAGAACCGAAAAGCTTATTCAGGAGTTTGAAGAGTGCTTGAAACAGATGACGGAATCCAACTCTCAACCTTCCATCTGAAAGATGTTCTTGGGAAGGTGATGATCTGCGAAGATGGAATTTCTCGTCGAGTAGAGCAAATCTCTCATTCCTATCGATATACAGATATGGTTCTTATTAACGAGGCTCATGAGGATGACACTAAAGGTGGCTCATGGGTGCATGCGCTTTCTTTAGCTTGTCAGATGAATGGAAAGCCTCCACCCACAAGAGATCAGAAAGAAGCTTTCTCTAGAACGATGCAGGCATTTCGATTTCAGCCAGAACCTGATGAACAGACACCTGGGTTTATCAAACTCCCCTCGGGTTTACTTTTGCGGAGATGAATCCTCAAATAGCCGAAACTATCGATAAGTCTTTACCGTCTGAATTCTGGAAACAAGGGTGTGTCTCTAATTGGTATTTAAAGCCTAAGCAGGCTCTGGCTCTGGATTTCATAAGCCAGACTAGCTCTCCATTTTTCGAAGCTTCACGCCGGTATGGCAAGACTACGACAGTTTTAGCTTACGTGCTGGAACAGTCTATTAAGACCTCTGGGCTTATCACTCGTTGGTGTGAGCCATGGAAGAATCAGTGCCGAGAAATAGTGATGCCTGAGATGGATCAGATTCAGGCGAAAATTCCAATCGAAGAAAGATTCAGATGGCAACAGACCGATAGTGTTTATATACATCCAAATGCCTCGAAGATTTATCTTCGTGGGGTAAACGAGGACAGGGCAGAGTCGGCTCGTGGTCCTAAGTCGGATATTATCGTGGCAGATGAAATAGGGTCGTGGAGGGAGCCCACTTATGTCTTAAACGAAGTTCTTCGTCCACAGCTTCTTACCACTAACGGAAAACTTATCTGCACTGGGACGCCACCCAGGAATCTTGCTCATGTCTTTTACGACATGAAAGACAGGGCGATTCAAGAGAAGCGCTTTATACAGCGTTTAATCCATGAGCAAGAGCTCGTCTCATGGGAACAGGTTGAAAAATATGTGCTCGAAATGGGGGGCTGGGATTCTAGTGCAGTGAGGCGAGAGCTTCTTTGTGAGAAGGTCATCGATAAGAACTTTGCGATTATCCCAGAGTGGGATGACAGATTTGTTCAAGACGTTTCGCGTGACGCATTCTTCCAATTCTATGGGAAGTACGACTCTCTCGATATTGGGGTGAGGGACAATACCGTCTGCCTTTTTGCGTATTACGACTTTAAGCGCGCCGCTCTTATTATTTTGGATGAGGTAGTACTCTCGGGCCCCGAAATGACGACTGAGAGGCTAGCAGAGGAGGCTAGAGCCAAAGAAACGGAGCACTTCGGGATCGCTTGGGAGAGAACTCAAATAGAAGCGAAAGTGAGGTGGAAAGCCGTGATGCCACCCAATACCAGAATGCGCCGCGTATCCGATATCGACCTTCGAATGGTTAACGATATGAGTCAGCTTCACGGGCTTTACTTCGAGCCCACGGATAAGGGGTATCTCGAAGAAATGGTGAATGAGGTTCGGGTGTGGGTTGGAAATGGACGAGTTCTTGTTAACCCACGGTGTAAAAATCTCATTGAGTGCTTAAAGTGTGGAATTTGGGACGAGGACAGAAAGCAGTGGGAGAGAAGTGAAAGGCTTGGACACTTTGACGCTTTAGCTTCTCTCATGTACATGATTCGTAACGTTGACAGACAAACTAATCCCATTCCGATGGAGTTTGGAAAATCTGAAGACGAATATTTCTTTAGTGCACCTAAATCAAAAGAGAAGAAAAAAGACGCTTTGAAGAAAATATTCAACGTCAGGTAGAATTAAATAATGGGGGTGACTTTGGGCCGGCCAAGAGGAAGACCACGTAAACAGGAAGTGGTCGAAATTAGAAAGCTAGAGCGCTTTATCCGAATTGTGGAGATTCCAATGCAAAAGAACGATGCCTTTAAGGGCTATCAACCCGAGATAATCTGGGTAGATAAAGATCAAGTGGTGCGGCGAAAGTTGGTCGATAAGCCAAATTTGTTTGAGTTTGCGTTCTCCAATGCTGCAGATGCGATAGATCCAAGAAACGAAAGTTTACCTTATGAAAATTGAGAAGTACTGGCCATGTTACCTATCGTTCCTCATCTTTATGAAAGGTTGTCTATTTCCTGGATGGCCTTCTGCCTTGGAGTTGGCCTTGGCCTTATCGCTTTCCGGCTTTATGACGTACATGAATGGGCTTCCGGAGAAGGAACAAACAGAAGTGACTTCAAAGCTTCAATCTCTACAGGAGCAACTCTCTACTCTAAGACTAAAGTTAGGACTGAGGTGAAATGGAATACTTTGCCGCTTTGCCTGGAGACCGGCTTGCCGCCGAATTAGAGGGAAGAGTAAACGCGTATTATCAGTGGATCCTTGTTACAGGAAGACTCTCTCGTTGGCGAATTGCCTTTGATACCTATTACGGACAAAGAGGAGCACATAATGCCTCCTATATCACTCCAGCTGGAGATAAGGGTGAGCTCTCTCTTCTTATGTCGAACGAGTATCGAAATCTCGTTCAGCATCTTCTCGTGATGGCGTTTCAGTCGAAGACTGCCTTTGAAATGGTATCGACGAATACGGATTCTACGAGCAAAGCCCAGACATACATCGCAAAAGGGATTGTTGAATACAATCGTAGAGACGGAAGGGTTTCGGATAACGAGAAAGAAGCAACTGAGATAGCGCTCATAATGGATACAGGCTGGGTATTTAATGAGTGGAACTTTCTTGTCGGGGAAGAAGTAGATGTCGATAGGATGACTGGGCAACCCATTCGACAAGGGGATTTTAATAGTAGGGCCAGGACTCCTCTTGATGTCATCATCGATTTTACGAAGCCTCAAGGAACAGAACGCGACTGGATAATGGTACGCGATCCTGCCAACAAGTTCGATTTGGCGGCTCAATACCCAGAATTAGCAGAAGAACTCACTGGGCTTCAAAGAGACTACACACGTGATGCTCTTTTTAGATTTGGAGAGCTCTTTCAGTATGAGGTTGGGTTTACTAGCCCTGATATCGATATCTGGACTTTTTATCACAGAAAATCTCCTGCGATGCCGCAGGGAAGAATCTTTCAGTTTGTTAATCCCAGAGTTATCATTCCGGGTGACGGCCCACTTCCCTATAAAAAACTTCCTGGCAATCGCATTTGTCCGACGGAGCAGATCCTATCGTGTCTTGGGTATAGTAACGCCAATAGCATTCTTGCTCTTCAAGATGTGATGGACGCCATGATTTCAGCGGCCACGACCAACATGACAACCTGTGGAGTGAACAACATCTGGACAAAGCCGTCTCCCAACTTTGATTTTCAGCAGTTGGTAAACGGCATGAATCTTATTGAGAGTGACGAGAAGCCGGAAGTCCTCATCATGAATCGCTTGCCGCCTGAGTGGCTAGCGCTTGCTAATTTTATCATTCAGAGAATGGAAATTCAGATTGGGATGAATGCAGTGGCAAGAGGAAATATAGAGGGAGAGGATCTTTCTGGTGCTGCCATGGCACTTCTTCAGTCGATGGCGATTCAGTTCAATAATGGTCTTGTAAGAGCGGTGAATAAACTAGAAGAAGATGATGCCAACGACATTATTCAACTCTCTCAGTCGTTTAAGAATCAGAAGTCCATTGGCATGATTATCGGCGAGAATAATAAGTACATGATGAGAGAGTGGTCGAAAGCAGATATCGACCAAATCCAAAGAGTTTATGCTCGTAGATCCAACCCACTAAAGGACACAACTGCCGGAAAGCTTCAGTTGCTTGATAAGTACATGGAGATTCCCGGGATGATTACTTCCTCAGATCAAATCAATGAAGTGATAGAGACGGGAAGCCTTGATTCATCGACGGAGCTAGGGAGGAATAAGAGGCTTCTTATAGATCAAGAGAACGAAGCGATGATTATGGGAGAAGTCCCACCAGTTCTTTTCTGTGATAATCATCCAGAGCACATGCTTCGTCATAGTATGCCGCTCGCTAGTCCTGACGATAGAAAGGATCCTGAACTTATCGAAAGAATTAGGGCACACAACGAAGCTCATAAAATGGAGTGGATGAATGCGGATCCGGCGGTACTTATGGCCCATGGGATTCCTCCCTTCCCTGGGATGGGAATGTTGCCACCTGGTGGTGGACCTATGGATGGGGCGCCACCGCCTGAGGGAATGCCTATTGGTGGGCCATCAGAACCCGGCCAAGCACTAGGACCAAGTTTACCGACGAATCCTCTTTCTGGAGAGCAATGGAATCCTGAAACTGGGGGGCTTCCTCAGGTCACAGCTTAAGGGAGAAATATGGGAGAAGCGATACCTGCAATTAATGCTACCGGTAGCGCAGTTGAAGTTACGCCACAAGAAACGCATGAGACTAAAGCTGAAAAGGCGGTTAAAGCAAAGCCGAAGTTTGATTCTAAACTTGATGAAGTTCTTTGGTCGGTTAATGCGCCTGAGGTCAACGACATACCAGAGACTAAGTCTATCGATAAGATAGTGACAGAGGCGCAAGCAAATGCCGCCCTACCTAGCCGAGACGCTAATCCAGTTCTTGAACAGGGCAATGAAAAGGGTGCAAAGGCAGCGCAAACTAAAAAATACAAAGTTAACGGGAAAGAAATCGAGCTTACTGAAGAGCAGGCAGAAAGGTTTACGCAAAAAGGGATTCTCTTCGAAAAGCAGAATCATGAGTTTACGAAACAAAAAAGGGAGCTTGCGGCCAAAGAGGAATCGCTTACTCAAAAAGAGCAAGAAATAGTTCAGACCTTACAGGCCATTAAAGAACAGGGCTTAGAAGTTCTCATCGATCTCCATGGAGAAGAAGCTGCTCGTAAGATGATCGAGGGATGGCTTCGGCCCAAGGTCGAACGAGAGATGATGCCTGAGCCGGATAGAAGGGTTTTGGATGCTGAAGAAAGGGCGGGAAGATTTGAGGCGGCCCTTAAAGAAAGGGACGAAAGAGACAGGCAAACTCAAATAGAGGCGAAAGCTCGTGAGTTTGAGGGGCATTATCAGAAAGTCATTATTGACGCCCTAGAAAAGGGTGGATTTCCGGATGCGGATAGAACGATTTTCGCAGCCGATATGGCTGCATGGATGCAACGCGGTTTAAATAAGGGAATTGAATATACGGCTGAAGAGCTTATTCCGTTGGTTAAAGAAGACCAGAGACTAAGAACTCTTGCATGGACTGGTTATTTGGTTGGTAAGATTAAGACTGCCAAAGAAAGCAAAGATGATAATGCTGTGATACGATTTGGTGGAGAATTGGCAGAAGAGTTGGGGGAGGAAGTCGTTCACGCGCTAGGTCAATATCACTTAGCGAAATATCGAGCTCAAGGGCAGCAGCCCAAACAGATTTTAGACACTCCGAAAGTGAAGACGGAAACGGAGCGGAAGCAGAAGCCGTATATGAGTGAGGATGAGTACAAGCGAGAGCGTTTGCGTCGAGTCGCGGCAATGGAACGCGGTGAATCTGTTTCGGAGACGTGGTAAAAGAGTTTTTCGGACTAGCATTATCTAGTCGACTAGAGCCAAGGCGGAATGCCTACCGAAAGGCGGCCCCTACCTACCAAAGCTCTTCGCACGTGCTAGTCGATACTGATGAGACAAAGCGGGATAGGGCGCTCCCTAGCCATGATAATGGCTATAGCCACCTGATTCCATGACGTAGCCGTCAGCTTAAAAAGCAGTAACCCAAAACCTATTTTCTCCATAAAGGAGGCTATTATGGCTGCAGTAAACAGCCTTGATGCACTATTTAAACGTGTTTGGGGTGACGGCACGATTAAGGCGTTGCCCCGATTTGCAAAGATTCAAGAGGAAGTTCCATTCACAAAAAGAGAACGACTGGGAGATATGTATGTTGTTCCGGTAGTTCTCCAGTTCGAGCATGGTTTTTCGTACGGAGTACATGCTGATGGAGCCTTTGCTCTAAACGCAGCGGTGGCCGGGAAAATCCTTCAAGCTCAGATTCGTGGAGCGATGATGGTCCTTCGGTCTCAATTGTCATATGAGGACATTTTCAAAGCAGCTGAAGCGGGTCCTGCGGCATTTGAGTCTGCGACATCGCTGGTTGTAGAGAATATGCAGCGCTCTTTCGCAAAAAGGCAGGAGCTAGTGTTCCTCTACGGACAAAGAGGGCTAGCAAAAGTTGATACCAATGTTGCTGGAGTTCTCACCATTGATCCAGAGCATTGGGCTCCTGGGATGTGGTCAGGAATGAAAGATGCTGTTCTAGAGGCTTGGACTGGCGTTACTGCGACAGAGACCCAGCATAACGGCGATTTGACTATTAGCTCTGTGTCGATGAGTGCAAAGACCATTACGGTGACGGGGACCTCTGGTGCGGTTGTGGTAGATGATATTCTGTATTTTAAGGGTGCACGTACTGCAACAGCCCACAAGGAAGCTGCTGGTATTGACGCCATTATGGTTAATACTGGTTCTCTATTTAATATCGATGCCGGCTCTTTCGAGCTTTGGAAATCGAATTCCAGAGCGGTGGGTGGCCCCTTCTCGATGCTTGCTGCACTGAACGGTGTCTCAGACGCCCAGAACCTGGGATTGGATGATGATGCCAAGCTATATACACCGACCAAGCGTTGGAATTCGCTTAATGCGGATCAAGCGGCATTGCGTCGATATGGCGCGTATGCGGCAAAGGCTGAAAATGGCTCTGAGGGTATCGTGTATCACTCAGTCAATGGGCAGACGGAAATAGTGGCTCATCCTTTTGTAAAGGAAGGGGAGAGCTTCTTAATCGTCAATCCGAAGAAGAGAGTGATGCGAGTGGGCGCAACGGACATCACGTTCCGAAGGCCTGGAATGCAGGAGAATATCTTCCGCGAGTTGGTTGATAACGCGGGACTTGAACTCCGGGCGTTCTCTGATCAGGCACTACTTATTCAGTTGCCAGCTCAGTGCACGAAATACACCGGCATTACTGATTAAGGATTTAAACCACTAGGGGTGGGGCATAGGGCTCCACCCTTTAGTGCAAAAGGAGGATTTATGGCAGTGCTTGATTTTGATGCCACACTGGACCGGTGGAAACATCGTATTTTGTCTTTTTGTGGTGAGACAGAACTTAGGGACCATTTAATTCGTGGTGGGATAATGAGCTACAAAGATTTTAAGCTCACTTCCACTCAGATGGATACGCTGAATGCGACTCCGGTTACGCTTATTGCGGCACCTGGAGCAGGAAAGGCGCTGGTCGTTGAGGGTGTTTATACCTTCATCGATGCGGGCTCTACCGCTTTTGAGCTTGGTTCTGGGACTTTGGATTTTAAGTACACTAACGGTTCTGGTGCTCAGGTAGCGACCTCGGTTCCAAATGCTCAAGTAGAAAGCTCAAGTGACACCCAGTATCGCTCAGTCGCGCTTGCAGTCGTTCCAGTTTTGAATGCTGTCGTTGTGGCCCATGCCTCGGCAGACGTTACGGCAGGCAATGGAACTATTTACGGCAGAGTCTGGTATCGAATAGTAGATAACACGGAACTCGATAACGCTTAAATTTTAAGGGGGAAAAATGAAGGAGCTATTTACACTATCCGGACTAATATTATTGGTTGCCTTTGGGTTTTTATGGGTAAGGCCGGTAAAATCCGGAGATGTTGGCGATTCTTTAAGTGATGAAGCATTAAAATGGATCGATTGCCATCTTGATGCCACATCAATGGATACTCTGAACGCAACACCAGTAAACTGTGTTCCGGCACCTGGAGCAGGAAAGGTGCTTCAGTTTTTGGGGGCTCTTTCTTTTAACGACTTCAACACAGTAGCGTTTGCTCCTTCGTCTGCGGAGGTTCAGTTCAGGTACGCTAATTCAACTGGCGCCATCTCAGGAATTATTCCAGCTCATCATGTCTCAGCTGGGGCAGATGCCCATTTTTCGGTTACTACCTCAGGACAAGCTTCGAGCACAGTAGCGAGTGGAGCCATTGCGCAAGTGAATCAGCCTTTAGTGGCTTTTGCTTCAACCGATATCACAGCTGGAAATGGCTCGTTAAAGGTTAGGGTATTTTATCGGATTCTTACCATAACCGATATTTAGGTGAGGTAAGCCAACATGGCGACCACCGTCACTTGGAACGGTTCTAATTTTACCGTCCCAGTTACCGGAGAAGAGAATTGGGGCGGAACAACTAAAGTAGATGGCCTACTTGTCTCCTTAGTTACTCACGGATTCCAAAAAACCGGTGGTACTTTTACTTTAACAGCTGACGCTGATTTAGGAAGTACCGCCGGTCTTAAGGTCTTGTACCTAAAATCTCAGACTTCCAATATCTCAACTACTGGAGTTTTGAGGCTAGCAAGAGCTGATTCAGTTGGATGGAGAAATCAAGCCAACAGTGCCGATCTCCTTCTGGCTGTCGATGCATCTAACAATCTCACCTTCAATGGCGTTATCCTTTCGTCGTCAACTGGAAGTACAAGTTTCACGATAGCGAATGCTCAAGCGACCCCGGCCTCGATAACGGGTCTTGTTCCATCAGCGTCTCATCGCGGAATTATTGCTGAACTAGATATCAAGCGAAGCGACAACACCCAGGAAGTAAGGGGGCATATCACGGTATTTATCGCCAAAAATGCGCGATCTAATACATGGGATATTCTGGGCGAGCAACGTTACGGGGACGTTATAGGAATGGAATTTTCGGTTGTGAGCTCTTCGGGACAAGTTCAATATACTTCAGATAATTTTACCGGTGGCGGATATTCAGGGAATCTTCAGTTCATAACTAGGACTTTTAATGCGTAACTTGATTTTATTTATTTGTTTTTTATCAAGTGTTGCTTTCGGCGAAAGAAAGACTGAGCTTTTAGGACAAGTAAGAATAGCTGGCACTTCCACCACTTTTACCTCATCGGCTCGACTTGAAGTCGCTGGAACTACATTAGGAAGTATTCCGGCCCCAAGACTCACGACAGCGCAAAGAAACGCTGTTGCTTCTCCAGTCTCTGGATTACAGGCGTATGACACTACTTTAAATGCTCCACATTTTTATAACGGGACAAGCTGGTATAGTCTTTCCCCCCTTACAACAAAGGGAGATATTCAATCTTTTGCTACTGTTCCGGCTCGTTTGGGTGTTGGAACGGATGGGCAAGTCCTCACTGCGGATAGTGGTCAAGCCACTGGTTTAATTTGGAGCACGTTATCCAGTGCACCAGATCAATCGTATGAGTTAAATAACCTTTCTTTATCAATTACAGCTAACGCAGGCGCCAGCACCCTTACTGTCGCCTTTAAAACTAAAGCAGGGGATGACCCATCAGCGGGAAGTCCAGTTAAAATTGGGTTTCGTAGTTCTACAGCTGGGACAGGAACATATACTCAGAGATCTATCACCACGGCTGGATCATCCTCACTTATCCTTTCCTCTGGATCAACGATTGGCCATTCTTCTGGTGTTGCAAGCTTTGCTTATGTTTATGCAGTTGATTCTAATGGTACGGTCTATCCAGCAATTTCAAGCTCCCTTTATGATGAGGGAAGTCTTAGAAGCACAACCACAGAAGGCGGCATAGGTGGGGCGGATGCTTTTAGTGCCATTTATTCAACCTTTGCGTGCACATCGTGCCCAACACGTCTTATCGGTAGACTCGTATCGAATCAAACTGTTGCAGGAAATTGGGGTACCAATCCATCAGAAATTTCTTTAATACCGTTTTCAACAGGTAGGGCTCAATTTGTAGGAAGCGCCTATTTTGCAGCAACAGCTTCTTGCACTTGGACAAGAGCAAACACGGCGATTGGTGCATTTAGTACAGACACAGATTGTCCTGGCCCGACGATAGAAACTCAAAAAATAGGTTCTTGGCAAACGACTGATGCAGACCTTCCTCAGTGGACAATTAACAATCTTCCACCTGGTCTTTATGTAATCACTGTCACTGGTACAAGTTCAATGTCGGGTGGCGCTGGAAATACGGAATTTGCTCTCTCCGATGGAACAACAACCACTGGTACGGCCGGAGGACATGGGACAAACGCCACAACTGGCCCAATGACTGTGACTGGATATTTTAACTATTCAACCGCTGGAAATAGGACTTTTGCTGTTCATGGCTCGGCAACTGCAAATTCTGTGGCGATAGACAATTCCGGTGGAAACCAAAGGCTTTCTATTTTCATTATTCGATACGATTAATGATAAAAGGAACGATAAATGAATTTTTGTCCTCTTATCGTGTTGATGCTCTTTTCCATTTACGCCATGTCGTAAGAGAGAATTATAGAAAGCTACTGGTTGCCAGTGGATGGATGCTCTCTAAACATTTATGGTGGGTTTTGAGTGTTTTTCTCCTTTTTCTGCACGCTCCTGGGGAATACTGGCGGTCTCAGTGGTGCTCCCTGTTTGTGATTTGTGGGATTGCTCTATCGACTCTTTGCTGGAAAAAATATGGGCTTGCCCCTGCCCTCTGTATTGCCTGGACAATCATTAGTGCCATATATGCGATTGAGTTCGCAAATTATCCGTCCGCTTTTCACTCGATGAAGAGAGTTACAACGGTAGAAGCCATCGTGGGATACGGGCTTTCTTCGTTTCTTATCGTGACAGCCGTAATTGTCATGCTCTCTGATGAGGCGATCTCAACACTTGAGCGCGCCCTCCCGATCGTCTGCCTTGCGGCATCAGTTCATATTATTGGGTTATTTATTTTAGGTCATCGCAATCATCAATTATCCGGTTTTTGTGATCAGGCTGGGATGGCGGGTTGTTTCATCGCAACTACATTTCCTTTTTGTATCGAATGGCTCCAAAAATCCGACAAGTGGCGTGGGATTCGAGGTCGTAATCTTATTGCTTACATTCCGATGATGGCATTGTTCATCATTATAACGCTGGCGTGGGCTTCTGTTCCTTTGCTTTGTATTTCGGCAGTCTGTGCAGTTTATCTTGTTCTCTCCAGGTGGCGTAAGTATGCAATTTATGGTTTCCTTGCTCTCGCTTGTGTCATCATCACAGCCTCTTTCTCAAATGCCTTTCTATTAAGTAGTTCTGGCCGGTTCTCCATGTATCGAATCGCGTTTTCCTGGTGGATAGACAACATAAATCCGCTGATAGGAGCTGGGAACTCCATGTTTTTTATTTTGGGCCCAATGATTCAAGAAAAAACTAACTTCATGGTGGATCATTGGTGGGGATGGCTTCATTCAGACTTAGCGCAGGTTGTTTGGGAGCAGGGAATTATCGGTGGGCTTTTTATTTTTATCTTAATTGTGGAATGTTTGCGGCATGCCATCATTAAGCAAAGGCCCGCTTTGGTGGCGGCAATAAGTAGCTATGTAGTAATGGCTTTATTCGATTATCCAGCAAGACTCGCACATCATGCTTTCTTGGGGGCATTGTTAATTGCCCTTTCTTTAGAAACTTACAAAAAAAGGAAAGAAATCAATGCATGATTTAAAACATAAGGCTCTCTCAGGGATCAAAGAGATGCTCGAAGAGCGAACGGCCGGAAGGATGAAGCCTAAGGCTATGGCAGTCGAGGTAACTGCTGTTGGCGGCAAAAAACCTCCAGAGGGAGAAGAAATGCCGGATTCAGAGATGGCTGGCATGGACTTATCCAAGCTCACTCCTGAAGAACAGACACAGCTTCAGGCCCTTTATGAGAAGGCTTGTAGCTAATGCCCTATACTTGGACAGAGCTCCTTGACGATATCAAGGTGAGGGGCATGATCCCCACTTCTCAGTCTACGTTTACAGAAGCGAGACTACTTAATCTCGCTAATGCCGAGATGCGCACTAAAATCCTTCCACTCGTCGATAAAGTGAGAGAAGCATATTACTCATTTGATGTAGATACGACTATTAACGCCTCTGGAACTTACGAAATCTCAAAAAGGGCAGTTGGCGGAAAGCTTCTCAATGCCGCTCTTCTTAATGGGAACGAGAGGCTCGATTTAGCTAGATATGAAGAAGAAGAAATTCAAAACTACACGGAAGCTCCTGACTCCTACGGATTCTATTTCAAAGGAAATCAGTTTATCCTGCTTCCTGCTAGTCCTTCCAATTGGTCGACATTAAGACAGACTATTCTCATGCGTCCGAATAAGTTAGTGAAGCAATCGGATGCTGCACAAATTACAGCGATTAATACCGTAACCAAAGTTTGCACTTGCGGAACAGTCCCTTCTACTTGGACCACCTCAAGCACTTTCGACATGGTTCAACAGAACCCACATTTTGATTGGTTGGGAATTGATTTGGCAATTACAGCTATTACGACCGGTGCGGCCGGAACTATTACTTTCTCGGCCGCTCTCCCATCAAGACTCGCAGTAGGGGATTGGATCGGTCTTGTTGAAGAGACTCCAGTTATCCAATGTCCGGTGGAGCTTCATCCACTCTTAGCTCAGGAAACATCGAACACTTGCCTTAAGGCGCAAAACGATTTGACTGGATATCGATTAGGGAAAGAAGAGGCCAAGATGATGAGGGAAGATATCTTGGCTTTGATTAATCCCAGGACTCAAAGTGAGGGGAAAAAGCTTGTTAATCGCACTGGTATTTTAAGGAGAGGTCTCTAATGGATCAGGGGGGCGCACATGGCTCAACTGCTCCAAGTTAAGAACAAGGGGTTATACACAGCTCCTAACGAATTTTCTTCTATTCCAGAGGGAGCTCTTCTTACCGCCGATAATTGCGTCATTACCATAGACAACATTCTAGAGAGTAGGCGTGGTTTTGATAGGATAGCCACCCTTCCGTTATCTACCGATAGATTTGAGAGATTTGAGTACTACCAAGATCAGCAAATGGCTTTCTGGACTGGTGGAAAATTAGGCTACAAAAACGGGGCAGTTTACACAACACTCACCGGAACTTTCAATGATCCAGATTCTCTTTTAGCCAGAAAGAAATTTCTCTTATCGCAATCGAATCTCTATTTCACAACAGACGCCGGGATTTATAAGCAGGACGCCTATACTACGGCTCCGATATTGGCCGGGATGTTCAAAGGTCTTGATATTCAGGTTACTCTAACTGGCTCATCTGGTTTTTTAGCAAACAATAATCAGACTGCCTATCGAGTAGTGTGGGGCATAAGGGACGCCCAGAATAACCTCATCCTTGGAGCTCCCTCTGGTAGAGCTGTTCTTATTAACACCTCTGGGGGAACCAGAGACGGGAGCCTTACATTCACTATTCCATCTGGGATAACAACGAGTCATTTCTTTCAAGTCTATCGTTCCAAGGATTCTGGCGGTGCTGCCGTAGAGCCAGACGATGAATTGGGGCTAGTCTACGAGAATAATCCATCATCTGCAGAAATAACTGCCGGAACTGTCACGTTTACTGATTCAACAACGAATGATTTGCGTGGGGCTACTATCTATACCGCCCCTTCTCAGCAGGGGATATCTCAAGCTAACGAAAGGCCTCCACAGGCAGAAGATATCGAGGAATTTGAGAATTGCATTGTCTACGCAAACACCAAATCTAAGCACAGACGGACTTTGACGCTTCTTTCGGCTGCGGCCCTTGTTATTAACGACACGTTAACGATTGCTGGGACTACTTACACAGTAAAAGCGACAGAGAACATTGCACTTCGTGAGTTTCAAAAGTTTACTGCAGGAACTCCAGCTCAGAATATTGCCGATACTGTGGCGAGCTTGATTCGAGTCATTAATCGAAATACGACTAATACTACAGTTTATGCTTATTATCTTTCTGCACCTGGGGATTTGCCGGGTCAAATGCTCTTCGAAGAGCGAGGACTTGGTGGAGCGAGTTTTGCTGTTACTGCATCGGCTAACGGGACGGCCTATAATCCGGTTCTCCCGACTTCGGGAACCACAGTCTCAAGTTCAAACGATGACTTTCAAAATGCCCTCATGTTCTCCAAAAGCGGGGTGGGGGAGGCTGTTCCTCTTGTTAATATCAGACGTGTGGGCTCGGCCAACTCCGCCATCCGAAGAATTAGAAAGCTAAGAAACTCTCTTTTCATCTTCAAAGAACGAGAAGGTATCTATCGATTGACTGGTACCGCGCCTGAGAATTTTACGGTAGAGCTTTTCGATTCTTCAGCAAAGCTTTTAGCTCCTGATTCTGTCGCTGTTGTGAATAACCAGATTTGGTGTCTAAGCGATCAGGGAATTACGACGGTTACAGAAACCGGGGTTTCTGTCGTCTCTAGACCTATTGAGAACCTCATTCTTGACCAGTTTGGTTTAGCTCTAGATGCGGTAAAGCGATATTCTTTTGGGGTTGGGTATGAGACTGAGAGGCAGTACTATCTTTGGACTGTCACAAGTTCTACTGACACCATTCCTACCCAGTGTTTTGTCTTTAACACGTTTACTCAAGCTTATACGAAATGGCCACTTAAAAAGAGTGCAGCGATAATCTCTCCTGTCGACGATAAGTTTTATCTTGGTGAAGGGAACTCTAACAATCTTGAGCAGGAGAGAAAGACAAGGACATATACTGATTTTGTCGATTACACGACATCAGTCACTATTTCTTCTTTTTCTGGGAAGACAGTTACTTTAAGTAGCACGAGCGGGATTGATATCGGGGATCTCTTATTTCAGTCAGATTCTGTTTTGTCTGTTATTACGTTGGTCTCTTCGACCACGGTGACGGTGAACGATACCGTTACTTGGAGTATTGGCTCCGCGACTGTCTATAGAGCTATTCAATGCGATATTGAGTATGCGCCAGTGACGGGTGGAAATCCTGGGACTTGTAAGCAGTTTCCGGAAATCTCTCTTCTTTTTAAGGTCGCGCGTTTTAACACTGGAACCATGGGTTTTGCCACTGATGTTTCTGGAAGTTTTGAAACTCTTATCTTTAGCGGGAATAGAAGTGGATTATGGGGATATTTCCCATGGGGAGAACAGCCATGGGGCGGGACAAGATCAACGCTTCCCTTTAGAACATTTATTCCACTTGAGAAACAGCGTGGAGCCCTTCTTCGGGTGCAGTTTTCTCTAAGGGAGAGTTATGGGGAATTTAAGCTTTTGGGCTTCTCGTTACCTTTTAGGGATACGGGAAGCTACGTGATTGCAAAATGAGTAAAATCAGAGCGACAACCAGGCTTACAATAGAAGATTTTCCAGAGCAGAAGTCTTGGATTGGAAAGCTTATCTCGCCGATTAATGATTTCATTACTCAGGGCATTCAGGTGATGAACGGTGGGGTGAATTTCACGGACAACATATTTGGAAAGGATCATCTTTTTGATTTCACCTACCAAAGTGATTCGGTTTCCTTGCCGATAGGATTTCAGTGGCTCTTTAACATGTCTCCCAAATCACTCATTGTGGTCTCTGCAACCGAGGATACGGATCCTGTGAATATTGCGGTGGCCTGGGAACTAACTCCAGAGGGGATAGTACAATTAACAAGTATTGTCCGGTTTACTACGGCTCCGGCTGTAGCTTTGTTACAGGCGGGGAAGCGATATAAAATCCGGTGTAGGGTGACTCCGTAAGAAAGGATAATGCACTTTGGCTTATAATTATTTTGCTCAAGATGAAGAAGAAGTAAATCAGCCAGGAGCACAGCCATTACAGCAGCTAGGGCAGGAGAGTCCTGTTGTAAAGGCGACTGCTCAGCAGCAGGGGCAACCCGGTGGAACCGTTTCCGGTTCTTTTACGAACTTACAATCGTATTTAGAGGCGAATAAGCCGGTTCAGTTTGGGCAGAAGGTAGCAGGTCAGGTTGAAAGCGATATAGCTGGAGCAGAACAAGCCCAAAAAGAGGCTGAAACTGGATTTCGTGGGGATGTTTCCCGTGGAACGATTCAGCGCGATGAAGGATTACTTCGTGGAGTCGAAGAAGCGCCAGAAAAAGTAGATGTCGGGGCGTTCGAGAAGATGAGAGAGGCTCGCTACACTGGGCCAAAGAGCTTTGCTGAAAGTCAGTATTATCAGCCAGCCTATTCACAGACAGAAAGAGCGAGTCAAGCGGCTACTGCCACTGAGACCGAGGGTGGTAGAAAGGCCTATCTTCAAAGTAAGTATGGCTCAGGGGCTGGCCGTTATGATTACACTCCAGGACAACAGGCACTGGACGCAATGCTCATTCAGCAAGATCCACAAGGTAGAAGGGCACTAGAGGCGGCAAGAGGTCGTGGAGTTCAAGCGAAAGAAAGATTCGGGACTCTATCTAGTGCATTAAATCAATATGCTGGACAGGGAGCTCAAGAGACAGCTCAAACTCGTGCTGCCGCTCGTGGAGCCATTGGTATTGATGAATCTGGACAAGTCACAGCAGAAAGCCCCATTTCTAGGCTTCAGCGGGGTGTGCAAGGCAGAACTATGCAAGCGAGAGCCAATGAGCAAGCAGAATATCAGGCAATGCTTCAGGCGCTTCGGAATCGGGATATCTCAGCCCAACAGGCTGGGAGATTTGGTCTTACCGAAAATACCCGTCTTTTTAACGTAATTCCGGAGCGCTATTTATCACCAGGGCCTGAACCGACGGAAGCAGAAGTGGCAAGCCCTGAGGAGCAGGCGAGAATGGCGGCGTTATCCCGTCTAGCTGGGATAGAAAATACTCGCCTTCCTTATGCTGAACTGGCCGGAACTTATCAGCCGGGGTCAAGAGTGACTTTCAATAGAGATCGTTTCTTCGAAGAACTGGGCGCAAAGGGCGCGGCATTCGCCGAGAGAATAAATCGCCCCATCTTTGCGGCTGGTGGCTATACGGATCCGGAATATGGCTTAGCCGTAACCCATCCATACACTCGGGGTGGAATTGAGGGAGAGCTATCAGAAATATCGAGATTAAGACCACAATATGAAGAACTGGAACGTTTTGGTGGTGGCCCTGATGTGGCTAGCTTTAGAGAAAGAGAGCGCCAGGCTCAAGCTTTACGAGATGAAATCTATCGTCGGTATGGATATGGAAATATTTTGGCATAAGGGGGAATTATGGCGGCACCATTAATCGCGGGAGCAATTGCAGCACCGGTTGTGGGGGGGCTTATCGGTGCATCTCAAGCGGCAGCAGATAGAGAAGCGGCGCAAAGGGCTTATCAGCAGAGCGTTAATGACTTAACTGCTATCGGCATTCCTCCGATAGAAGCCCAACAACTTGTATTTGAGGAGTACAAATCCGCTGGGATTATGACTCCAGAGTTAGAAGAAGCAATTGCCTTGGGGCCATCTCGTCTTGAAGAAATTTCACTCGATCCTAGATACAAAGAAGCACAGATGAGGGCGCTTTCAAAACTTCAGGAAATCGGTGAGGGCGGGGGAACGACCCTCACTGAGCGTGCCAACCTTGAGCGAACGCTTGGGGATATCACGGCTCAGGAGCGGGGTTCCAGAGAAGCTATTCTCCAGGATGCTGCTCAACGGGGGGGATATGGATCTGGCTCCGCTCTTGCGGCCCAACTGATGGCACAGCAGGGAGGGGCTCAACGTGCGCACATGGCCGGCTTAGAGCAGGAGGCAATGGCTCAAAGAAGGGCTTTAGAAGCCATTCAATCTGCGGGCCTTATGGGGGGACAGGTCAGGGGGCAGGAGTTTGGAGAACAGGAAAGAACGGCTAGAGCCGCAGATGAGATAGCGAGATGGAACGCAGCCAATCGGCAGGGGGTCATAGGGACTAATGTGGGACTACGAAATCAGGCGGCACGAGAGAATCTCGCAAGGCAACAGGAGCTTATGAATCGCAATGTGGAGCTCCGAAATCTTGCTCAAGAGAAAAACAAGGGGCTTTATCAACAGGATTTCTTAAATAGACTTAATGTGGCTCAAGCTAAGGCTGCTGCGCGAGCAGGACAAGGGCAACAACTAGCTCAGCAGGGGCAAAAGACAGCTGAAATGTGGAGTGGAATTGGTAGTGGTGTGGGTCAAGCGGCGGCGGCGGGGGCACAGGCGATAAACCAAGCTGATACTAACGAGCTTGAACGGTATCGAAGACGTGACGATAGGAGGCTTTATGCCACATAGAGGTTTGGTGAACGACGAAGAAGACGAGATACTCAATAGTGAGCTTCTCGCCTCTAACCCTGAGGCTGTGCCGCCGGGGGTTCGATCTCCGGCGGCGGCCGCAGCGCCACCAGATGTTCTTAGAGACTATCTCCTAGGAAGACAAGCCATAGACGAGGAAAGGCTTGCGAGAGCCGAGGAGCAGGCTTCTAGTAACCGATTGATTGCGAACCTGGGAGAGGCTGCAGCTAAAATTGGCGGTTCCATCGCCGGGGCTCCGCAAGACACCTCTGGATTTCGGGGGCTTTCTGAATCGGCAGATCTTCCACTTAAAAGGCATCAAAGACAACAAGCCCAAGAGGCCAAAAGGGACCAGCTCCTTGCGAGTTATTTACTAAAACGAGAGGCAACCCAAGAAAAAGCACAAGCAGGGAAGGAGACTAGTGAATACAGAGGAAAGGTACTTGAAGCAGTCGCAGGGAAACAAAAAACAAAGATAGAAAGTGATTTACGTGGAGAATATCTTGCTAATCCAAACACAAAGCAATTCCAAGATATCTCAGCCGCTTACAATCGATTGACAGAAGTCTCTAAAGCTCCAAGTGCAGCCGGTGATATTTCCATGATTTTTTCTTACATGAAGATGCTCGATCCACAATCGACGGTGAGAGAGGGAGAATTTGCAACTGCGCAAAATAGTGGTGGAGTTCCAGCCCGAATCAGTAATACCTATAATAGATTGATGAAAGGAGAAAGATTAACTGAAGGGCAACGCAATGATTTTGTAAAGCAGGCGAAAAATCTCTATGGTGGGCAGTATCGTCAGCAAGAAACTCTGATGAATACATATAAAAATCTTGCGAAAGAATCTGGGGTTTCGGAAAAGAAAGTAGTGATTCCTCTTAGTAATTTATCACCACAACAAGCCACTTCCGCGGTCATAAACGAGAGAGATAAGCAGGCTATCAAATGGGCAAGTGAAAATTCGTCCGATCCAAGAGCCCAAAAAATTCTTCAAATGCATGGAGTGCAATGATGCCAGATTTTGATCCGGACAAGTATTTGGCGGGAAAAGAGAGGGCCTTTGACCCGGATCTTTACTTAACGTCTAAGGAGGCGGCGGCTACGCCAGAGCAAGCACCGGGCCTTGGACAAAAAGCTCTATCTGGAATTGCGGCTGTTGGACGCGGCATGGAATCTTATGGTGGCGCTCCGGCAAGGGCGGCAATAGGAAAGCTCCAAGAAAATATGTTTGATCTTCCTTCTGCCGGAAGAGCCTTTAGAGAACAACTCGGGGCGGACCCAAGTCTTGCTCCGACAGGAAGACAGCTTGCCGAACGAACTGGATTAAGTGGGAGGGCTGCCGGAATTGCTGGATTTGGTTTAGAAATGGCGGCAGATCCACTTGCCTTTGTTCCAATCGGGAAGCTTGCAAAATATGGCGGAAAGGCCGCGGGAAAATTGGCGGAGGCCGCAACAGGCGCCACTCGTCTTCAGGCCCAAAGGTTTGTCCCTGGAACCGGAAAAAGACTTCTCGAAGAAGGTGTGGTCGGGGCTTTCTCTTCTCCAAAAGGGATTGCTGCCCGAGCTAGGGCCAGAATGGCGGAATCTGGTGCGGGGATAGGTAGCGCTCTCAAAACCTTAGAAAAAAAGGGGGCCCCTAAAATCAGCCGCCAGGATTTGGGTCTTAAAATGCTCGAGAGAGCAGAAGCATTAAAAAACTCCGATGACGCCATTTCGAGGATGACTGGAGAAGCTCTTGAGAATGTATCGGACAACTTCCTAAAAGGGAAAAGCTTGAAACTTTCTCTGACGGCAATCGAGAAAGAAAAAAAAGCCCTGGCAAAGCTTGGAAGATATGACAGACGAAACATCACGGTCCCGGTAGCACAACAAGAGGCATATAAAGAGGCCTCGAAAGTTCTTAGGGAGACCACAGAAGATGTGGCTTCTCGCATTGACCCATCAATTGCCAAGAAATTCAAAAAAGAAAAAGAGCTTTTTCAGGTTTTAAGTCCGGTGGAGAAAGCTTCTTCCATTCGTGCAATCCAACTTCAGCAGCACCCACTGGGAGGATTTTTAGATGTTACAACTGGGTTGGGTGGCCTTGCGGCCGGTGGACTCCCGGGAGCCATCATTGCTCCAGCCGTCAGAAAAATGGTGGCCCCCAGAATCGCCGGAACTTTAGCCGCGGGATTAAGGCGTGCAGAGCAAATCTCTCCCATAGCGAAACCAGCCTATTTAGGAACCGTAGCCACAGGGAGAATGGCGCCCACCGCCAAAGAGAACAGAGAAAAAGTTATCACGAAGCTCCAGGGAACGAAGTTCTCAGAGCCATTAAGACTTGCTGCTGAGCGCGGAGATGATTCTTTTGCTTCTACCTACTATCTACTTTCACAAACTCATCCAGAATTTCGTGCTGCACTAGAAGACGGGGAAGAAGAGTAGTAAAATTATAGTGTGAGCCAGCTTCTATCGAAGCAAAAACGGTTTACGCTACTTGTTACCCAGCTCATCTTGAAAGCATACGAACGAGGATATGAGGTTACCTTCGGGGAGGCTTGGAGGTCTCAAGAAACTTGCGACCTTTATGCAGCCAAGGGAAAGGGGAATAAAAATTCACTTCACCCTCTTCGATTAGCTATTGATCTGAATCTCTTTAAGCAAGGAAAGTATTTAACACTCACTGAAGAGTATAAGGAGATGGGGCAATATTGGGAGAGTTTATCGACACAAGGATTCTATTGCGCATGGGGCGGAAGATTCAAAGATCGCCCTGATGGGAACCATTTCAGTTTGGCATATGCCAACATTCGTTGAAAACCAGGATGAAATTACTCTTTGCAAGGTGTGTCGTGACGATATTCGTGGCACTCGATACACCATAGTTCAAGAAAAGAATCTAGCAATTTACTATCACATCAAATGCGTCCCAGAAAAAATAAAAGCACATATTGACTCGAATCAAGCGAGGCCACACTGGCATTTCATGCTACCGCTTTAAGGCGACAGAAATACGGAGCAAAAAGACAGGAGCGAAACGGGAGAACGTTCGCTTCCGGTCTTGAAGCATCGCTTTACGACTATCTTCTTCTTATGGAGAAGGCTAAAGAGATTTCCGATATTCGATGTCAGCCGAACATATTTTTAACAAGAGCGCGGATTCGAATGATCCCCGATTTCTCGGCGATAAATTCCAAAACAGGAGAGGTGGAATATTTTGAAGCGAAGGGGTTTGAAGGTGAGAGGTGGCTCATCTGCAAAAAGCTTTGGTCTATTTATGGCCCGGGGCGGCTTCACATCTTCAAAGGAAGGGCTGGAAAAGTGTTTGAAGTAGATTCTATCGTTCCCAGGGGATAGAATTTAGGGATAAGGGGGCATCATGGACGTCGTGGTTCTAAAATCCGTAGTCGAGTCGGTAGCCGAGTGTCTCAACGTTCTCTCCAAGGTTTTGAATAAGCAGGGCCTCTGGCATCTTATTGGGCTACAGGGGCCTATTGGTGTTCTTGTGAAGCTCGATTTAGCGAAACTCAAAGCCGAGCTTCTTGATCTATCTGAGCTTGAAAGAGAGCAGGTCCTTGCTGCCTTTCGCGGAAAGTTGGATCTAGTCAACAAAACGGTTCAGGTGAAGCTAGGTGAGGTTCTCGATCTTCTTGAGGAGCTAATAGACCTTGGGGAAGATACATACGAATTTGGAGTTAACGTCTACACCAAGGGCAAGTCTCTCTACGATAAAGCAAAGAAAATCTTAGGACTATAACAAAGGGGGTCAAGTGAAGCGCCTTTTTGTGGTTCTTCTTTTCGCTCTTGTCTGTACGTGTTCCCACGTTTTTGGATGCCCCGAATCTAATGAGCCACTTTTGTGCGAAGGAGAGCCTGTTTATGTCGATAGCCGCTCCTACGATTATGCAGAGGAGCACAGAAAGGCTGTGCAAGAGGGGAGACTCAAAGAACGCACCAACATGGCTCTTAATGCCATCATCCGATACGCTGCATTTAAGCTAAAGAAAACCGGACACAAAAAAGAAGCTGAGAAACTTATCAAGGAATGGGAAGGGCAATGGTCTGGCTACATCATGCGAGTGGGGAAGGATATTGGAGATCACGCCCCACTCTCCATGTGGCTCAAAGAGAAAACGGATTTGCTGACTTTTATCCTAGGGATAGAGGTGATGAAGGCTACACGCCTTTGGGATTTAGTTGTCTTTAACCACGCTATTCCAGTTGTCTTCTCTTGTATCGATGATGTGGATGAGGTGGAGTTTGGAAAACATTTTGTCCCATTAATGGGTTCTACAGCTTACTGGGTGAGCTTTTTTGTTTGTGTTGGAGGAACATGGGGATCTGGATTTCTATTCTGTGGTCCTATCAGTTGGGGATCAGAATTCGTCGTAAAAATGTGGATAGCGCCATCTCTCAACCCGACCGTTTGGGACTGGAGTTGCCACTAAGGGGGTAATGCATGCCATCATGGCTTATCAAAATCCTCATAGAAATAGCGCTGACTATCGGGCTTCCTCCTTTTCTGGAATGGCTCATGAAGAAGTTCCCTTGGCTTCCAAGGGATGTGGTTGATAAACTCGTCGAGATCATTAAGAAGTACTTAGAGGCAATTGAGGGTGTGAAAGACAGGACAGCGATTAAGGCGTTAAAGAGAGAGGCTCGCAGGGAGTGTCGCGGGGTAGCCTGTCCGCCCAGTCTTAAAAAGTAGGGGGCAAAATGCGTTTTCTTTTGGCTTTATTCCTTATCTCTAATCTCGCTTTCGGGGTTGGATCGGTAACCGTAACGAGAAATACGAGAAGTTATGACAAGGGCGGAATTGGAAAAGCTACTCAAATCGTCAATATCGACTGGACAGGAGATGCGAGTGACGGTTCGGTGCCGGCCACTCTTGTCCCTCTTTATGGGTATGTAGCGAAGGTTATCACCAACCCAGGTACCACGGCTCCAACAGCCAATTATGACATTGCGCTAGGGGATCCGGAGGACACAGCATTGGATGCTGCTGATGGAAATCTCACGAATCGGAGTGCCACGGCTACCGAGCAAAGGGTTCTAATAATTGCCTCTGGAGCCATTGCTGTCACCCCAGTTTTCTTAGCGGGTAGTTACTCGGTGGCGGTTACTGGGAATTCCGTGAGCTCCGCGACAGGTCGAATTCAGGTTTATTTAGTCGATCAGCCATAGGAGGAAGGAGACATGTCCAATACGGCAGGTCGCCCAATCCTAAAGACTCTTTCTCCAAAGACCTTAGCTTCCGCTAGTATCGCCGAAAAAATATATAGCGGTGCCAAGCTTTATTGTACTTCTGTTGAGCTTCAAGCAAGGCCTGAAAATGTGGGCTCTGTGTATGTTGGTGACTCTACCGTCACGACGGCCAACGGTATCGAGATTCCCAAAAATGCATTCAAAACTTTTGCTACCGATAGAGTCCCAACGACTTGGAATGCCATTGGTTTTGATTTAGAGAAAATATTCATCGTCGCATCTAACGCGGGAGATGGGGTTCGAATCATGGTGATTACGGAGGATTAATGCCTCTCTGGGGATCCCAAACTCCGGGCTCAGTTGTGGATGTTCTTTCGGTTATCCCTGGAACCGGTGCCACAAATCTTGGAAAGGCAGAAGATGCTCTACATGCATCGGGGGATACCGGAGTCATGGCTCTTGCTGTGGAAAACACAGCCAATACCACACTCTCTGGCGCTGGCGATTATACGCCGATTGGATGCGATGCCGAGGGTTCTCTTAGAGAGATAGGGAATAGAGCTCATGATGCTGTTGACGCTGGAGCGCCAGTCAAAGTTGGAATGAAGGCGATTGCCCATGGAACGAATCCTACAGCGGTAGCTGCGAATGACAGGACTGACTGGTACGCGAATCGCCACGGAGTCCCGTGGGTTATTGGCGGGCACCCAAATATCATTACCCTTAGAGCCAACTACACGGCAGCACAAACAGATACTGCGATCGTTACGGTGGGGGCAGGAACCAAAATCGTAGTGACTCGTATCTCAGCATTGGTCGATAACTCCATCACGGTAAATGTAGCTGTTAGAGTAGGCTTCGGGGCAGTGAATACTCCAACGACAACAGGGGTTGTTTTGTCTCATCCGGGGATTTCTGGTGGAAGTGTAGTCGTTGAGGGAGCGGGAAGCGGAATTCTTGGAATAGGGGCTGATGGAGAAGATTTGAGGATAACTTCTGGTGCTCCCACTCTTGGATCCATCGATGTAGTGGTTTCTTACTATACAATTCAATCATAAAAAATGGCTGGGTTTAGTGTTCACCTTTCCGTTTTGACAGGTCATCAATGAAGTGAATTGCTGGTGTCAAAATCCGGAACTTTCTCCTGCGTGGGTCCTCCCTAAATACCGGTGTGAACATTTAAAATCACGCTTCGAAAAAGTCCGCAATAATCGAAAGGGTGACGCTGAAAATCCAAGTGATCATAAAAAATTGGAGCCAAAGCCAAAGAAGACTTAAGACAACGATGGCTCGCAATCTCTATCCTTTCTAAGTGCCATTACACCAAGTGTAGCACCGACAATGGAGAAGAGATTAGAGTGTGCAGGGAAATAAAAAAGGGCAGTGGCCCCCCATCCCATGATGGAGGATTTAAGTTCTAGGGGGGCTCTTTTGACAGCCACACAAAAAGTGATTCCCCATAGAGAAAGGCCCACAAGGCCCTGTTCAAAAAGACACTGAAACCAATCAGAATGAAGCCACGCCCAGATGGAGGTTTGATGAACTGCTATTCTGACTGAAGGGCCATAAATAAAGAATGAGGAGACACCGGATCCAAAAAGAGGATTCACGTTATACCGCCAATAGTTCCAGTACTCGTGATAGATTTGCCATCTATCCCAACCCAAAATATTGGGGATTGTAGCCACTCCAAAGAGGATAAGAAACGGGAGAATGGTAAAACTCCATCTTTTTCCTAGATTAACCCAGACCCAAGTTCCCCTTACTGCTCCGTAAGCAAGAAGACCAGTTGAGCTTCCGACGAGAAAGACGAAGAAAAGAGCCATAGCCTCACAGAACCACCGGAGTTTTCCCGTTACAAAGGGCAATAGAACCACTGTAAAGGCAGCATTCATGGAAGGGTTTAAGAGAAGCCCGGAAACCCAAGGGGAATAGAATTTAAGTTTTGTGTTGTAGAAAATACCGACGATAGAAGCCAAAATATTAAGAAGACAAAGAACACTCAATCCTAGCTTTACGTGCTCATAGCGAAAAGTAAGAAGCCCCTGGAAAAGAAGAAGATAAAGAAGAGCCCCCATTGTAGCGATATGGAAGAGAATAGTGTTGAGCCCTGACTCAAGATGAAGGCCTGAAATCCCTCGAATAAGGGTGTAGAAGACAGCGAGCACTAATGACCAATGAAATTCTTTTGTGAGCTTTAAACAAAGAAGCCCGGACAAAAGGGCGTATACGAATCTTGCTGAGATGTAAGGATCCATGCTCTCAAAGATCATAGTTGATTCACAGTGACAATAATCAGTAAAAGAATAAGCGCTATCGTCAGGATGAGGTGATTGTAGTCAAACTTAAGAGTGCCCTTCGGCTTCATCTAAAATTTCTCCCACACGTCCAACAATTTCCATTTGCATGAACATCATTCCAACGCGTTCTTTAAGGAGTTTTGCTTCTTCCTTGGTGAGCGCTATCTTGTCTGAGGCTGTGATTCTTTTCGCCATGAGGTAGCGTTCATTTTTTTCTCTGAATCCCTGAGAAGCATCTGAGTTATGTGGCGATCTTAAGGCGATAAGAAGAACTTCTTTAAGTGGGGGTGGTCCTACCTGTTTATTCTTAATAAGTGTTCCATCGCTATCGAATACCTCAATGTCCTGAAGTAGGTCTATTTCCATGATAGTAGCTTCCCTCTTGATAGATCTTCTTTCATGTCGGTTTAGAAATCTTAAATTCCGCTTGTCACTGAGGAGATTGCCCATTTCCTTTTTCTTCCGGTCCTCCCCATCTTGAGGTAGAGCCTTCACTGGCGATACTTTCTGTTCGAAGGACAGCTATCTTAGCGGTTGAGATGTCATCTTCAGTTGCGGTTGGATTTTCTGAGTCGAATTGAGCTATTTTTCTTAGTGCCTCGTCTTGGATTCGAATGATTTCAAGAAGCCTTGGAACATCATCTCCCTCAAGACATGCCAGGATAGCGATATTTACTCTGCCACTAGGGTCTTGTGATTTTCTTTTGGCGACAGCTTCTATGTATTTGCCAAGAATCATTATTCAATTAGGGCCGAGTAAAGATCCTTGAAAAATTGGATCACAGAAAAGACAATGTCTCTAATTGCGCATAAGGCCACAAAGATAAGAATGAGCCATAATTTATCTTCTGTGTATGTGGGTTGTACTCTCTTCTTTTTTATTCTTCCACCAGAGTTTTCATGAAAAGAAAATAATTAAAAGTCGAAAGAAGAATGGTGGGGTAAAAATTGTAATCAAGATAGTGCGTCATTTGATGGATGCAGCCTACGATTTGGGCTCCAAAGACTCCGATAGACCATGTAGTGAAAAGTCCCCAGAAGATTTTGTATCGAAAGACCCTATTCTCAGTGGCTCCAGTGGGGACCCACGGGATGAGATTTCCTCGTAGTCTATCTACAACCGCAAAAAGATAAGCCCAGTAGGAGACCTGCCTTGTGGTAAGCGCATAAATTCCAAACGGAGCTTTGGACCATAGAGCCAGGCATATGGTTCCGTAGACAAGAGATGGAATGGAGAAAATGAGGTTATACCAGTGGATCATTTCTGGGTAGAACCATACGACAATAAGGCTTGGGATAGGGGTGAGGAAAATTCCAAGCCCGGTTGCGATATAATAGAGCATACCGGAGAGATAACAAAGCCGTGCCATGATAGAAATTTTGGCATGCCAAAAGTCTTTAGAGAGAAATAGGTTCACGCTTCCCATCGCCCATCGATATTGCTGAACAAAAAAAGAGTAGAGATTGGTAGGGCAAATTCCTTTGGCAAGATTGATGGGGACATATTCGATTTTCCATCCTGCTTTGATGAGCATAAAACCAGTATGGACATCTTCGCTATACGGGATCGGGGCGGTGCCACCGAACGGTTCTAAGGCTTTTCGTCGATAGATGGCATTGGTTCCAACGCAAACGGAGGCTCCCCATTGGTTTCTATTGACCTGGATGAGTCGATAAAAGAGCTCTTGAATATAAGCCGCCCCTTTTTGAATGTAGGGGTGATTTTTTTCTATTTCGAAGAATTGCGGAGTTTGTACGATGGCTATTTTAGGGTCATTTTCGAAATAGGGGACGAGCTCTTTTAGGATGTCACTGCGTGGAGCGAAGTCTGCATCTAAGAGCAGGATAAGCTCTCCCTTGGTTCTAGGGAACGCATAGCGAAGATTTCCGGCCTTTTTTAACTCGCCTCGATTAGGGCGTGTGATGTAGTGAAATCCGAATTTATTTGCGAGACCCATTACCGCTGTGTCTCCTTTATCGTCGAGAACATACACTTGGATAAGTGGCCACAAGATGAGGGCAACGTGTTTATAGGTGTTTTCAAGAACATCGAGAGGTTCTCCTGCGCAGGGGAGATAGACATCAACAGAGTATTCTTTTGAGATTCTTCCACCTCTAATCCCGATATCGATATGGTTTAAGTAATTAAAGGTGGGACTAAAGATGCCGATGAAATAAGAGAGACTTAAGTAGAAGCCGATAAGAAAGACAAATGGGAGGTATAAGTGAAGTTCAGGATGAGAAAGAGAGAAAAAGCCCATTCCGACGAGTAGGGACAGAGCAGAGAGGATCCCCAAAAGATATAGCCATAATTTGTCTTGGTTGATGTAGCCCAGCTTCTCTAGATAAGAGGGTGGGGAGTGCATCCCTTTGATTGTGCTTTCTTTTGGTTTTTACCAGATCTTGTATGTCAGTTTAGCATGAATATTGTGATCAGAAATGAAAAGGGAATTATCTGCTTTGTCGGCATGTTGGAATGTATATCCGATAGAGAGGCCGATATTTCCAAACCATTTTTCGAAATCATGTTTTGAGACAACCCACATCACGCTATCGTCAGAGACCCGAGCTTGCCACCCTAGGCCACTCCAGCCGTTATAGGCGATTCCTCCGATGATGGGCTCGTAGATAGAGAAGCCAAGAGCGGGGGTTGTTTTGTGTGCCTTTAACGAGTGCACAGGTCCTAAAGCGAATTTTCCAGAGGCGAGAGCAAGTGTAGAAAACATGGTAAAAGCGATTAATGCGATTTTCATTTTTCCCCCGTTGAAGGCTATTATCTTAAGTGTAATCTCAGAAAATCTCAAAACATAGCCGCTTGTAAATCGTTTTATTTATCCCATTGCTCAGGACTTTGGTTAGTGTCTCGAGCGATAGGTTTTGTGCTACACACTGCAATAGCGGAATTATTCTCTTTATTGAATTCGGCACCAGTACACCACGCTCCTAGCGGTCCTCGCGGATCATCCGCATAAATTCCCACGTCACATCTTCAAAGCAAGTTCCGGTAGGATGAATCTCGTTCACTTATCCCCGATTTCGTCTAGCCCATCCGCTGCCTTGTCGGCGTCGGAACGTCTCTCGGTTTCTTTTTTGGTGACGGTGATTTCCAGACCCCTGACACGAGCCACGTAGTCGAAGAAAGATTTCAGAACGTCCGGCTCTAGCCCGACCCAGTGATCGCCCTCATCTCGTGGTGCCCGTAATGTAACCATGAATCCATCGTCACTCGCATAGAGCCCGTCGCCCAAATAAGTTTCCGTGTGTTTATTCATGACTAATCTTCTCCCCGCATGCCTCCACGGCAGTCTCGATTGTGACAATGATTTTCCTCATACCGTCTGCGTACTCGGTTTCGGCGTTGAACCCATCTAACGCCTCAAAGATTGGAAGCAGCGTCTTCAGCAATACCCGCGTGAGCTTCACAGTTTCCAGAAGGTGCGGAGCCGCTGCGATGAGACGGGCGTTGGCCCGAATTTCATTTTCTGGAAAAATTCTGGTCTGTTCTCCAGACCTGGCGGTAGCTATCCGATCCCCTTGTCCCATCCCGCCAATTTGGGTTTCGATTTCAACGCAATGGTAGTTGAAACAAACCCTCCACGGTCCCGGCGTGTGCTTACTCATTTTTCTCTCCCTTCATGCACCGATATGACACAGTGTCCCACAGGATCGCAAGGGGTGAATTGTGTCATTTTTGTCAAGAATCATTATTCAATTAGGGCCGAGTAAAGATCCTTGAAAAATTGGATCACAGAAAAGACAATGTTTTGTGCTACACACTGCAATAGCGGAATTATTCTCTTTATAATTTTAATTTGCATCGATTTCTGGCCAGTCTGGCTTTTCGTCGCGGAGTCTTACGTATTTCCTCCAGGCGAGCTCTCTTTCACACACCTCATCATCTTTTTTCCAAAAGAAGAATCCCACACCGTTTCTCCTCAAGTGAGCGTCCTTACACGTTCTCGGATCTGTTCTTTGCCAAGTATTTAAAGCTTCAGTTACCTCTGTCATGTTATTCCCCCTTCCCAAATCTCTATAGTGACATATGCGTTAACGCGGTGTTTTTGGGTTCTAGAATGCCCCAGGCGCGGTGCTCACAGTTTAATAGGCCCCATCCTATTCTCTAGCGTCCATCGGATGTTCCTGGATGTGTTTAACGAGTTTTTCATATTGGAGCCAATCAAGTTCACTTGTGGATGTTTTTCCAAAAAATTCCGACATGGTGTTCCTAAGTTCATCGTTTGTCCAACCCATCTCGTGAGTGATAGCGAAGAGTCTTTTGATTTGTTTCTCTGTTAGCTTGCTCGGCTCCTGACTAATTTGATGGCTATGGCTGTCTGTGTTCTGGCTGTTAACTACATCTTCCATGTCTTGGGTAAAGAAGTCAGAAGCTCCAGTTGCAGAGATAGTCGCTCCTACATCAGCTCTCTTCTGAGCTATCTTAGATATGGTATTAGCAAACTTAAGGGGTTCTATTTCCCAATGTCTTTGTTCTACAGAGTTGGCAGAGCCAATGCATTGAGCTAGGACTTTCCCAGTCTTAATCGAATACACCTCGAAGGTATAAGCAAAGGATACATATTCAGTTGTCTCTGTCTTAACGCAATCGATTATCCTACTTCCTAAGCTAAAGAGTCGTCGTAGCTTCTCCGCCCCAGGCTTAAGGAGTGAGTCTTTCTTGGCTTGCCCATATCTTCCATAGTCCGAGCCTTCGACTAATTGATCTTTAATAAATTCTTTGAAAAGCTTTCTCTGTTCATGAAGAACTGAAAGATTATGTTTAGTGATTAGAGGAAGACCTTCAGTAGCATCTTCTATTACGACCAAGTCCGTGCTAGTATTTTTATCTGTCATTTTCTACTCCGAAAAATGTTGGTAACTATCGAGCCCTAGAGAGCGCCTCTAGGGCTCGATTCTTTTACACTCCACACACAACGTTCTTTTATCAAAATCGTAATTCAAAGAAACCTGATTCTCTCGTCGATTCCCGCAATTATCACAGTAAATCAATGCTCGAATCATGGTCCTTGATGTTTGAATTCTTGGAGTCTTCGACACAAGACTTGTATTAACCACATCTATATTGCCCTTTAAACTCAATACGCTGTGGGATTTGGTTATAAACCAGGGATGATTCGAACAAAGAAAACCACGAACAATGCTCTCTGCCGTTTCAAATCCTAGCTTGTAAACTAGATCCTTCAAAAACGTTCTGTCCGCTGCCGAAACATCAAGCGGCTTCGTCCCATACCTCACCTCATACTCCGAATAATAAATCCCCAGAAGTTGGTTCGCCTGATTCTGCGCTTCTATTTCGTACATACTCTATTTGATTTTCCTTTCATTGCAGTTTTCACAAAGTACTTGCAGGTTGGCCTTTTCAAGTCTGAGATTGGGGAATTTAGAAATGGCTTTGATATGATTAACGTGAAGTTTTATTCCATCTTTTTTACTCATTCCACAGAGGCAACATCTTCCGTCAGAGTTTAGCAACACCTCATATCTTAATGAGCGCCACTGCTCACTTAGATAAAAGCTTTCTTTCCTATTTGGGTTTTTTTTTTGGCGCTGGTCGTGTCGTCGTGAGCAGATTACGGAGCAAAACACCTTCCATTTTTTTTTGCCAGACCAGAGTCTGGTTGCCCTTCCACATTCCTTGCAACTGATCGTCGTAAACATGTCCATGCCAATAGCGGACACACTTATCCCTAATAAGAGACTCCGCTTTAGAATTGATTCTTCTCCTATGCTGAATAGGTCAGTTTAGAGAGAATCCAGCTCTCATATTCTCTTGGCTACAAGCCCGCAGGTACTTGAATGTTCCCACGCTATTATTGGCCTTATTGGAGTTTGTCTCCTTTGGGGCCCGGGGTTTAACCAAGAAGGCCCATGCCAACATCGGCATACACCTAACCCTTTCGTGTGTCCGAACGGGGTGACAGCCCCCTCGAACTATGCTCTCGTACTGGCAGGACTTCCGAGAAGTCCCATTGGGAACTAGCTGCACTAGGAAACCCCCAACTGTATGCCCCACGATGGGCACCTCACCTTTTTGATTGATTGATTTGAAGCAATGTGCGACAAACAAACCAACCCAGGTTCTGTCGTTCTGACAGATTTTGAACCCGGAGGCAATCCCAAAATTGTTCTCCGGGTTCTTTATTTTTAATCTCTATAGAATTCCATGGCTAAAAACAGTCTTAGCTTACAAAACAATGCCTAATTCTTCCCAGCGGGGCAGGTTGGGTCTGATCACGACCATACTGAGTAGTAGCAAAAGCTCGTCTGCGAATTTTTCGTATTCTGCCGCCGCCGCTGCCGTCCGCACCGCCGCCCCCGCCCCCGCCCCCGCTGCCTCCGCCGCCGCCGCCGTTCCCGCCGCCACCCCCCCCTCCCACGCCGCCTCTTTAACTTTGGCTTGGTCGGTTTCTCCCTCCTCATACAGCGTGATG
>Ga0187892_10002531_pt1 | contig 36143 bp, 45 predicted proteins | sample MA1701073metaG_FD_139345 | JGI IMG/M metagenome (GOLD analysis project Ga0187892, IMG submission 139345) | Bio-ooze microbial communities from a basaltic lava cave in the Kipuka Kanohina Cave System on the Island of Hawaii, USA - MA170107-3 metaG ... | reverse complement strand
GGCGACAAGGTCTCGCAGGGCGCGCTGATCCTCAAGATGGAGCAGGGCGCCGCGGCCGCGCCCGTTTCCGCCTCCGCGGCGGCCGCCACGCCCCCGCCGCGGCCTTCGCCGGGGAAGGGGCAGCCGGCAATGGCGGCCGATCTCGAATGCGACGTGCTCGTCCTGGGAGCGGGACCCGGAGGCTACTCGGCGGCGTTCCGCGCCGCGGACCTGGGCCTCAAGACCGTGCTCGTCGAGCGCTATCCCGCGCTCGGCGGCGTGTGCCTCAACGTGGGCTGCATCCCTTCCAAGGCGCTGCTGCACGCGGCGGCGGTGATGGACGCGGCGCGCGAGCTCGCGGACCATGGCATCGCGTTCGGCGAGCCCAAGGTCGACCTCGCCAAGCTGCGCGGGTTCAAGGACAAGGTCGTGGGCAAGCTCACCGGCGGCCTTGCCGGCATGGCGAAAGCGCGCAAGGTGACGGTGCTGCAGGGCACGGGGAGCTTCGCCGACGCGCACCACATGGCGGTCGAATCCCAGGGCGGCAGGAAGACCGTGCGCTTCGCTGCCGCGATCATCGCGGCCGGATCGCAAGCGGCGAAGCTGCCTTTTCTGCCCGATGACCCGCGCATCGTCGATTCCACCGGGGCGCTCGAGCTGCGCGGGCGGCCGAAGCGCCTGCTCGTCATCGGCGGCGGCATCATCGGCCTCGAGATGGGAACCGTCTTCTCTGCGCTCGGCGCGCGACTCGACGTGGTGGAGATGCTCGAAGGCCTGATGCCGGGCGCCGATCGCGACCTCGTGGCCGTATGGCAGAAATACAACGCGGACCGCTTCGACAACGTGATGCTGAAGACGAAGACGACGAAGGCGGAAGCGACCGCGCAGGGCGTCAAGGTCTGGTTCGAGGGCGAGAAGGCGCCGAAGGAGCCGCAGCTCTACGACATGGTGCTGGTGTCGGTCGGGCGCACGCCGAACGGCAAGCGCATCGGTGCCGAAAAAGCGGGCATCAATGTGGACGAGCGCGGCTTCATCCCGGCGGACTCGCAGATGCGCACCAACGTGGACCACATCCACGCCATCGGCGACATCGCCTGCCCGCCGATGCTCGCGCACAAGGCGGTGCATGAAGGCCATGTCGCGGCGGAAGCGGCGGCGGGGAGGAAATCGCACTTCGATGCGCGCGTCATCCCCTCGGTCGCCTACACCGACCCGGAGATCGCCTGGGTCGGCATGACCGAGGAGGAAGCGAAGCAGGCGGGCACGAAAGTCGGGGTGGGCAAGTTCCCCTGGGCCGCTTCCGGGCGCGCCATCGCCAACGCGCGCGACGAGGGCTTCACCAAGCTCCTCTTCGACCCCGGGACGCACCGGGTGCTCGGCGGCGGCATCGTCGGCACGGGCGCGGGGGAGCTGGTGAGCGAGATCGCGCTCGCGGTGGAGATGGGGGCGGATGCGACCGACATCGGGCTCACCGTGCACCCGCACCCGACGCTCTCGGAGCCGGTGGGCTTCGCCGCCGAGGTGTTCGAGGGCGTCTGCACCGACCTGCCGCCGCAGAGGAAGCGCTAGCGAAGGCGGCGATCCGCCATGAGCGAACGGCCGTTCACCCGCATCCTTGCCGTGGACGATCATCCCCTGCCGCTCGAGATCACCTGCGCCGTGCTGGCGAGAGTGTTCGAGGGCGCCGAGGTGCAGAGCGCGAGCGGGCTCGAAGAGGCACTGCGTTGTGTGCGCGAGAGAGGTGCACCCGACCTGGCGGTGCTTGATCTCGGCATGCCGGGGTGCTCGGGGATCGAGGCGCTGACCCGCTTCCGGCATGCCTGTCCGGGCGCCGTCATCGTGGTCTACTCGGCGACCGAAGACGGCGCGACCGTGCGCGCCGCGCTGCGCGCCGGCGCGCGCGGCTACATTCCGAAGAACACGCCCAAGGACCAGGTGCAAGCGGCGCTGCACCTGGTCGCCTCCGGCGGTACGTACGTGCCCGCCGAGGCGCTCGCCGGCGCGGATTCGCGGCTGCCCGATCTCTCGGAGCGGGAGCAGGAAGTCCTGCGGCTCATCCTGCGCGGCCATTCCAACCGGGCGATCGCGAAGGCGCTCGGCGTCTCGGAGAACACGGTGAAGCACCACGCCGGCGCGGTGTTCCGCGCGCTCGGCGTGTCCTCGCGCGCCGAGGCGATCGTCGCCGCGAAGCAGCGCGATATCCTCCCCGACTGAGCGCGCGCCGCGGCGCGGAGTGTAAGAGTCGGTCAGGATCGGCGCGGCGCGCGCGCCGCTTCAGAGAGGCGGCACCAAGGTGCTAGCACCCTAGTGCTATTTTCTTTTTGTCCGGAGTGCGTAGCCTAGCTAGGCCGCATCAGCGTCGCACGGCCGTTGCGCAAGGGGAGCGGCCTTGTCGGTCGAAAGGTCACTCTCTCAGGAAAATTTCGTCTGGCTTGCAGGCAGCCTCGCGCAGCTGCGCCGGCTGCCGTTCGATCCCGCGCTCATCCGGCAGCGCTTCCCGCCGCCGCACTCGCTGGGTCAGCTCCTCGAGGCGCTCGGCGCGCTCGGCTTCAAGTCGGGCGAGCATGCGCCGGGCGCGCAGGGGCTTGCGGGCGTGCGGCTGCCCTGCGTCGGGTTCCTGAAGGGCGAGGCGCCGCGCCCGGCGCTGCTCGCCAGGGCCGAGCGCGGCCAGCAGCTCTACTTCACCGCCTACGAGCAAAGCGCGCAGATCGCGCCGCTCGGCTCGATCGCCGAGCGCTTCGAGCCGGAACTGCTCCTCCTGAGCCATGAGACCGCAGCACCGGTGACCGAGGCCGAAGGCGGCGAGGCGCCAGGCAAGTTCGGGTTTCGCTGGTTCGCCGCGGAGCTGCTGCGCCACAAGCGCGTCTGGCGCGACGTGCTCGCCGCCTCGCTCTTCATCCAGCTGATCGGCCTCGCCACCCCGCTCGGCACGCAGGTGGTCATCGACAAGGTGATCGTAAATCAGACCATCAACACCCTCATCGTGGTCGCCGCGGGCCTCGCCATGTTCCTCGTTTTCAACGCCGGCATGAGCTGGTTGCGGCAGTACCTCGTGCTGCACACCGGCAACCGCGTCGATGCCGTGCTCGGCAGCCAGCTTTTCCGCCACCTGCTCGGCTTGCGCCTCCCCTACTTCGAGCAGCGGCCCACGGGAACGCTGGTCGCGCGCGTGCACGCGGTGGAGACGATCCGCGAGTTCCTCGCCGGCGCCGCGGTCTCGCTGCTGCTCGACCTGCGCTTCCTCGTCGTCTTCATCGCCGTGATGTTTGCCTACAGCTGGCAGCTGACGCTGAATCGGACGGCAGGATTCTGCTCGACGGGCGCGACATCCTGCAGCTCGCCAATCTGCAGAAGTATGCTGGCCTGGACAAAGAGCCGTTCGAGCACCGCCACGGACTAGCCGTCTACCGCCGATCCAAGGTAGAGCACGAGTTCTGGCTGGTGGGCACTCGAGAGGGCGGAAGCCGGATTCTGCTGCAGTGCGTTCACTACGCGCCGGAACGGGGAGTCATCAATCCCCTTTGCGATACGGAGTATCGGAATACGGAGAACGGCTACGGCCTCAAGGGCGGTACGCATGTCGTTTCCACCGGCGTGGGCAACGACGTGATCGACCTGGGCTCGGGCGATCACTTCATCGATGCCGGGGAGGGCAACAACTCGATCAACACGGGCCTGGTGAGCGGGCAGACGGGCACGGTATCCATCGTCACCGGGGGCGGCGACGACTTCATCGGCTCCGCGGCCACCAACCTGGCGCTGCGCATGCAGCGCGAGGTGACGTGGCGCTCGGGCGATGGCTGGAAGGGGATCTATCTCGGCCACGGCCTGCACGACATCGAGGTGGGCGACAACACGCATGCATCGGCGGCGAGCGTGATCCACCTGGGGAATGGCGATGCGCGCGTGGTCACGGGCGGGGGCTTGCGCAATGTGACGGCGTGGGCGGGCGATCACACTCAATGGAGGAGCTCATGGCGATGAGGACGCTAGCAACGCAAGTCGCTAAGGAAATAGCTCAGTGGCCGTTTCTGGTCATCCTCGCGGCAAGCGTGTTGCTCGCGCTAGTGATTCCGCCCGAGTTAAGTCAGATGACTCTTGGATCTTGGGTGCTACAGCCGGTCGCAGAATTGGTGCCGGCGACCGGAGACTACGTACGCCATTCCAGATTCCCCGAGGTCGCGGCCGTCTACTTTCCGGTGATGTTACTGCTAAGCCCTCTTCACTTCCTGTGGATGTGGAAGACGATGTCTAGAGCAAGCTGGGTAGATCAGTTTCAGATGAAGCCGGTTGCCGCGATCGTTCGACTGCTGGTCGTCCTGTTTCTAGCGCTGCTAATCGGTTATGGAACGTTCATCGAAGGCGGCGGGCAATTGGAGATCATTCCTTGGAATGAATCGAAGGTTGCATTGGCTCTCGCGGGTTACATCGCGAGCGGTGGTGGTTTCTTTATCGTACTTGCGTCCTTTGTCATGGGGTGCCAAGCCCTAATAAGTCGAATTGGAGCATGATATGGCTGAACTCACAGCGCAGGAGTTTTCTCAAGACACCATCCGGTCGACGCTCACGACGCTCGGCGAGCGAGCGTTCCTTGGTGGCGCGGCTTATCTGGGCCGGCTCGCAGATGCCATTTCAGCGACGTGGACGCCGGCGATACGCTCACTCTTACGGCGGAGAACACGGCGGGCGGGCCGCTCCCGGCGTGGCTCTCGTTCGACGCCGCGAGCCGCACGCTCTCGGGCACGCCCGGGGCGGCCGATGTCGGTTTCGTGGACCTCGCGGTGATCGCGACCGACAGTGCGGGCGAGTCGGCCCCGGATCATCTCGTGGGCGCTCTCGAACGCCCTTGCGCAATTCCACCTCTGGGGCAGCGATGATGCCGCGATCGGGGGCGACCTCGCCTACCAGTACGGGCTGAGGCGGACTCTTGCGGGCATCAGCCTCGCCGCGGCGCAGGAGGTAATCGGCGCCGCGGGCTTCGGCTCGGAGGCGCAGCAGCTTCGCCCCTTCAGCGGCCTCAGCGAGGGCTTCGTGAAGCTGAGCTAACGGATGAGCCGCACCTTGAGATGGACGCGCTTCGCGGCGCGCGCGAGCTGGCGGTCGGCAGTGACGAGAGTTGCGGTGCGGGCATGGGCGATCGCGAGATGAAGCGCATCGAGCGAAGAAAGCGCAAGCTCGAGCGTCTCGAGCCAGCGCCTTGCGAGTTCGAAATGACCGGGTTCGATCGCGACCCGTCCGTAGGCTCCCGAGTCGCGATCCTCGCCGAAAGCGGCAAGCGCCCGGCGCCCCAGGTCCGCGGACAGCTGCCGGTTGCGCACGAGGCGCCCGACGGCCGAGGCGAACTCGACCTCGATCAGGGGAGAAATCACCGGGTCGCGGAGCCTGACGAGCACGCTTTCGACGCGAGCGCTGCGCGCCTCGCCCACGTAGTACGCGACGAGGACCGAAGTGTCGAGGTACGCGCTCAGTACCGCGCCTCGCGCCGCGCGGCGATGACCGCCGCGATCGCCGAGCCGCGCCGCACGCGGACGCGCGCTCGCAACGCCGCGCGCGAGGGCAGCCTGCGGGCCGGGGCTTTCTCCACTGCCGTCAGCTCCGCCGCGGGCCTGCCGCGCCGCACGATGCGGACGCGCTCGCCGCGCTCGACCCGGTCGAGAATCTCGCTCAGGCGCTTGCGCAGTTCCTTGGTGCCGATGTCCATTCGAGTCCCGGCGGTCCGCCTGCCTCTCAGGTTGACACTCGGAGTGTACACCCTGTGACCGAGTTGCGCCAGCGCGCCGGCCGCTATCTCGCCGCCGATCCGGCGGAGTTCGCCCCGCCGCTGCTGCGCATCCGCGAGCGCCCGCCCGCGCCGCTCGCCGGCTGGATGCTGCGGCTGCTCTTGGCGCTCGTCGCCGGCACCCTGCTCTTGGCGGTGTTCGGGCGCCTCGACATCGTCGCCGTGGCCGAAGGCAAGCTCGTGCCGGCGAGCTACCTGAAGATCCTGCAGCCCGCCGAGCAGGGCGTGGTGAAGGAGATCCTGGTGAAGGAAGGCGAGCCGGTACGCGCGGGCCAGGTGCTGATCCGCATGGATGCGGTGCTGACCGAGGCCGACGTGAAGGCGCTGCAGTCGGAGTACCACCACCGGCGCCTCGCCCTGCGGCGCATCGATGCGCAGCTGGGCGGGGCGAAGCTCGCGCGCGCGCAGGACGACCCCCCCGAGCTCTATGAGCGGGTCGCGGCGCAGCACGCGGCCAACGTGCAGGCGCACGAGAACGCCCTGGCGCAGGAGCGGAGCATCCTCGAAAAAGCGCGCAACGACCTCGCCGCGGCGCGTGAGACCAAAGCGAAGCTCGAGCGGGTGCTGCCGCACTACCGCGAGCAGGAGCAAGCGTTCGAGAAGCTGGCGCGCGACGGCTTCGCCGGCAGGATCCTCGCCACCGACAAGCAGCGCGAGCGCATCGAGCGCGAGCAGGACCTGAAGACGCAGGAGTTCGTGATCCGCTCCAACCTGGCACTCATCGAGCAGTCGGAGAAGAAGCTCGCGCAGATCGCCGCCGACTATCGCCGCATGCTCCAGACCGAGCGCGTCGAGGTGGCCAACCAGCTCGAGAAAGCGCGCCAGGAGCTCGCCAAGCACGAGCACCGCCACGGGCTGCTCGAGCTGAAGGCGCCGGTCGAGGGCACGGTGAAGGACCTCGCCACCCACACCGTGGGCACGGTCGCCGCCCCGGGCACGATCCTGATGACTCTCGTGCCGCGCGACGAGAAGCTGCTCGCCGAGGTGTGGGTCGGCAATCAGGACGTCGGCTTCGTGCGCGCCGGGCAGGAGGTGAAGCTCAAACTCGCGCCGTTCCAGTTCCAGAAGTACGGCCTGATCGAGGGCAGGGTGCTGCGCGTCAGCGCAGACGCGACGGAGGCGCCCTCTCCCAACACGTGCTCGGACGCGCTCACCGGGCGCGACCGCCCGATGGGGCCGCTCGCCTACCGCACGCTCATCGAGCTTGGCGCGCAGGAGCTCGCGGCCGACGGCAGGCGCTACGCGGTCGCGCCCGGCATGCAGGTCGCGGCCGAGATCCACCTCGGCACGCGCTCGGTGCTGGAGTACCTGCTCTCGCCCGTGCAGCGCGCATTTCACGACGCCGCGCGCGAGCGCTGATCAGGGCCATACATGGCCAGTACACTGCTGACTAGGGAGCTCGGATGCGACACGCCACGCTGCTGGCGTACGCGCCGATTCGCTCCCGGGTTGAGAAGGACACCAACAAGGACGGGCGCCCGGACGAAGTGACTACGAGCGAAACGTCGGTTCAGCAATCGGACGCGCTGCTGAATGCGTTGTCCTCGGCCGTGGCGATCCCGCAGATGCGGGATCTGCTGACCGAGCCCTCGTTTCCCGAGCTGCTTCCGATCTCTCGCAGCGTCAGGCTCGGCTGCCTGCCGCCGCCTGACTCCGCAGCGTTCGAGGCGGTGACCAAGCTTGAGGGGCTCGTGAAGAAGGGCGAGCACGAGGCGGTCAGCGAGGGTCATAGGGCCAAGCAGAGGGAATTCGATCTGAAGATCCGGCAGCAGGAGGCTTCCGCGAGGAAGGATGAGGCATACTTTTCCTGCGTCCGGCTCAAGCTGCAGGCCGACTCGAAGGTGGAAGACGTGATCGCCAACTGCCAGAAAGTGATTGCGGAGGCCGCGCAGAAGTAGAGGAGCCGGCGCCGCGTTCGCTGGCCGCCCTTCCCGGCTAGGAAGCGGCAGGCGCGGGGAAGACGCATGCTACGATCTCGGCGCGTCTTCCGCCATGAAGCAGGACAGGCTCAAGCAGCTGGTCGCCAGGGAAGCGCTCGAGCACGTGGTCGAGGACGCGGTCGTAGGGGTAGGCTCGGGCTCCACCGTGAGCCTCTTCATCGACGCGCTCGCCTCGATCAAGGGCCGCATCGAGGGCGCGGTGGCGGCCTCCGAAGCGAGCGCCGAGCGGCTGAAGAAGCACGGCATCCGCGTCTTCGACTTGAACGGCGTGAACGAGCTCCCGGTCTACATCGACGGCGCCGACGAGGTCACCGAGCACCTGCACATGATCAAGGGCGGCGGCGGTGCGCTCACGCGCGAGAAGATCGCCGCCGCGGTGGCGAAGAAGTTCGTCTGCATCTGCGATGCGTCCAAGCTCGTGCCGGTGCTCGGCAAGTTCCCGCTGCCGCTCGAGGTGATCCCCATGGCCCGCAGCCACGTCGGCCGCGAGATGGTCCGACGCGGCGCGCAGCCGGTGCTGCGCGAGAATTTCCGCACCGACAACGGCAACCTGATCCTCGACTGCCACGGCCTGACGATCCTCAATCCGCCGGCGCTGGAATCGGAGCTCAACGACATCGCCGGCGTGGTGACCAACGGCATTTTCGCGCGCCGGCCGGCGGACGTGCTGCTGCTCGCCGAGGAGGCGGGCGTGCGCACGATCCGGGCGGCCGCGCGCTGAGCGCCATGCAGGAGGCGGCCATGTATCCGAAGAACTTCTGGTACGTGATGTGCGTGGGCCGGCGAGCCCGAGCGCGCCGACCCGGCGAAGCTGCCGCCGCTGCCCTGAGGCCCCGGCACCGGCTGGACCTACGGCGGCGGCGTGTACCGCATCCCGTGCAACTACCAGTTCCTGATCGACAACCTGATGGACCTCACGCACGAAACCTACGTGCACCCGACGAGCATCGGGCGGAAGGAGATCGACGAGGCGGAGCCCGAGGTAAGCGTGCAGGGCGACGAGGTGTTCGTCGAGCGCTGGATGCTCGGCATCCGGCCGCCGCCCTTCCGGGCCGACATGATCAGGACCGAGGAGCTGTGCGATCGCTGGCAGATCTGCCAATTCGTGCCGCCGGCGAACATGCTGATCGACGTCGGCGTGGCGATCGCGGGCACCGGCGCGCCCCAGGGCGACCGCGCGCGCGGCATCACCGGGCTGGTGGTGGACCTGATCACGCCCGAGAGCGCCACGAGCTGCTGGTACTTCTGGGGGATGGCGCGCAACTTCAACACCGGCGATGCCGCGCTCACCGAACAGATCCGCAAGAACCAGGGCGCGGTATTCGCGGAGGACGAGATGATCCTGGAGGCGCAGCAGCAAAACATCCTGCGCAATCCGGAGCGGCGGCTGGTGAACCTGGACATCGACCGCGGCGGCTCGCACGTGCGCTAGGTGATCGCGCGGCTCTGCCAGGCCGAAGCAGTGCAGGAGCCGGCGGTGCCGAAGCAGGCGTAGGGCGGATGCTCCGCATCCGCCTCGCGCGGCGGCAGCAGAGCTGCCGCCCTACTTCTTCGGCGGCACGTACCCCGAGGCGACGTCCGCGCCCTCGCCGAAGAAATGCTTCTCCATCTGCTCGGCGAGGTACTTGCGCGCGCGGATGTCGGCGAGGTTCAAGCGGTTCTCGTTGACGAGCATCGTCTGGTGCTTGAGCCACTGCTGCCACGCCTCTTTCGAGACGTTCTCGAAGATGCGTTTGCCGAGCTCGCCGGGGTAGGGCGGCAGATCGAGCCCTTCGGCCTCGCGGCCGAGCTTGACGCATTTCACCATCCGGGCCATGCGAGGATTATAGCCGCTTGAGAAACACCTTCGAGCCGCGCTTCCAGTTGTAAAGGCGCTGGCGGCGCGCCGGCAGCGCCTCGATGCCGGCGGCGCGGAACCCGAGCTCGATGAACCAGTGCTGCGCCCGCGTGGTGAGCGCGAACAGGCGGCGGATCTTCTTCTCCCTGGCGCGCGCCTCGCAGGCGTGCAGCAGGCGCTCACCGTAGCCGGCGTCGCGGTAGTCGGGCGCCACCGCGAGACAGGCGAGCTCGGCGCCGTTGTCCTCCGCGAAGGGGTAGAGCGCGGCGCAACCGACGATCACGCCGTCGTGCTCGATCACCTCGAAGTTGCCGATCTCGCGCTCGAGGCGCTCGCGGCCGCGCTTCACCAGTGTACCGTCGGCCTCGAGCGGCTCGATCAGCGCGAGGATGCCGCCGACGTCCTCGATGCGCGCCGGGCGCAGGCGCTCGACCGGGTCGGCGGTGATCATGGTGCCGACGCCGGAATGGGTGAAGAGCTCGAGCAGCGTCGCGCCCTCGGCGCGGCGCGAAACCAGATGGGCGCGGCCGACGCCCGAGCGCACGGCGCCGACGGCGTGCTCGATGGCGCGCCGGGTCTGCACGCTCAGGCCGGCTCTCCTCGCCAGCGCCTCGGCGTCGCGCGCCGTGAGCTCGGACACGATCTCGCCGCGCCGGCCCGTGGGCAGCTGCTCGACGTAGAGCAGCAGCTTGTCGGCCTTGAGGGCGCGGGCGACGCTCTCGGCGACGTCCTCCCAGCCGAGGTTGAACACCTCGCCGGTGGGCGAGTAGCCGATGTGCGGCACCAGGACCACCTCGCCCGCGTCGAGCCGGCGCGCCATCGCGGCGCCGTCCACCTTGCGCACGGCGCCGGTGAACTGGTAGTCCACACCGTCCACCACCCCGATCGGCTGCGCCGCGATGTAGTTGCCCGACGCGACGCGGATCTGCGCGCCCGCCATCGGCGAGTTCGGCAGCCCCTGCGAGAGCAGCGCCTCGATCTCGACGCGCAGCACGCCCGCGGCGTGCTTGACCGCGGTGAGCGAATTTGCGTCCGTGATGCGCAGCCCCTTGGCGTAGCGCGAGCGCTGGCGCTTGGCGCGCAGCTCGGCTTCGATCTGCGGGCGCGCGCCGTGCACCAGCACGAGCCGGATGCCGAGCGCGGCGAGCAGGTTGAGGTCGTGCACGAAGCGCGCGAAGCGGCCGCGCTCCGCGGCCAGCTCGCCGCCGAAGCCGATGACGAAGTTGCGCCCGCGGAAGGCGTGCACGTACGGCGCCGCCTGCCGGAACCAGCGCACGAACAGCTCCGGGTGGGGGAGCGTGGCCATGTCTTCCCTGAGCGTTGCTTTTCCCGGCGATTCTAGGGTCAACGGGGGCGAACGGAAAGCGTTAAGCTAGGTCTATCCGGGACGAGGAGGCAGCCATGCGTCGAATCCGCCCGCTGATCGCAGCACTGGTGCTGTCGCTGGCCGCGCCGGCCGTGCAGGCGCACGGCGCCGAAGACGCCGACGACTGGATGATGTTCGGCAAGATGCTGGCGCTGGTGCAGATGTTCGTGCGGCTGGCCGCCCAGTCGCCGGATCCCCAGGTGATGGAGAAGGGCGTCGACGAGGTCCTCTCCGGCAGGAACGCCGAGGCGAACCGGGCGGCGCGCGAGATGCTCGACGAGATGCTGCGCGAGGTGCCGGCGGAGCACCGCGGCACCGTGCTCGCCATCGGCCGCGACCTGCTCGAGATCGCGCGGCGCGACCGGGCGCGGCGCGGCGCCCAGCACGACCCGGACCTCGGGCCCGTGAGCGTGGAGCGCGCGCTGCAGGCGCGGCGCGACCTGCAGGCGATGGGCCTCAGCTACCACGACGCAAGCCAGTTGCTCGACGCGGTGAAGCGCAACGACGCCCTCGCCGTCGAGCTCTACGTGCTCGGGCGCGGCGTCAACCTCTCCGCGCGCGACGCCGAAGGCCGCAGCGCGCTCGAGCTCGCGCGCCGCGCCGGCAACCCGCGCATCCTCGCGCTGCTCTCCGGCGCCGGGGCGAGATAGGTTGCTGTCGTTCCCGCGGGGGTCGGCGGGAACCCACGTTCTGGACCTGCGGCCGGGTCCCCGCCTAGAGCCTGCGGGGACAGTCGCCTAGAAATCTCCGGCGACTGCCTGCAGCGCGGCGAGCGCGGCGAGCGCCGCGGTCTCGCTGCGCAGCACGCGCGGTCCGAGCCGCACCGGCACGAAACCGGCACGCTCGAGCAGCGCCTCCTCGGAATCGTCGAACCCCGCCTCCGGGCCGGCGGCGAGCGCGATCGCGGCCCCTGCGGCGGGGACAAGGTCCTTCAGGGCGCGCTCGCCGCGCAGCGACAGCACGATGCGCGCGGCCGCCGGCGCCGCCTTGCGGCAGTAGGCTTCGAGCGTCAGCGGCGCGAGCACTTCCGGGACGCGATTGCGGCCGCATTGCTCGCACGCCGCGATCGCGATGCGTTGCCAGTGGGCATGCTTCGCGCCGGCGCGCGCGCCGCTCAGGCGCACGAGCGCCTTGCGCGTCAGAACCGGCTGCAGCGCCGCGACGCCGAGCTCGACCGCCTTCTGCACCGTGAAGTCCATCTTCTCGCCCGACGAGACCCCCTGCACCAGCGTCACCGCGAGCGCCGATTCGCGCTCGACTTCGCGCCAGGCGAGCACTTCCACGGCATGGCGTCCGGTGGTGACCAGGCGTGCGTCGAATTCGCCGCCGCCGCCGTTGAAGAGCACGATGGCCGCGCCCGGCCGCAGCCGCAGCGCGCGCGCGTGCTGCGCGGCCGGCGGCGAGAGCGCGACCAGCGACCCCGCGTGCAGGTCGGCATCGAAGTAGAATCGTGGCACGCGCGACGGACTCGTCCGCATCGGAGGATTCTCGCATGCAGGCAAAAGACTTCGATCTGCCCGGCGTGGACGGCAGGCGCCACACCATCGGGTCGGTGCGCGGCCCCAAGGGGCTGCTGGTGATGTTCATCTGCAACCATTGTCCCTACGTGAAGGCGGTGCTCGACCGCATCGTGCGCGATTGCGGCGAGCTCGCGCAGCACGGGGTCGGGTCGGTCGCGGTGATGTCGAACGACCCGGCCGACTACCCCGAGGACTCGTTCGAGAACATGAAGCGCGTGGCGCGCGAGCGCGCCTTCCCGTTCCCGTACGTGCTCGACGAGACGCAGGAAGTGGCGCGCGCTTATGGCGCCGCCTGCACGCCGGACTTCTTCGGCTTCAACGCCACGCTCGAGCTGCAGTACCGCGGGCGGCTCGACGCTTCGCGCCGCGAGGCAGTGGCGGGCGCGCGCCGCGAGCTGTACGAGGCGATGCTCGAGATCGCGCGCACCGGCCGCGGGCCGAAGGAGCAGGTCCCCTCGGTCGGCTGCACGATCAAGTGGAAGAAGAGCTAGGGCGGTGAAAGCGCGCTGGCACGCCGGCCGCGAGGAGGCGGCGCGCGCCAAGGTCCCGTACGGCCGCCGCTCTGCGCTGGTCCTCGAGCACGGCAGCCTCGAGGTCCGCTACTACGCACCCAGGCACGGCGACCCGCAGACGGCGCACGACCGCGACGAGGTTTACATCGTGGCAAGCGGCCGCGGCAGCTTTGTGCGCGGCGCCGAGCGGATCGCGTTCGCGCCGGGCGCGATGCTCTTCGTGCCGGCGGGCATGGAGCACCGCTTCGAGGACTTCAGCGAGGATTTCGGCACCTGGGTCGTATTCTACGGCCCCAGGGGCGGGGAGCGCGAGCTGCCGTTCTAGCGCGGCGCGAGCGCCGCGGCCTGGCGCAGCGCTTCCAGCATGCTGCGCTCGTCCGCCCTGCCGGTGCCGGCAATGTCGAAGGCCGTGCCGTGATCGACCGAAGTGCGCACGATCGGCAGGCCGGCCGTGACGTTGACGCCGTGCTCGATCCCCAGCACCTTGACGGGGCCGTGGCCCTGGTCGTGGTACATCGCCACGACGAGGTCGAAATCGCCGCGCGCGGCGCGGTAGAACAGCGCGTCGGCCGGCAGCGGTCCCTCGACGCGCCAGCCGCGGGCGCGCGCCGCGGCCACCGCGGGCACGATCTTCACCTCCTCCTCGCCGCGGCCGAACAGGCCGCCTTCGCCCGCGTGCGGGTTGATGCCGCAGACGCCGATGCGCGGCTCGGCGATCCCGGCCCGCGCCACGAGCTCGCGGCCGCGGGCGATGGTGCGCTCGATGAGCCCGGCGTCGATCCTCGCCACCGCGTCGAGCAGGCCCATGTGCGCGGTGACGTGGATCACCCGGAGCCTGGGCGAGATCAGCATGAGCGAGACCTCGGCAGTGCCGGTCAGCTCGGCGAGCAGCTCGGTATGCCCCGGGTAGCGGTGCCCGGCGGCGTTCAGCGCCTCCTTGCTGATCGGGGCGGTGCAGATCGCGTCGAGCTCTCGCGCGAGCGCGAGCTTCACCGCGCGCTCGATGTAGCGGAAGGACGCCTCCCCCGCAGCCGCCGAGACCGAGCCGAAGGGCAGATCCTCGGGCACGAGGCCGACATCGATGCATTCGACTGCGCGCGGCTGGTTCGCGAGCCGCCCGGCCTGCGCGAGCCGCTTCGCGTCGCCGATCACGATCGGCCGGCAGATCTCGCGGACCTCGCCGTGGCCGAGCGCCTTGACGACGACCTCCGGGCCCACGCCCGCTGGGTCGCCCATGGTGATGCCGACGCGCGGCAGGCTCACTTCTTTTCCGGCAGAGGGTGTCCCGGCATCACCAGGTAGTCGAGGATCACGGCCGACTGCGTCAGGCGCTTGCCGCGATGCTCGAGCACGGGCACCTCGCCCATATGTCGCGGTCCGTCAGTGGTTGTCGCGCGGCACCATGGGGCCGCTGCGGCCGACGAGGAAGTCGAGGTCGGCGCCCTCGCTCGCCGGCAGCACGTGCTCGCAGTACAGCTTCCAGTAGCCGCGCGCGAGCGGTGCCTCGGGAGCCTTCCATTTCGCCCGGCGGCGCCTGAGCTCGTTCTCGGGCACGAGGAGCTGCAGCCGCCGCTTCGCCACATCGAGCTCGATCAGGTCGCCGCTCTGGACGAGCGCGAGCGCCCCGCCCGCGGCGGCCTCCGGCACCACGTGCAGCACCACCGTGCCGTATGCGGTGCCGCTCATCCTCGCGTCCGAGATGCGCACCATGTCCGTGACGCCCTTCTTCAGCAGCTTGGGCGGCAGCGGCATGTTGCCGACTTCTGCCATCCCGGGGTAGCCCCTCGGGCCGCAGTTCTTCAGCACCATGACGCATTTCTCGTCGATCTCGAGGCCGGGATCGTCGACGCGGCGATGGAAGTCCTCGATGCTGTCGAACACGACCGCGCGGCCGCGGTGCCGCATGAGCCTGGGCGTCGCCGCCGAGGGCTTGATGATCGCGCCCCCTGGGCAGAGGTTGCCGCGCAGCACCGCGATCCCGGTGTTCTTCTTGAAGGGCTTGCGGAACGGGAAGATCACGTCGCGGTTCCAGCAGCGCGCATCCTTGTTGTTCTCCCAGAGGGTCCTGCCGTTCACCGTCACCGCGTCCTTGTGCAGCAGCCCCGCCTCGCCGAGCTCCCGCAGCACCACCGGGAGCCCTCCCGCGTAGTAGAAGTCCTCCATCAGGTACTTGCCGGAGGGCATGAGGTTGGCGAGCGTGTGCACGCCGCGCCCGAGCCGGTCCCAGTCGGCGAGCTTGAGGTCGACGCCGATGCGCCGCGCGATGGCGATGAGGTGGATGACCGCGTTGGTCGAGCCGCCGATCGCGGCGTTGGCGCGGATCGCGTTCTCGAACGCCTTCCTCGTCAGGATCTTCGACAGCGGCACCTTTTCCTTCACCAGCGCGACGATGCGCCGGCCCGCCGAGCGCGCCAGCACGTAGCGGCGCGCGTCCACCGCGGGGATCGCGGCGTTGCCGGGCATGCCGACGCCGAGCGCCTCGACCATCGAGGCCATGGTGGAGGCCGTGCCCATGGTCATGCAGTGGCCGTGCGAGCGGTGCATGCAGGACTCGGCCTCGTGGAACTCCTCCAGCGTGATCCTGCCGGCGCGCAGGTCCTCCGACATCGACCAGGTGTTGGTGCCCGAGCCGATGTCGGTACCGCGGTACTTGCCCGAGAGCATAGGCCCGCCCGAGACCGCGATCGTCGGCACGTCCACGCTCGCCGCGCCCATGAGGAGAGAGGGCGTGGTCTTGTCGCAGCCGACGAGCAGCACCACGCCGTCCAGCGGGTTGCCGCGGATCGACTCCTCGACGTCCATGCTGGCGAGGTTGCGGTAGAGCATCGCGGTCGGCCGCAGCATGGTCTCGCCGAGCGACATCACCGGGAATTCGAGCGGGAAGCCGCCGGCTTCGAGCACGCCCGCCTTGACGTGCTCGGCGAGCGTGCGGAAGTGCGTGTTGCAGGGCGTGAGCTCGGACCAGGTGTTGCAGACGCCGATCACGGGGCGGCCGTCGAACTGGTCCTGCGGCACGCCGCGGTTCTTGACCCAGCTGCGGTAGATGAAGCCGTAGATGTCCTGCCGGCCGAACCACTGCACCGAGCGCAGCGAAGGGGCTTTCGGTTTGCTGGCCATGGCGTATGCCTAGTAGGTTGCTCTGCCTCCGGAGATGTCGAACACCGCGCCGGTGGAGAACGAGCAGTCCTCGGAAGCGAGCCAGCAGACGAGCGAGGCGATCTCGTCCACCATGACGAAGCGCCCCATCGGGATCTTGGCGAGCATGTACTTGACGAACTCCGGGGACACCTGGTCGAGGATCGCGGTCTGCGCCGCCGCGGGCGTGATGCAGTTGACCAGCACGCCGGTCTGCGCGAGCTCCTTGCCGAGCGCCTTGGTGAACGCGATCAGGCCGCCCTTGGCGGCGGCGTAGGCCGCGGCGTTCGGGTTGCCTTCCTTGCCGGCGATCGAGGCGATGTTGACGATGCGGCCGTACCTCGCCTTCAGCATGTACGGCACCACCGCGCGGCAGCAGAGGAACGGGCCGTTCAGGTCGACGTCGACGACGCGCTTCCACTCCTCCACCGGGTAGTCCACCACCGGCGCCGTCGGCCCGGCGATGCCGGCGTTGTTGACGAGCACGTCGATGCGCCCGAAATCCGCGATCGCGTTCGCCGCCGCGCGCTCGAGCGCCGCGCGCTCGGTCACGTCCACCGCTTCGGGCTGCCCGGCGACGTCCCAGACGCGCACTTTCGCGCCGGAGGATTCGAGGCGCTTCGCGATCGCCGCGCCGATGCCTGCCGCGCCGCCGGTCACGATCGCGCAGCGGCCCCTGAGATCGAGCTGGTTCACGCTTCGGGCTTTCTCGCGCGCAGTATAATCGCTGCCCGCTCGGGGGAAACAACGTTGGCTGGCAGGCTCGCAGGCAAGGTCGCGCTCGTCACCGCGGCCGGGCAGGGCATCGGTCGCGGCGCGGCGCTCGCATTCGCGCGCGAAGGCGCGCAAGTCTGGGCGACCGACCTCAACGCGCGAACGCTCGGCGAGATCGAGGGCAGGGACGGCATCCGCACGCGCGTGCTCGACGTCACCGACGAGGCGGCGATCGGGCGCACCGCGTCGGAGGTGGGCGCGATCGACGTGCTGTTCAACTGCGCCGGGTTCGTGCATCACGGCACGATCCTCGACTGCTCGCCCAGCGACTGGGATTTCAGCTTCGAGGTGAACGTGAAGTCGATGTACCTCGTGACGCGCGCGTTCCTGCCGGGAATGCTCGCCAAGGGCAAGGGGTCGATCATCAACATGTCCTCGATCGCTTCGAGCGTGAAGGGGCTGCCGAACCGCTTCGTCTACGGCGCGACCAAGGCCGCGGTGGTCGGCCTCACCAAGGCGATCGCCGCCGACTACGTGAAGCAGGGCATCCGCTGCAACGCGATCGGGCCGGGCACGGTGGATACGCCTTCGCTCGGCGAGCGCATCAACGCCTTTGCCGATCCGGCGCAGGCGCGCAAGGACTTCATCGCGCGCCAGCCGATGGGGCGCCTCGGCACGGTCGAGGACATCACCGGGATCCTGGTGTTCCTCGCCTCCGACGAGTCGCTGTTCGCGACCGGGAATCTTTATTCGATCGACGGGGGAATGACGATATGAAGCTTTGCCGCTACGGCAGGAACGGGTTCGAGAAGCCCGGCATGGTCGACGCCGAGAGTCGCCTGCGCGACCTGTCCAAGGTGGTGGAGAACATCGGCGCGAAGGAGATCTCGCCGCGCGGCCTGAAGATGCTCGCCAAGGTGAGGCCCGAGTCGCTGCCGGTGCTCGCCGACAACCCGCGCCTCGGCGTGCCCTTCGTCGGCATCGGCAAGTTCGTCGCCATCGGCCTCAACTACGCCGACCACGCCAAGGAGGCCGGGCATCCGATCCCGTCCGAGCCGGTGGTCTTCCTCAAGGCGACGACCTGCATCAGCGGCCCGGCGGACGACGTGATCCAGCCGAAGAACTCGACCAAGCTCGACTGGGAAGTCGAGCTCGGCGTCGTCATCGGCAGCAAGGCGCAGTACGTCGCCGAGGACCGCGCGCTCGAGCACGTCGCCGGTTACTGCGTGGTCAACGACGTCTCGGAGCGCAGCTTCCAGATGGCCACCAGCCAGTGGGACAAGGGCAAGGGCTTCGACACCGCCGGGCCGATCGGCCCCTGGCTCGTGACCGCGGACGAGGTCGGCGATCCGCAGAAGCTCGAGCTGTGGCTCGACGTCAACGGCAAGCGCATGCAGACCGGCAACACCCGCACCATGATCTTCCCGGTGGCGAAGATCATCGCGCACGTGAGCAGCTACATGACGCTGCTGCCCGGCGACATCATCACCACCGGCACGCCGCCGGGCGTCGGCCAGGGCATCAAGCCCAATCCGGTCTTTCTCAAGCCCGGCGACGTCATGACGCTCGGCATCCGCGGCCTGGGCGAGCAGCGGCAGAAGGTCGTCGCCTACCCGGGGTAGGCTATTTGAAGTGCGAGGTCATGGCGCTCAGCCGCTCGGCGAGCGCCTTGAGCAGCGCCAGCCCGAACGCGGGGCTCGACTTCACCAGCGCGAGCAGGGCCTCGCGGTTGAGCGCGATGAGGGTGCAGTCGGTCTCGGCGATCGCGCTGGCGCTGCGCGGCGCCTGGTCGACCAGCGCCATCTCGCCGAAGATCCCCCCCGGCGCGACGCGCTCCACCACCTTGGCGCGCACCGAGATCGCGATCGTGCCCTCGACCACGATGTACATGAAGGCCGCGGCGTCGCCTTCCTTCATGATGACGCTCTTCGCCGCGAAGCGCGCGGGCTCCCGGCCCTGCGTCAGGCGCTTGAGGCCTTCCATCAGCTTCTTGTCGAAGACGCTGGTCGGCTTGGCGAGCCCGCCCGCCGAGAGCGCCAGGCTGCCGCGGAGCTTCGCCGTGGTCTGGCGCAGGCGGTCGATGATGACGCTCAGCAGCATGAGCGCGAACTCGGGCATCTTCTGGATCCCGGCCTCGAACTGCTTGCCGTCGAGCGACACCAGGCGGCAGCGGCTCTTCGCCGTGGCGGTGGCGCTGCGCGGCTGCGCGGTGAGCGCCGCCATCTCGCCGAAGATCTCGCCCACCTTGACCGAGCCGAGGACCTTGTCGCCGGCCGCGAGGCTCACCTCGCCCTCGATCAGCAGGTACATGCGGTCGCCCTTGGAGAACAGGCCCGATGTCTTGTCGTTCTCGCTGAAGATCGCCGCCCCCTGCGCCGCCTCCTCGCTCTTGCCCGAGGCGCGGAAGAACGCCATCGCCATCGCGGCGTTGTAGATCGGGCTGCGCGCCGGGGGCGCGATCGTCGGGTGCTTGCCCGAGAAATCCAGGTCGTCGTCCGCCACGCCTGCTTTATAGCAGATGGTAATCGTCGCGCAGCCAGCTGTAGGCGGTGAGGATCGCTCCCACGAGGACGGCGACGACCGGGATGAGCGCTAGGCTCGCCGCCGAGCTCCAGCCCAGACCGAGGTGCGCGCCGCCCGCGGCGGCGAAGGCGCCGAGGCCGCCGCACAGCAGCCCCGCGCGGATGACGCGCCGGCTCTCGGCTCCAGCGCGCAGCAGCGTGCGGCAGGCCGGGCAGACCACGTCCGCGATCGCGAGCACCGGCGAGAACAGAAAGCTGCGCAGCGGCACTTTCAGCCCGCAGGCGCGGCAGAGCACCATCTCAATAGGTCATGCTGGCGGCGTTGAGGATCCCGGCCGAAAGCGCGACGCAGCCGAGGAAGGCGCCGGAGGACACCTGGCCTTCCTGGATGTGGCGCGTGAGGTCCGGCAGGATCAGCCGCACGACGACGAAGACGAGTATTTGCACGACGAGCGCGATCACCGCCCAGAGCATCAGGTCCCACGGATGCACGCTGTGGATGACCGCGGAGGCAAGCGGCAGGCTGAAGCCCATGATGGTGAACCCCAGGCTCCAGGCCGCGGCGTGATTGCCCTCGCGGATCAGCTTGATCTCGTTGTAGGGCGTGACGCGGTCGTAGACCCAGAGGAAGATCGCGACGAACGCGATGCACATGCCGAAATAGATCAGGAACTCGTCGAAGCCCGCGAGCGAGAACTTCAGGAAATCCATCGTCAGCTCCTCAGGTGAAGTAGTGGGGCAGGAAGCGGCTGGAGTTCTTGGTGATCGGCGAGTCGTCCTCGCGGATGCCGATGCCGGCGGGCTCCTCGCCCACGATCCAGGAGCCGATCACCGGGTAGCGGCCGCCGAACTCGGGCAGCGGCGCGACGCCCTGGTAGACGAAGCCCTCCCTGCCGTAGTCGCCGGGCAGCGAGCGCACCACGCCGCGCGTGCGGATGGTCACGTTCGAGCCTTCGCGCGACAGCAGCGGCTTCTTGACGTAGTCGGCCCCGAATTTCTGCGGCGTGAAGTACGTCGGCAGCAGGTTGGGGTGGCCGTAGTTCATCTCCCAGAGCAGCACGAGCAGGGCCTTGTTGGAGAGCAGCATCTTCCACGCCGGCTCGTAGACCGCGGCGCTCCTTGCCAGCAGGTGCTGGCCGAATTCCTCGCGCACCAGCCATTCCCAGGGGTAGAGCTTGAACAGCGCTTGCACCGGCTCGTCGTCGAGATCGACGAAGCGCGCGCCGTCCCAGCCGAGGTCCTCGATGAAGAGCTGGCGCGCGTCCCAGCCCGCCTGCAGCGCGCAGTCTCGCATGTACTCGAGGTTGCCGAGGTCCTCGTCGTTCTCCTTGAGGCAGGCAAGGTGCAGCCGCTCGCCGCCGCCCGCCTCGCGCACCTTCTGCCAGCGCGCGATCAGCTTCTCGTGCAGCGAATTGAACTGGTCGGCGTTCGGCGGCAGCGCGGCCGCGCCCGCGCGCTCGTCTTTGCCGTCCTCGAGCCAGTGCCATTGCACCACGCTCGCCTCGAGCAGCGCCGTCGGCGTATCGGCGTTGTATTCGAGGAGCCTGGGCTCGCCCTCGCCGTCCCAGCTGAAATCGAACCTGCCGAAGACCGTCGGCTCGCCCTTCACCCAGGACTGCGCCACTAGGTCGTGGAAGCGCTCTGGGATCGCGAACTCGGCGAAGCGGCGCGTGTTGATCGCCTCCTTCACCGCCTGCAGGCAAAGATGGTGCAGCTCGGCGGTCACGGCCTCGATCCGGTCCACCTGCTCGGCGTTGAATGCGTAGCAGGCCGATTCGTCCCAGTAGGTTCCGCCCATCGAGTGGAAAGTAAAGCCCGCCGCCTCGCAGCGGCTGCGCCAGTTGGCGCGCGGCTCCCGCGTTTCGCGCCGCATCGCGCCGCAGCTCTAGGAGGAGGCGCCGGAGGAATGCCCGGTCGAGCCGAAACCGCCGCGCGAGACGCTCGCGCTCGAGCCGCCGCTGGAGAACGCCCCTGCGCCCATGCGCATGGCGAGCGCGCTCTTCGGCGAGCGCGCCACGGTGCCGGTCTCGAGCTTGTAGGCGTCCATGGCGTTGGCGCTGGGCTGGGGGTGGCTGCGGCCGAAGAAACTCCAGCCCGAGCCGCTGCCGTAATACGGCGGCCCGTAGTAGTAGCTCGACGCGTAGCGCCCGTCGCGCACCGGCTCGCACAGCGCCGCGTTGTTCCAGTCCTTGACGCAGGACTGCATGCTGGAATAGGCGTCGCGCTGCTCGACCGGCGAGCCGCAGCCGCCGAGCGAAGCGCTGCCCGCCAGCACCAGGGTAATCGCGGCGCTGCGCTTTCGGCTGCGTTGACCCATGGTTGCCCTCCCCGCGGGAAGTGTATGCCCGCGCGCGGCGCCGCGCCAGCGAACCGGTCGCGCCGCGCGCTGTCCACATGGAGTAAGCTAACTCGTTCCGCGGCGGCAGCAGAGCTGCCGCCCTACCCGCCCACGGGCCCTGCAATGACTTCTCCCCGCATCGACGGCAAGCGCCTCTGGCGCTCGCTCATGGAGCTCGCCGCGATCGGCGCCACGCCCAAGGGCGGCGTGCGTCGCCTGACGCTCACCGAGGAAGACCGGCGCGCGCGGGATCTGTTCACACGTTGGGCGCGCGAAGCGGGCCTCACGGTTGAAGTGGACGCGATCGGCAACGTGTTCGCGCGCCGCGCCGGGTCCGACCCCGCGGCTGCGCCGGTGGCGATGGGCAGCCACCTCGATTCGCAGCCCTCGGGCGGCAAGTTCGACGGCGCCTACGGCGTCATGGCCGGGCTCGAGGTGCTGCGCGCGCTGAACGACGCCGGGATCCGCACGCGCGCGCCGCTCGAGGTGGTCTCCTGGACCAACGAGGAGGGCTCGCGCTACACCCCCGTGATGATGGGCTCGGGAGTGTTCGCGGGGGTCTACACGCTCGAGCAGGTGTTGGCGCAGAAGGACCTCGAGGGGGTCGCGGTGGGCGATGCGCTCAAGGCGATCGGCTACGCGGGAGCCGCGCGGCCGCACCGGCTCGGGGCGTATTTCGAGGCGCACATCGAGCAGGGCCCGGTGCTCGAGGATACGAAGACCACGATCGGCGTCGTGCAGGGCGCGCTCGGCCAGCGCTGGTTCGACGTCGCGATCACGGGCCAGGACGCGCACGCCGGGCCGACGCCGATGGAGCTGCGCAAGGACGCGCTCATCGCCGCGAGCCGCGTCGTGCTCGAGGTGAACGCGATCGCCAGGCGCTTTCCGGACTATGCGCGCGGCACGGTGGGCTTCATGCAGGTGAAACCCAACTCGCGCAACGTGGTGCCGGGCGAAGTGCGCATGTCGGTCGAGTTCCGCAACCAGAAGGACGAGACGCTGAACGGCATGGTCGCGGCGCTGAAGGAGGCGGTGCGCTCGATCGAGGGTGAGTGCCGCGTGGTCATCGACATGAAGCAAGTGACCTATTTCCCGCCCTGCCAGTTCGACCCGCAGCTGGTCGCAGGCGTGCGCGCCGCCGCGGCTGCGCTCGGCCTGACGCACCGCGACATCGTGAGCGGAGCCGGGCACGACGCCGTGTACCTGGCGCGCGTCGCGTCGACCGCCATGATCTTCGTGCCCTGCGAGGGCGGCATCAGCCACAACGAGATCGAGAGCGCGACGCCCGAGGACCTCGCCGCCGGCTGCAACGTGCTGCTGCAGGCGGTATTGCAGAAAGCCGGGATCGCGGGCGAAGCCCGCGCCGCGGCCTAGGAGGATCGCCATGAACGAGAGAGCCCGTCCCGAGACCGTCGGCACGACGCTGGAGAAATCCGCCTTCTTCATGCCGTTCAGCATGAACCGGCACTTCAAGAAGGCGCCGCGCCTGGTGTCGCGCGCCGAAGGCCTGTACTACTACGCGCCTGACGGCAGGAAGCTGATCGACGGCACCTCCGGCCTGTGGTGCGTCAACGCCGGCCATTGCCGGAAGAAGATCGTCGAGGCAGTGCAGAAGCAGGTTGCGGCGCTGGACTTCGCGCCGCCCTTCCAGCTCGGCCATCCGCTCGCGTTCGAGTTCGCCGACAAGCTCGCGTCGATCGCGCCCGAGGGCCTTTCCAAGGTGTTCTTCACCAACTCGGGCTCGGAGTCGGTGGAGACCGCGCTCAAGCTGGCGCTCGCGTATCACCGCGTGCGCGGCGAGGGGCATCGCACGCGCCTGATCGGCCGCGAGCGCGGCTACCACGGCGTCAACTTCGGCGGCACGGCGGTGGGCGGGATCGCCGCCAACCGCAAGATCTTCGGCGCGCTGGTGGCGGGCGTGGACCACCTGCGGCACACGCACGACCTCGCGCGCAACGCCTTCGCGCGCGGCCAGCCGAAGCACGGCGTCGAATTCGCCGAGGACCTCGAGCGCCTGTGCGCGCTGCACGACCCCTCGACCATCGCGGCCGTGATCGTAGAGCCGGTCGCCTGCTCGGGCGGGGTGCTGGTGCCCCCGGTCGGGTACCTCGAGCGCCTGCGCGAGATCTGCACGAAGCACGGCATCCTGCTCATCTTCGACGAGGTGATCACCGCCTGGGGGCGCCTCGGCAAGCCTTTCGCCACGCACCACTTCAACGTCGTGCCCGATCTCATCACCACCGCCAAGGGGATCACCAACGCAACGGTGCCGATGGGCGCGGTGTTCATGAAGGAGGAGCTCTACCAGGCGTTCATGCAGGGGCCGGAGAAGGCGATCGAGATGCCGCACGGCTACACCTACTCGGCGCACCCGCTCGCCTGCGCGGCGGGCCTGGCGACCATGCAGGTCTACGAGGAAGAAGGGCTGCTCACGCGCGTGGCCGATCTGTGGCCTTACTGGGAGGAGCAGGCGCACGCGCTCAAAGGCCTGCCCAACGTGATCGACATCCGCAATATCGGCCTGATCGCGGCGATCGAGCTCTCGCCGCGCGAAGGGGCGGTCGGCGCGCGCGGGCTCGACGCCCACCTGAAGGCATTCGAGCGCGGCGCCTACATCCGGGTCGCAGCCGACACCATCGCGCTCGCCCCGCCGCTCATCATCGAGCGCGCGCAGATCGACGAGCTGTTCGCGACCGTGCGCGAGGTGCTGAAGACCCTCGCCTGAGGACGCCGTGGCCCATGCTACGATTTCCGCATGGGGATGACCACGCAAAGACTGGTCGTGAAGGAGCGCCGCTCTGCGCGCCGCAAGGCGCAGGTTCGCTTGCTGGTTGACTCGGGCGCGGTCTACAGCCTGGTGCCGGCGAAGACGCTGGCGCGGCTGGGCATCAAGCCGCACCGCAGGGTGGAGTTCGCCCTGGCGGATGGCCGGACCATCTCGCGCCGGGTGGGAGACGCGTACTTCGAGCACCTCGGAACCGGGGGCGCGGCGCCGGTGATCTTCGGCGAGGAGGGCGACGAGCCGCTCCTCGGTGCGACGACCCTCGAAAGCCCCGGGCTGGTGCTCGATCCGTTCAAGCGCCGGCTGCTGCCGATGCGCATGCTGCTCGCGCGCTCCTTCGGAAGGGAGCGCCGCTAGGCGAAGTCGCGTCCGATCCTTCCGCGAACCAGCTTGCGCAGCGCAGGCGCGAGCCTGGTGTGCGCGGCGCGCTCGAAGAGCGTCGGCTTGCGCGTCAGGCCGTGGCGGGCGAGCGACGCGGTGAACGAGAGATCCTTCGGCCGCCCGGCGACGTATTTCGAGATCGCGAGGTCGTGCACCTCGAGGCACAAGCCTTCGCTGTCACCGGTGTTCGCGTTCTTCACGCGCACCAGGCGCTTGCGCCAGCCCGCGGGAAGCGTCGCGGTTTCGGGGCCCACCCCTTGCGCGTAGTAGCCGAACTGCTCGTGAAAGCGCGAGCCTTCGCCGATCGCGCCGTCGATCCGGTCGGCGAGGGCAGGATTCCGGAGCGGAAAGAGATCGGCCTCCATCGAAGCCAGAAGCGCAGCAGGGGCGTCGGGAAACTGGCCGAGAACGGCCTGGCTGCCGATCACCACGATTTGGCGCTCGCCGGCGACCGCGCCGGCGGCGCGGATCAGGTGCTCAAGCTCGGAACGCCTCATGCACGCGCCGCCGCTCGGCCTGCGGAAGCAGCGTCGCGAGCGGCGAGGACTGGCGCAGCCGCGCCCCGTCCTCGCTGAGCGCAGTGGCGCGCGCGAGCACTTCGCGCCACGGGCGCGAGAGCAGCGACTGCCATTCGAGGAGCGCGGCGGGCGGCTCCCCGCCGTAGCGCTCGAGCCAGCGCCGGAGCGTGGCTTGCGCCCGCTTGATCAGTTCCGGGTCGCGCGCGATGCGGCGCGCGGCGAGGACGTGCAGCGCCAGGCTGCGCGCCTCGGCGACGCGGTGGCCGGACCAGGTCGGCTCGGCCGCCGTCCAGCGCGTGACCGCCCGCAGCCCGACCGCGCGCCGCCGCGCGCGGTAGCGGCGCATGCGCTGCGCCGCGGACAGCGCCCTGCCGCTGCGCGGTCTGGCCATCCGTTATCGTAACGCGTTACGATAACGAGGGCAAGGCGGGTGCGCGATCCCGCGCCGGCGGAGGCGGCGCCCGACTCAGGCGGACTTGCGCTGCTCGCGCGGCTGTTGCGTCCGGATGCCGGCGCTGACCGCCTCGACGCGCGCCTCGGCGAGCTTGAGCGCCTCGCTGGCGGTGCGCGCGGTGAGCTCGTAGGCCGACGAGGCCGAGCTGATCATCGTCTCGAGCGCGTTCATCAGGTTCTGCGTGCCGCTGGCGGCGGCGCGCAGGGTCTCGTGGAAGCGCTCGCGGATCTGACCGAGCTGCTCCTCGACGCGCCTGAGCAGCGTGACCTGGTTCTCGCCGGCGGATTCGTTCAGGTCGCGCCAGAAGCCTGCCACCGTCTCGATCTGGGTGCCGGCGATAGGAGCGACCGCCTTTGTGTTCGTGGCGACGTGGCTTCTGCGCAAACTTTCCATTGATTCGCCACTTCGTTTTTGGATTGTTCTCATTTCGCTTGTTATTGTTACTCTACCCATCTTCTTCCGCTTCGTTCCGGGCAAGACAGTAGCCGCCAGAAAGGTTGTTGAGCGATTCGTTCTAGCCGTCGCGTTATCAGTTGCGACCTACTTCGTCGCGATATACGCGGCCTTTGCGATTGGAACTTTCATCATCGGTGACTGATGCTTTGAGCTACTGGAACACGCCTACCCTGACGCCCGCTTTGCGCGGGCGTTTCGTTCCAGGTGGTGCAGTCTGAGTATTTCTTTTAGCGCGATGTCGGAGCGGCCCGAACCTACGACGTCTCGCGCACTGACTACGACCGAGGCGCCGACTTCACCCGCAGATCAAGCATTCGAGGTAGCGGTGAATCAGGACCCGCAGTGATCAAGGAGACGTTGCCGTGTTCGAGAATGTTCGCGATCTCGAACGCTCTGTGGAGTCTCCAGACGCAGCTGCTTACCGGATTTGCGATTCCTCAGGCCAGCGCTACTTCTTCAAGGGATATCGAGAGCCTTCACTGGCCGCTGCAGCAGTTGCTGAAGAAGACAATAGAGGTGAGCGGCGACACTCGATAGACGGCTCGCGCGGCTCGCGACGCCAACGCCCGCACTGCACGCGCGGCGCGCTTCAGCGGCGTTGCCGGATGATCGAGAGCGCTTCCGCGGCGCTGAGGATGCGGATGCGCCGGTGGGTCTTGAGCACGCGCAGGTCTTTGTCGCCGGAGACGATGAGATCGGCGCGCGCGGCGAGCGCGCAGGCAATCACCGCCTCGTCGTCGGGATCGCGCCCGACGCGGCGGCGTAGGATGCGGGGCTCGACGAGCTGGACCATTCCTTGGTACTCGGCGGCGAGCGCTGAAACCGATTTTCCGCTCGCCTTGACGGCGCGGGCCAGCTTGCGCCGCGCGAGCACGTCGGCGAGCTCGGCCACAAGTGCGCGGCTCGCATAGAAGGAAAGCTCGTCGGTTTCGATCGCCTGAAAGAGCCGGTGCGGCGCGCCGTGCCAAAGCAGCGCGGAGACGACGGTATTGGTGTCAGCGACGAGCCTGAGCACGGCCGCGCCGGCGCCGGGCGCGGCGCACTGCGTCGATCTCGGCCTGGATCTCCTCTTCGCTCATCGGGGCCACGCCGGCGGCGGCGACGCGATCGGCGACGCTGAGGAACTCGCGCGCGGCGGCACGCCGGCCGATTGCATCGCGCAGTAGCGTCTTGATGGCGTTTGGCTTTAATAGCCCTGCTTCGCGCGCTTCGCGCGCAAGGCGATCGGGCAGCGTCAGCTTCAGTTCAGTCATGGTCCGCCGCCACCATACCCTGCGTTGCAGCAATCTGCAATCGCGCGCTCTCTGCGATCGTCTGGACCTACGACGTTCATTGAGTTACGTCTTCAACCCCGCTAGGTTCTCGCGAACCCGGGGAACCGGGGGAGTCTCCTCTCGAGGACGATCCAGGCGAGCACCGACGCGAACGGCTCGCAGGGCTTCGCCGCGACCCCGACGGGCGCGCCGCGCACCTGGACCTACGCCTACAACGCCAACGGCCAGATGCTCTCGATGAACGGCCCGAGGACCGACGTCCCGGACGTGACGACCTACACCTACTACCCGAACAACGACCCCGATCCCGGCAAGCGCGGGAACGTGGCGACGATCACCAGCGCTCTGGGCCACGCCACCACCATCAGCGCCTACAACGCGCACGGCCAGCCTCTTTCGATGACCGACCCCAACGGCCTCGTCACAACGATGACCTACGACGCGCGCCAGCGCCTCACCTCGCGCACGGTGGGCACGGAGACGACCGCCTACCAGTACGACGGGGTGGGGCAGTTGACGAAGGTCACGCTCCCCGACGGCTCGTTCCTCTCCTACAGCTACGACGCCGCGCACCGCCTGACGGGGATGCAGGACAACCTCGGCAACCGCATCGCCTACACGCTCGATGCGATGGGGAACCGCACGCAGGAGCAGGTGTTCGACCCCGCCAACAACCTCGCCCAGACCGGCAGCCGCGTCTACTCGAACCTCAACCGCCTCTTCCAGGAGATCGGGGCGCAGAGCCAGACGACCGAGTACGGCTACGACGCGCAAGGCAACGTCACCTCGGTCAAGGACCCGCTCAACAAGATCACCGCCAACGCCTACGACGCGTTGAATCGCCTTGCGCAGGTCACCGACCCGGCGAACGGCATCACCGCCTACGGCTACAACGGCCTGGATGCGCTCACCTCGGTCTCGGATCCCCGGAGCCTTGTCACCGGCTACACGGTGGACGGCCTGGGGAACCTCGCGCAGCAGGTCTCGCCGGACACGGGAACCACCACCAGCAGCTACGACGCGGCGGGGAACCTGCTCACGCAGATGGATGCGAAGGGGCAGACCACCAGCTACGCCTACGACGCGCTGAACCGCGTGACCAGCATCACCTTCCACGACGGCTCGAAGCAGACCTACGCCTACGACCAAGGGGCGAACGGCCTTGGGCGCTTGACCGGGATCACGGAGCTGAATCCCGCGCAGCAGGTGACTTCCACCATCGCGTACGCCTACGACCCGCACGGGCGCGTCACCTCCGAGACGAGAACGATCGGCGGGGTTGCCTACGCCACCGGCTACAGCTACGACGCAGCCGGAAGGATGAGCGGCATGAGCTATCCGTCCGGAAGGACGGTCGCCTACGCCTTCGACGCCCTGGGGCGCGTCTCCCAGGTCTCGACCACCAAGGACAGCCAGACCCAGGTGGTGGCGCAGAACGTCCAGTACCACCCCTTCGGCGGCGCAAAGAGCTGGACGCTGGGGAACGGCCAGATCCAAGCCCGCTCGATCGACCTTGATGGGCGCATCGCTTCCTACACCCTGGGGGCAACCAGCTACGCGATCGGGTTCGATGCCGCAAGCCGCATCACCTCGATCGGGGCGAACAGCTACGGCTACGACGCGCTCGATCGCCTCACTTCCGCGATCCTTCCCTCGAGCAACTTTGCCTACAGCTACGACGGCGTCGGGAACCGCCTGACCAAGATCACAGGCGCCGCGACCGACAACTACACCTACAGCGCCACGAGCAACCGCATCTCGAGTCTTACCCCCGCCTCGGGGCCGCTGCGCAACTTCACCTTCGACCCGAACGGCTCGACCACCAACGACGGCCTCAACACCTACGCCTACGACACCCGCGGCCGCATGGTGCAGGCGACCTCCGCGATCGGCGCCACCGCCTACCAGGTGAACGCCCTCGGGCAAAGGATTCGCAGAACGAACAGCCAGGGGGACAGGGTCTTTCACTACGACACGCGCGGGCGGCTCATCGCCGAGACCGATCCGGCGGGGGCGCTCAAGCGCGAATACCTCTACCTCGGCGACATCCCGGTGGGGGTGGTGCAATGAGTGTCCTGCTCAGGATCGTCTCAGTCGTTGCGGCGCTTCTGTTTGCCGGGTCTGCGGCCGCGCAGACCCTTGCCTGCCATCCTGCTTCACCCCGCACCGACCCGGGCACGGGGTTTGTTCCCTTCGGCGCGAACGAGCAGGCGCTTGCCCGCGGGGGCAACGCCGGCCCGGCCTGGGAGTGGGCGCTTGGCACCGACACCGGAGCCGGCCAGATGGTCAAGGGGAGCCTGGATTGGGTCTCGGGGCGCGTGTACGGCTGGACTCTCATCTATTCCGGTACCGGCAGCGCGACGCTGGAGGTGCGCGATGCGGGGGCGCTCGTCCTCTCGCTCAGCTACCCCTCGGGGATGGATACGGGCAACGCGCTTGAGCTCCGGGTCTCCACCAACCCCAGCATCGGCGCGAGCACCACCATCGCGGCAAGCGCGAGCAGCCTCAAGGGCCAGGCCGTTTCGGGCTCGATCAGCCAGACGGGCAATAACCAGGAGTCGGTGCAGCGGCTCTACTTCTACTACCCGCCGATGGCGCAGGGCTTCACGGCCACCGGGACGGTCACCCTCACCTACGCGAGCCTGCCCACGGGGTCGAGGGTGGATTTCAAGGTGCGGGCGGGAACGATCCCGTGCAGTAACCTCGCGCCCACCGTATCCCTCACCACCCCTGCCGCAGAAAGCATCCATCAGGCGGGAAGCGCGATCAGCGTGTCAGCCAACGCCGCCGACGCGGACGGCATCGTCCAGAGCGTGGGGTTCCTTGCGAACGGCTCACTGATCGGCACGGACACCACCAGCCCCTACGCGATCAGCTGGACGGGCGCTGCGCCGGGGAGCTACAGCCTCACCGCCCGCGCCACCGACAACGCCGGCGACCAGACGCTCTCCGCGGCCGTCTCCATCATCGTCAACGCCCAGCCGACCGTAAGCATCACGAGCCCGGCTTCCGGGACCGTGGTGCAGGCCCCGGGGACGGTGAACCTCGCGGCGAGCGCGAGCGACCCGGACGGCACGGTGACGAAGGTCGAGTTCTACCGCGACGGCAACCTCGTCGCCAGCGACACCTCGAGCCCCTACGAGGCGGGCGTCTCCGGGCTTGCCGCGGGCACCTACAGCTTCACGGCAGTTGCGACCGATGACCGGGGAGGGACGGCCACTTCTGCCGCCGTGACCGTCATCGTGAACGCAGCGCCCACGGTGTCGATCACCGCCCCGGCGAATGGCGCAACCTTTACGGCTCCTGGCGCGGTGAACATCACCGCCGCAGCGAACGACCCGGACGGGACGATCGGCCGGGTGGAGCTCTATGCCAACGCCACCCTCATCGCGACGCTCACCGCGCCGCCCTACAGCTTCAGTTGGACCAACGTCGCCGCAGGCACTTATGCCTTGACGGCCAAAGCGCTGGACAACAACAATGCCGAGACCGTGAGCGCTCCTGTCACCATCACCGTGCAGCAACAGGCGGCCACCCTTTACTTCATCCACGCCGATCATCTGAACACGCCGCGCGCGGTCTACGACGATCAACAACAGTTGCGCTGGGGGTGGGACCAAGCAGAGCCGTTCGGCGATAACCCAGCTGACGAGAATCCAAGCAGCCTAGGCACATTCGAGTTCCCGCTGCGCCGTGCCGGTGAATATGCCGACAAGGAGACTGGCGACTTCTACAACTACTTCCGCACTCTGGATCCGGCGATCGACCGGCTCGCGTGCTCGAGGATGCCGAGCACGGCGTGCGTGCGCCGATCGAGCGTCGTCTTGCCGGTGAGATCGGCCGCCCAGACCAGGTTGCGGGGCACGCGACGCGGTCGCGCGTTCTTGATCTCTCGCCGCAGCGCGAGCATCTCGTAGCGGTGCCTGCGGATCGCCTCGGCGACGAAGCTCTTTCCCACCGTCATGCCGCGCTCCGCCGCGAAGCGCCGGTGCCGCGCGATCGCCGCGGTGTTCAGGGCCGCAGCGAGCTGAAGAGCGAGCAGGGTGAGGGCCCAAGAGCAAGCATCGGGAAGCGCGGCTGAGCGCTTACGCCTCCAGGCGCCCACGTTCGTAGATTGCGTTCCCTACCCGATGATTGCGCCGAGCGCGCGCTTGAGCGCCGCTTGATCCTCGCCGTCCAGGCGCCCGAGCCGCCGGATCACGAGCGGCGCTTCGATCGTCGTGATGACGGGCTTGATGACCGAGGGCTTGAGCAGCCTGGCTGCCCGCCAGCCCTTCACCTGAACTTCGCCGAGCGCGCCCGCGGGCCGCGCCTGGCTGGTGAGCGCCATGATGATGAGCTCGGGCCGCTCGCGGTGGTAGCGGCTGCTTGAGACGACCACGGCGGGCCGTCGCTTGGTGGCGGACTGATCGGTGAAGGGAAAGGGGACGAGGACGATGTCGCCGAAGCTATAGCTTGTCGTAGGCGGCATCGTCTTCGTTGTCCCAGACCTTGGCGAAGGCCGGCTCGGCCGCGCGCATGGCGGCGCGCTCGAGCCCCGAGCCCTGCTCGCGCGCTCTCAGGAAATCGACAAAGTCCTCGACTTCGGCCACCCGATCGGGCGGAAGCTGCTTGAGCTTCTCGATGAGCGCTTGCGGGTCCCGCGTGTTCATGAGGGCTGACTGCGATCCTGGTATCCGCGGCGGATTGTAAGGCACGAACGACCTGGGGCGGCTTTCTTCGATCACCGAGACCGATGCGGCGAACCAGGTCACCTCCACCATCGCCTACGCCTACGACCCGCACGGGCGGATGAGCGCGGAGATGCGAACCGTGGCCGGGGTGCAGTACGAGCTCCTTTCGCGTCGATCTACCAGCTGGCGGTCGAATGCGCGCAGAAGGCGGGCGCCGGGCGGGCGGGCACGCCCGCCGAGAATCTGTGCGAGTTCTACCGCAACGAGCTGCAATCCGTGGTCATGCGCAGGTCCAACGCGATCTGCGACCAGCACAAGGGCGACATCGTGTCGCAGGCGGCGATCGTCAACGCCGGCCTCGGTATCGGCGGCGCCACGACCTCGGCGCTCGGCGCGGCGGTCTCCGGGGTGCAGGCGAAGACCAACCTTGCGGCGATCACGGCGCTGCTCACCGGCAGCCAGGCGATCATCAACCAGGAGTTCTACCAGAAGCAGTTCGCCGGCGCGATCATCCGCGCCATCGACACGAGCCGCGAGAGCAAGCGGACCGAGATCGAGCAGAAGCGATCACGCGTTTCGACCGCCTACACCATCGACGACGCGCTCACCGACGTGCAAGATCTACGGCAGCGCCGACAGCAAGGCAGACCCGAAAAGCGGCTTCAAACAGGCGGACCTAGAAGATCTCATGCTCGCGCTCTTCACACGGCAGATCGACTTCCTGCTCGGACCCGATTTCAGCCGCAGCGCGGCGGAGAAGCTTCTCGCACTGCTGCTGCATGTCGAGCGCTCGCGCGCCGGCATCGACGCGGACTTCAGCAATGGAAAGCTGAAGGCCGCGGAATTCGTGAAGGCGCTCGACGAGCACGTCTTCTCGTTCCAGAAGAGCGCCGCAGAAGTGCTCGATCCGGACCATTACCCGCTCCTCTTCGACCTCGAGCACGGCGAAACGGTCACGCTCGCCGACCCCGAAATCGTCGAGCAGGGTTTCCCCGGGCAATGACAAACGTCCTCACGTGGCAGAATATGCCGCTTACCGGACGAGCAGATGCCGCAACCGTTGGACTACGGGCCCCGCCTCTCCGACGAAGAGTACGAGAGGCGTATCGTCGAGCTGCAGGCCGGGCTGCCTCCCTCTCCTTCGGAGGACCAGGACAGGGAGGTGCGCCGGCAGCAGCTTGAGCTGTTGATCGAGTATCGACTCGGCAGAGACTTCCCCGCCCTGCGCCGTCGGGCGCTATGGGAGGTGCAGGAGCGAATAGAGAAGGGCCGACTGCGCATCGGCTTCAAATACCTGCTCAGGCGCTTCTTGCCGAAAGCGATTGCCCAAGCAAGTCACTCCCTGACGGCGTACGCGGTTGATGAGTACGCCACGGTCCTCTCGGAGCCCGAGCTGAGATGCTTTCTCGACCTGCGGGAAGGCGAGCCGCCGGCGCTGCCGGTCGACCTGGATCAGATGAGGAAGTGAAAAACCGGAAGGGGCGCCATAGCTCGGCTCGCCTCGGCAGGGAGATATACTCGCGCCATGCGGACGATCGGAACCCGGACGCAGTATCGGATCCGCCGCTTTCCGTCGGCGGAGGCGCTGAAGGCTGGCGCGGCGCACCAGGCCACGGTGCTGGCGCTCGCGGCCGTGCCGACGTCCGGGATGCGGCGCGGCATCTACCGTTTCGCCACGCGCGCCGCGGCTGACGCGCACGCCGCCGAGGCGCAAGCGCGCGCGATCGCTCAGAATCTGCGCGCCCGGACGCTCCTGCCGTAGCGCCGGCATGGAGCGCGCAGCGAGGCCCGCCACCATCGAGGACCTGAAGCGGCTCGTCCGAGCGCTGAACGAGGAGCGCGCCGAGTATTTCCTGATCGGCGGCTACGCGCTCTCTGCCTTGGGGTATCTACGGGCGACGACGGACATCGACCTGCTGCTGCCGCGCTCGCGCGAGACGGCCGACCGAGTGAAGCGCGCGCTGCTCGTGCTGGCCGACAAGGTTGCCGAGGACCTCGATCCCGCGTGGTTCGCCGAGGACGAGACCATCCGGGTCGCCGACGAGATCGTCGTCGACTTGATGTTCAACGCCTGCGGCGAGACTTACGAGTCGCTGCAACCGCATGCGGTCACGATCGATCTGGATGGCATCCCTGTCCGCACGCTGAACCTCGAGGGGCTCCTAAAGACCAAGCAGTCCGAGCGCGAGCGCGACCGGATGGACCGGTTCGCGATCGAGCGCGCACTCGAGGCGGCGAAGAAGGACTAGACGCTTCCGCAGCGCCGGCGTGCTAGCGCGTGGGTCCCCGCCTGAAGCCGCGGGGACGACAAGCTGGGGAGGCTACTTCGCCGCCGCCCGGACGACTCCCAGCCGCCGGCCGCGCGCGGGCTGCTTCAGACGCGGCGGGTTGACGAGGTCGCGCACGAAGTTGGGCAGCGCGAACACCCCCTCGTGGGTCTCGCCGTTGTAGTACTTGAGGTCCTGGAGCTTGCGGGCCTCGATCCTGCGGTCGATCTCGTCGGCGGTGAAGGCCTTCGGATCGAGCTTGTCGGAGCACACCGCCATCGCCCACTGCGCGCCGTAGAGCGGGATGTACATGGTGTACGGGCGCACGATGCGGAAGACCCCGTTCAGGCGCTGCGCGAGCTCGGCAACCCGGTCCGGGCGGGCGGTGGGCGCGCCGATATGCAGCGCGAGCGCCCCGCCCGGGGCGAGGGTGTGGCGCAGCTGCTGGAAGAACTCGGTCGAGTAGAGCGCCTCGGCCGGCCCCATCGGGTCGTTGAGATCCAGCGCGATCAGGTCGAAGCGCTCGTGCGTGTCGCGCACGAACTTCATGCCGTCGTCCACGATCAGGCGCAGCCTCGGGTTGTCGAACACGCCCCGGTGCACGGCGAAGAAATGCTCCTTCGCCACCTCGATCACGTCGCCGTCGATCTCGACCATGGTGCAGGACTCGACCGACGGGTGCTTGAGCACTTCTTCCGCCGAGCCGCCGTCGCCGCCGCCGATCACCAGCACCTTGCGCGGCGCGGCATGCGCGCTGAGCGCCGGGTGGATCAGGTTCTCGTGGTAGATGAACTCCTCGCGCTCGGACGTCATGTTGAAGCCGTCGAGGCGGAAGATGCGGCCGTAGTGCGGCGTCTCGTAGATCTCCATCTTCTGGAACCTGGTCTGCCACTGGCCGAGCTGGCGCGTCGCCTTGACGTAGAAACCAGTCGAGTCGTTGAGCGGCTCCATCAGCAGGTGTTCGTTCCGCTCGACCTCGTGGCGCGCGATCTCCTTCGGGTCGAACAGCGCGACGATCGCCTCGAACAGCCGGCGCGCCTTGTCGCTGTTGTCGGCGCTGTAGTTGCAGACGTAGACGTCGAGCGTGAGCCCGGCGCGCTCCGGCCAGGTGTGCAGCGCGAGGTGGGACTCGCCGAGCAGGACGATGGCGGTAAAGCCGCCGCCCTCGAACTGGTGAAAGTTCGAGTCCATGACGGTGAGCCGGGCATCGCGCACCATCTGCTCGCAGCGGGCGCGCATGCCCACGCTGTCGAGCAGCAGCTGCGGGTCGCAGCGGCAGCCGCTCAGGTCACCGATCAGGTGCAGTCCGTTCATTCCACTCTCCCCGGAAAAACGAGAAGGCGCAGCCCTGCGCGATCTCTTGCAGGCTGCGCCCTCGTGTCACCGCCTCGCGGCGAAAAACCGAGCTCTTCGATTTCGTTCAATTCGTTCAAAGCCCCCGTTTCACGCGAGTTTGGCTCGCATCTCGCCGATGATCGTCGCAACTTCGGCGTCGATCAGCCGGCGCGCGATGGAGATTTTGCTTGGAAGTCGCGGCAAATGCAATACATCGAACCACTCCGCGGCCTCGATCTCGCCGGCGTGCGGTCGCAGCTCGCCCTCCGCCCAGTCGCAGACGAAGGCGATCATCAGGCTGTGCGGGAACGGCCAGGGCTGGCTGGCGAAGTAGCGGATGCGCGACACCTGGATGCCGACT
>Ga0187892_10002530_pt1 | contig 36144 bp, 32 predicted proteins | sample MA1701073metaG_FD_139345 | JGI IMG/M metagenome (GOLD analysis project Ga0187892, IMG submission 139345) | Bio-ooze microbial communities from a basaltic lava cave in the Kipuka Kanohina Cave System on the Island of Hawaii, USA - MA170107-3 metaG ... | reverse complement strand
TTCCTCGCGCAGGATCCGCCGCGACCGGACCAAGCGCCCCGGGCGAGACAACGTACGAGGATGCTGTCGCCACCAGCCGCCGCTCCGTCAGTCCGCCCCATCGTTTCTCGCTGTCCATCCGGACCAGCCCGTGCATTTCCAGCGTTCGCAGGTGGTAGTTCACCTTCTGCCGCGGCAACCCCACGCGGCCAGCCAGCGTCGCGGCGGACGCAGGCGTGCGGAGCTCCGACGGAAGACGACTGCGCACAGGGTCCAGCGTCACGCTGGCCGATGCGGGATCGTCGATGACGCGCAGGTCCACCATGACTAGCATTGACAAATCTTGTTGTCAATACTTTTCTCGCCAGAATTCCGGTCAGTTCGATCCGCCTTCCTAGGCCGTGGGGCGGCGTGCATCCCAAGGTTGCTCAGCAGCTTGCCCGGCACTCGACTATCACGCTTACGATGGACCGGTACGCACATACGTCAACGGGGCAATTGGCTGATGCCCTGACAGTCCCGCCCAAGTTGTCGGATTCGAGGAACCACAAAGCGGAGGCCGCAACAGGGAATCTATGGGCGAGAAACTATCGACCGGCAGTCGAAAGCCCGTTGCACGAGATCATACCACAAAAGCGACCGGAAGGGGAGAAAACCGTCCGCTCGTGACCGCATCGATCTCGGACGTGACGTTACGTGGCACGGTTCGGAAAAGCCTCGAAATACTGGGGAAACCAGCGATTTTCCGATGAAAGTGACGTGCTTTTGTCACTGGGCAGGGGCGGAGTTGAACCGCCGACACACGGATTTTCAGTCCGTTGCTCTACCAACTGAGCTACCTGCCCGCTGCCCAACCGAGCCGCGATCTCTTAGATCGCGCGGATTCAGAGCCGGAAAACTCCCGCGGGCTCTAAGTCGACGGCTCGCGTCCGGATGTTCTGAGAATAGGCCGATGCCGTACAGTGGTCAAGTTATGGACAGGTAACGGGCAAAAGCCCAAACCAACGCCCTTTCGCAATCGGCAATCAGCTCGGGGAGATCAGACTTCGATCTTTTCGACGCGGACGCGGAGGTATTTCTGGCGATGGCCCTTCTTGAGGGCGTATTTCTTGCGACGGCGGAATTTGCGGATGACGACCTTCTCGCCCTTGAATTCGCCCACCACCGTGGCCGTCACGCGCGCGCCTTCCACCACCGGCCGACCGATCTTCGGGCCGCCCTCGATGTCGCCGATCAAAAGAACCCGATAAAATTCAAACGTCTTGGCATCTTCTGCCAAGCCGGGTTTGCGCTCGACATCGAGCACTTGTCCTTCCTCGACCCGATACTGATGCGACCCGTCGCTGATAACCGCGTACATTCGTTGAAGCTCCCGTTCCTACTTTCGTAGGCGGGCAATGTGCCCTATCGGATCGAAGCTGTCAAGGGCCGCAGGCCCCGAAAAAACGGCCACGCCGGCAAGAATCAGCAGCAGTGCGGTCGCCCGCAGGGCGCGTTCGGCGAGCGCGGGAACCGGCGGCGTTTCCAACGAGATCGAAGGGTTATCCAGCCCGACGTTCCAGACCTGAAAGATGAAAAACAACGTCGGATCCCCGTAGAAAAACCGAAGCTGCGTGACATCGGTGATCACGTCCTTCCAATCAGGATTGGGCGGCGAATTGGGCCCGAAAGCCAGTGTGTTCCAACCCGCCGGCAACATGGTCTCCTGCGACGGGATGTCGAATTCATAGGATATCCACCCCTGGCCCGGCAACGGTATGTTCGCGGCGCCCATGTAATAGGCCGCCCAGTCGTCATTGAAATTGCCGGGCGTGCCGTTGTCACTGACAAGCATGATCGTCAAGGGCCGCTCGTCCGCGGAGAAGTCGACGGCATGGGTGATCAAATTAATGCCGATGGAGAAGACCTTCCGGCTGCGGTAGTTGCCGGTGAACAACGAGTTCACGCCGAACACGGTGCTTGGCTGTGGTGCAAAGGTATCAACCATCGGGTCGTGAAAGTATGCCCCAGGATTTCCGCCGGACCCTTCGATGAAACCCTGGCCGGTTCCATAGGACCAGCCGCCTTCATTGCTCCCGTGCTCGAAGGTTTCCTTGAACGTGGCGTCGGCGAAGCCGTGTGTTGCCGGAAGCAGAGAAAAGGCATAAGGCAAGAGGCAGGAGGCGGCGAATTCCGATCCATGCCGAGTGTTCATGGGCGGATCAGTCGAAAAACGAATAACCCAAGGAGCATCGCCGACAAGCACAGCATTCCCATGGCGCCGCAGGTCCCGGAGCCGACCAGCGTTGGGCGACGAGAGGGATCATCGGCTGGGTTGCCGGCGGCAATGACCACGTTCTTTTGCGCCAGGCAGACCGTGCCGTCGTCGTTGACGTAGGCGTTTTCCAGAATCAGCGCTCGGTCTTGGGCAACCCAATCGGTGCGGATGGTCCCATCTTGAGCCACCGCGGCAAAATCCGTCGGTGATTCCGCCGTACCCGAAACCGCCCAATACGATTCGGAGGAACGGTCGCGCAGCGAGCTTTCTCCATCAAGTGCCACCATGGCCGCGAACCTCGTCGTACTTAGCGACTCGACCCGATCGGGGCCTTCGATGGCGACCTCCCGGCAGTTGGCCTTGCGCGTCTGGGTATCGAAGATTCTTATCGGAAACGGTTCTGTGACGAAGGAACGCTCACCATAATCCACGCGGGCCGAAAGAACCGTGGTTACTTCACCCGGCTCTTCAAGCACGTCATAGGCGAGCAGCTCTCCGTCAGCGGTCAGGGCGGCCACCTCGGGATTCGACAACGACCAATCCGCTACTGCCTCGGCGGGCAGCACCGAACCATCGTTGTAGACGGTTTGAACGGCGTAGCGCACGGAAAAACCAAGCCCATCCGCGCGCCGGTCGGGAATCCGGGCCGGACCGGCGATCTCGATGTGTACGGGGACGACATAGACTGCCTCAACCGACGCGCTCTCGGCCTCCTCGATGCGAACGCTTAATTGGCCGCCCGGCTGTGGAACCTCGTCGATCGTCCAGTGTGCAAAGCGGTTTCCATCGAAGGCTTCGGCAGCCGTCAAGGCCACCTGGGTTGCCTCGCCATACTCGCGGATGAAACTCCGCTCACCGGTTATTTCCCCGAGTCGATTGTCGATATCGCGGGGCACCAGTTCAATGTTCGCTCCGGCCACACTAGACGAAACGCGGACCGAAAAAACGGCGGGCACGCGACATCCGTCGGGCGTGACCTGCTGACCCTCGGGCGTGTCGCGACACGCATCTCCACGATTCAAAACCCCGTCGCCGTCCAAGTCTACCTCGGCAGCAGCACAGCCCAAATCGTCCACCGCGGCACGAGCCGGAGTGCCGGGGCAGTAATCCTCGGAATCCAAATAGCCGTCATCATCCGCGTCGATTGCTTTAAGGTCCGGGATCATCGTGCGCTCCGCCAAGTACAGAAAGGCAGGCAGGTTCTCCCGGCAGGTGGGCAGAATCTCGTTGGAGGGCAACTCAAAAAACGGCCAGCCGGAGGGGCGCAGTTCGATGATGAAGGAGATCGCCCCCACGGCGTGATGCGCCCAGTCCTCGAACGTACCGTTGGCGATGTACAGGATGTCGGAGGGTTGCCCGTAGATGTAGTCATGGCGTGGGTCATTGTGCGAGCTGTTGATCAGCCGAGTCATCTCCGCCGCCAGTTCCTGATACAGGTGCACGTTCTCCACCGGTGCGTTGCTGTAGCCGTTGGGATACATCACCAGTTGGCTGAAGTTGTGGTAGCTCAGGCCGGTGACGAAAGTACGCGGAAAAGTCACTCCGGACATCAGATCACGAATGGCACGGGTCTCCGGCTCGGAAAAGGGGGTGGGGCCGCGATACACTTCGCTGAAAGTGACGCTGCTGGAACCGCCATCGTCGCCAAAACCCACCAAGTAGTTGCGGTTGGGGTCGACCCCGAAGGTGCCGTCCCCGTTGTCTCGGCGGTTTTTTCGCCACCAGCGGTTGCGAAAGCTATTGGGAAATCCAATTCGAGTGTAGGCGAACCCGTCCGGGTTCAGGACCGGTATGACCCAAAGTTCCGTATGGTTCATCAGCCGCGTGACGGCCCCCTCCTTATGATAGTTGGTCGTCAGATAATCAGCGAAATACAAGGGTACTTCGACGCTGATCCACTCGCGGGCGTGATGGCAGCCCATCACCACCATACCCGGCTCTTGGGGTTCAATTTGCTGGGCGTTGTCGCTGATCCGCAGGGCGTAGATGGGCCGGTTTTCGATCGACCGGCCAATCTCCACCAGGGCCGCGATGTCGGAGTGTTCGCCGGCGATACGCCTCATGGCCGCCTCGACCGCGACGAGATCGTGGTAGTCTGCGAACGATTCCGCTCGTTTGATGGCCGTGCCCCGGCGGTATTCACGATACCTGTGCTCGATGTCGTGGCAGAGCATTTCATGCGGGACGCCGCGGGCTTCGAGGACTTCGAGCATCGGCCGTGAAACTCGGACGATCAAACGATCGCCGGAGATTCCAAAGTCATCGGCCCCCATGTTCCACAAATCGGGCATGGCGATGCTGCCTCGCGGTACCGCGATGAGAAAATCCATCGGCTGCTTGTGCGGGCATTCCGCCACGACCGTGCGAAACAACAACAAGACAGCGGCAACGTGCGCCACTCCTAAACTGCGGAGAAACCTCATCCCTTTCATCACCTTTGATCGATGCCTTACTGGCTGCACTCCGATGCACTCCCTTAGCGCGTATTTGTCAAGAACCGTTGGTTCTTCTAGCCGTAATATCATACCGGCAATCCATACGCCGCACAATGCCTGTTCTATTGCCCTCTTGGTTTCGACGTTTTGACGTTTTGACCTTTCCTCTCTACGATTCTCGTAGGCGCGATCGGGAGAACGCCCAATGGAGAAAGACATGTCATCCAAGGACTTCTTCGTGGCGATTCCCGTATTCAACGAGGAAAAGCACCTCGTCCGGGTTCTCGAACGCGTCCGGCGGTATTGCCGGCAGATTCTCGTCATTGATGACGGGTCCACCGACCGCACGCCGGAGCTTCTAGCCCGCCAGCAGGGAATCCATTCAATCACCCATCCGGAGAACCGCGGCTACGGCAAGAGCTTGGCCGACGCTTTCGATTACGCCCAGGACCACGGGTATCGCTGGCTGATCACCATGGATTGTGACGAGCAGCATGAGCCGTCCCAGATACCGCGGTTCCGCGCAGCTGCCGAAGAAGACGACGCAGATATCATCAGCGGAACGAGATATCTTTCCGGCCAAAGCGCCGACGGCCAGGTGCCCCTCGATCGCCGGGCAATCAACCGTAGCGTGACGGCTCTTTTGAATCGGAGACTCGGTCTGTTCATTACCGACGCTTTCTGCGGCTTCAAGGCCTACCGCGTGTCGGCCCTGCGCTTTTTGCGGATTACGGTCCCCGGCTACGCCATGCCCATTCAGCTTTGGGTGCAGGCTGCCGCCGCCGGGCTGCGCATTCGCGAGCTTCCGGTACGGCTGATTTATAACGATCCGAACCGGCACTTCGGCGGCATCCTGGACGACCCCGTTGTTCGACTGGCCCACTATCTCGAGGTGTTCGAGACTGAGATGGCGGCGGTCCAGGCCGAGTCGATCCACGATTCCGAGCAATGCGCCCCGTGCCGCTAACTGGGCCGCGCCCGGCGGAAATAGCGGGATTGGCACCACCCCCCAACGATGGCGATGTCCTGGTTCGGCCGCGCCCGGCGGAAATGGCCATCTCCGCACTTCAAAACGCCGCCTCATTGCGCACGGCCGGCTTCACAATCCTGGATCGACCATTATCGGAGTGGAGACGCTTAACTCGACTCGCAACCGTTGGGAGTGACGACGGATCGCTGATTGTCACCGGCCACCAGCCGTCCTTTGTCCACGCGGGAGTCTGGGCGAAGTTTGTGGTTGCCAGCCGGCTGGCCGAGGCCGTCCAAGGACAGGCGTTAAATCTGGTGGTGGATAGTGTCACGGTTACGGAATCCGTTCTTCGCGCACCCATTGTCGAAGATCGCCATGTGTCCGTGCGGGCCGTCCCCTTGCCGACGCTGAAAGCGAACCGTTTATACGAGCAGATCGAACCGCTGACCGCCGAACAAATCGAGAGTTTCCGGGCGGCCCTTCGAAAGTCATTGGGTCCACGCTATGAGCGCACTCTCTTGCCGCTCTTGATCGACGGCATAGCCTCTGAAAAAGCTTCGAGCGGGCTGGCCGACCAGCTCGTCGCGGGGCGCCGGACGGTCGAGCAAGCATGGGGTATCCACCTGTCCGACTGCAAAGTCAGTCGAATTCGGTGGTTACCGCTGTTGGCCGAGCTGATCGAAAATGCCGAGCGGTTCTTGGGCGCTCATAATCGGGCTTTGGAATCCTATCGTCGACAACATCGCGTGCGCGGGCAAGGCCGGCCAGTCCCCGATTTGATGAGCCAAGGCAGCCGATTGGAACTTCCCGCGTGGGCCTTCCGCTCAAACGAGAATCGGCGTCGAGTCTTCGTGAAACGAGAAGGTAGCTTCAGCCAACTCTGGGCGGAGGGCGATTTGATCGGTGAGTTCTCGATGCAGCAGTTGCGGGATTGGGCAAATCGTTGCGAAGACTCGTGTGAATGGAACGGATGGCGAATCCGGCCGCGGGCCTTGATGCTCACCCTCTGGGCGCGACTCATGCTGGCCGATTATTTCATACATGGAATCGGCGGGGCAAAGTATGACCAGATTACCGACGCGATCATTGTCGAGTATTTCGGTATCGCGCCGCCTCTTTTCGCGTGCGTCACCGCGACCCTTCGGCTGGCTCTGCCCGTAAGCGGGATCGATCGAGATCGGATTCGCCAACTCCGCCACGAATTACGAGACTTGCAGTGCAACCCGCAACGCTGGGTGCCGCAGACGCCGGCGATTCAGCTCTTGCTTGCTCGACGGGCCGAGGCCGTGCGGCGGTCTTGCGACCTGCGCGAAAAACGATCCGATCATTCAGCGCGGGCGGCCGCCTTCGATGAGATTCGCAGCTTGAATCAAGCAATACTGGCAGTTTGTCCGGAATTGGCCCGGGCCAAACAGGCTCAAATTATGGAAGCGCTGGGGGACTTTACGCGAGATCGGCTAGCTCTTGACCGCGAGTATTTCTTCGCCCTGTTCGATCGCCCCCAAATCAAACGTCTGCTCGACGCCCTACCTCAACCCAGCGACTTTGGAGTATAGTGGAGGACGCGACGACGAACGGAACGGTCGCGCGGGAGATACTGCAATGACGGATGGTGGTGAAGACGTTCGCATTCACATTGACTCGGACTGGAAACAGGAGGCCGCCAAGGAGAAAGAGCGATTAGCTCAACAAGAAAAGGCCGAACCGCGTGCCGCCCCGGGGGCTGCAGGTCCGGTCAACTTCTTTGAGTTGCTCAACGTCCTGGTGATGCAGGCGGCGGTGGCCTTGGGCGGTGTTGTGGGGCCACGGGGCGAACAGATTCCGCCCAACGTTCATAGCGCCAAGTATTTCATCGATCTGCTCGATGTTCTTGCGGAAAAAACCAAAGGGAACCTCACGGATGAGGAGAAACGGGCGTTGGAAAGTGTTCTCTACGAACTGCGCTTGCAGTACGTTCAACTGGTCACTCCCCCGCCGCCCGAAAAAGCGAAGAAGTCGTGACGGCAGCGCCTTTAAGTCGCTGAGAACGAACGTAGGAAAGGAGCGAACAACAACACGACGCCGCTGTTGCCGATTGCCCCGTTGCCTGTTGCGTGTCGCCTATGATTATTCTCCCGGTCCGCACTGAATCGATCGTCCAACGAACGCCGGTGGTCAACTATGTTCTGCTGGCCGCGAATGTCTTTTTCTTTTTCGTATTCTTCGAGCCGGTTACGGGCAAGCGACTCACGATTTTCAAGGAAGAGTACCTGGCCTTTCAGTCGGATCAGCCTTCGCTTTATCAGTTCTTCACTTACCAGTTTCTTCACGCGGATGTCGGACACCTGATCGGCAATCTGGTTTGTCTTTGGGTATTCGGCAACAGCGTCAATGGCAAGCTTGGCAATGTTCCTTACTTGTTGTTCTACCTGGCAGGCGGCGTCTTCGCGGCCTGGGGCTACGCCAGCGTGCATCCGGCTTCTTTTCAGCTTATCGGGGCCTCGGGGGCCATCGCCGCGGTGACAACCGCCTACCTGGCCTTGTTTCCGCGAAGTCACGTGACGGTGATGGTTTGGTTCTTTATCTTTTTGCACTTCTTTGAGCTTCCCGCGATGGTGCTCATCGGTTTGAAGATCATCGTTTGGGACAATCTGCTGGCACCCCGCTTCGGCGGTCCCAGTGAGGTGGCTTACGGCGCTCATCTTTCCGGGTATCTCTTTGGGTTCGTCAGCGCCTTGGGCATGCTCTGGTTGCGGGCCGTTCCGCGCGACCAATTTGATCTCTTGGCGGTGTGGCGACGCTGGTACCAGCGGCGGGAGTTTGAACGGGCCATGTCCGACCCCCGAGCGGCCGCGCAGGCACACTATGGCACCGTCGCGCGGGTGGATCAACTCGATCCGGAAACGCGGATGCGCGAAGAGAGGCGCTTGGATGGAATCAACGAGCTTCGGACCCGCATCGCCGAGGCGCTCGCCAACCAACTTCCTGCGGCGGCCCTTGGCTTATACGATGAACTGACGGCCGTGGACCCGCGGCAGTGTTTGGCAGAACGCGAGCAGCTTGAGCTGGCCCGGGCCTTCTACGCCGCGGGACAATATCCGCAGGCAGCGGCCGCGTTCTCGCGCTTTTTGGAGTGCTATCCGCTTTCCAGCGAGACGGGCAACGTGAGCTTGCTGTTGGGTATTATCTATGCCCGGGATTTGCGGCAGTACGAGAAGGCGGACCAATATTTGACCCATTGCCTGAAATCGCTTAGGGACGCGGGCCGGCGCCTCCAGTGCATTCAGTGGTTAACACAAGTTCGTGCCGTCCTCGGCCGGCCGGCGCCGGAGACGTAGAGGGAGGATTTGCTGTGCGCCATGTCAGTCAGGTAACCCTGTGGACGTGGATCATATTGGCGAACTCGGGCGACCCGGCCTGCGGGCAACAGGAGACTTGTCCGCCCAGCGTTACTGTAAGCGGCGAGGCGGAGCTGCGCATTCCGCCCGATGAAGTGATTCTGACGCTGGGAGTGGAGACCTATCATCAGAACTTGGAGGAATCCAAGAAAAACAACGATCAACGCGTCAAGAAAATCATCCGGGGGTTATTCGACGCGGGAATCGAGGCACGCCACGTCCAAACGGATTACCTGCACATCATGCCTAACTATGAGTCTCCCCCTCCGCCGGAAAGACGGATCCGTGACTATTCCTGCCGCAAGACGATTGTTGTCACGCTGAAGGACATCACCAGATATGAGGATATCCTGAGCAGGGCGCTTGAAGAAGGCGCCAACCACGTCCACGGCGTCCAATTCCGGACTACGGAGCTAAGAACACATCGCGATCAGGCTCGCGCCCTCGCCGTCAGAGCCGCTAGGGAGAAAGCCGAGGCCTTGGCAAAAGAACTTCAGCAAACGATTGGTGGGGCTCCGGTTTTCGCGACCCTGGTATGCAAAACGTAATGCAAGACATGGGCGGAAGTACCGTAGCCACGGAGGGAACCATAGCGCCTGGCCAGATCACGGTGACCGCACGGGTGACCGTCACCTTCGACCTCTTAGGTCGCTCCAAATAACCATGCTCGACCTCGCTTACGTCAACGGCGTTTTCTGTCCCATTGCCGAGGCCAAGGTCTCGATCGAGGATCGTGGCTATCAGTTCGGCGACGGCATCTATGAAGTCGTGGCGGCCTACCACGGGCGGCCCTTTCTTTTGGACCGACACATGGCCCGATTCCGCAATAGCGCCAAGGGCATCCGCCTTGAGTACGACTTCGACGGCCAGCCGCTGGAACCGATCGTCATGGAAGGGCTGCGCCGTTGCGGCCGTCGCACCGTCGCCGTCTATATGCAACTCACGCGCGGCGTGGCACCGCGATCGCACATGATTCCTGCCGGCTTGAAGCCGACGGTCGTGATGACGTTTCGGCCTTTGCCCCAAGTGCCCGAGGAAACTCGCCGCAATGGATCGCGGCTAATGACCAGCCGCGAGACGCGCTGGGCCAACTGCTACATCAAGGCGATCACCCTGCTTCCCAACATCCTGGCCCGCAACGAGGCGATACAGCAGGGGTTCGATGATGCCCTCTTTGTTTCCGAATCGGGCGCGATCATGGAGTGCACCTCATCCAACATCTTCCTCGTGCAAGGAAAGACGCTCCAACTTCCATCCCGGACGGAGTCGATTCTTCATGGCGTAACCCAAGGATTCCTCTTGGAATGCGCCGGCGAAGCAGGGCTTTCCGTACGCGAGCAGCATTGTAACCTGGAAATGCTCAAAGCCGCCGATGAGGTCTTCATATCCAGCACCGCCGTCGAAGTGCTTGGCGTCACTTCAGTTGACCAGCGCCCGGTTGCGGACGGCCGGGTAGGCCCGGTAACCAAGAAACTCCATGAGGTTTATCGAAACCGCGTCCATTCCGCCTGTTGCGAAGGGCGTGTACAATAGGTACCCAATCGCGGATAAGGAGGTTTTACGATGAGGATGCAGATAAAGCTGAAGGCGATCGGAATCGGATTGGGTTTCTGCTTGTTAGCCCGCATGGCCACGGCTCAGTCCTTTGTCAATTGGGAGAATCCTCAGGTTCATCCGGTGGATATCACCCCCGACGGAACTCGGCTTCTGGTCGTCAATACGGCAGACGCCCGGTTGGAAGTCTTTGACATTTCGAGCGGCACGGCTGTGCCCGTTGGATCGGTTCCCGTCGGCTTGGACCCCGTCAGCGTGCGGGCGCACGGCAATAACGAGGCCTGGGTCGTCAATCACATTTCCGACAGCGTAAGTATCGTGAATCTATCGGCCCTAAATACGAAAGCGACCCTAAAAACCGCCGATGAGCCTGCCGACGTCGTGTTCGCCGGCGTGCCTGAGCGTGCCTACGTTTCCTGCTCGCAGATCAATACCATCCAGGTATTCGATCCACTCGACTTGGACGCTGCGCCGGGGGAAATCTCCATCGACGGCGAGGACCCGCGGGCAATGGCCGTCAGTCTCGATGGGACCACGGTGTACGTGGCGGTTTTCGAGTCGGGCAACGGCTCAACGATCCTCGGAGGAGGTGGCGATCTGGGCGCCGGCGCTTTCCCGCCCAACGTGGTCAGCGACCCGGCCGGACCCTACGGCGGCCAGAATCCCCCGCCCAACAACGGAAGCTCCTTTAGTCCGCCGCTCAACGCGGCCAATCCGCCCCCGCCGGCAGTGGGGTTGATTGTCAAAAAAGACGCCAACGGCCAATGGATGGACGACAACAACGGCAACTGGACCGACCTGGTAAGCGGCCCAAACGCCGCCCTCTCGGGGCGACCCGTGGACTGGGATTTGCCGGACTACGACTTGGCGATCATCGATACCGCCACGCACGGCGTAACCTACGCTTCTGGGTTGATGAACTTGTGCATGGACGTCGCCGTCAATCCCCCGACCGGGCAAGTGACCGTACTTGGCACCGATGCGATCAACGAGGTTCGTTTCGAGCCGAATCTCAGCGGGCGTTTCACACGCGTGAACCTGGCGATCGTCGAGGGTGGTGATCCGACCCAACATACGGTAGTGGATCTAAACTTGCATCTGACCTATGCAACCTCCACGATTCCCCAGGTGGATCGGGACCTCTCCCTGGGCGACGCCCGAGGGATTGTATGGAACAGCGCTGGAACGCGGAGCTACGTGACCGGGATGGGATCAAACAACCTAATTGTCCTGGACGACAACGGCAGCCGCGCCGGCATCACTCCCACGATCGAGGTGGGAGAAGGCCCCACTGGCTTGGCCCTCGACGAAGCCCGCAGTCGGCTTTACGTGCTCAACCGATTTGAGGGTTCGATCTCAGTGATTGATACCGTCACGGAAACGGAAGTGGACCGAGTGCCCTTGTTCGATCCGACGCCATCGGCGATCAGGGTCGGCCGTAAGCACCTATATGACACGCACAAGAACTCCGGGCTGGGCCACATTGCTTGCGCCTCGTGTCATATCGATTCGAGAATGGACCGATTGTCGTGGGACTTGGGAGACCCGGCGGGCACCGTGAAGGTCTTCAATCAGAATTGCAATTTCGGGGCCGGGGCGCTCTTTGGCGCCCCACCATGCGAAAACTGGCACCCCATGAAGGGGCCGATGACCACGCAGACTCTGCAGGACATCATCGGCAAGGAGCCGCATCACTGGCGGGGCGACCGCAACGGCATCGAGGAATTCAACAACGCGTTCATGGGCCTCTTGGGGGACGACACCGTCCTGACCCCCGCGGAAATGCAGCAGTTTGAGAACTTTCTGGCGACGATCACATTCCCTCCCAACCCCTATCGCAACTTCGACAACACTCTGCCGACGTCGTTGCCACTGACAGGGCATTACACGACGGGCCGGTTCGGGCCGGCCGGGCAAACGCTGCCGAATGGAAATGCCGTGGCCGGGCTGAGCAACTATCGCACCGGCGGTCTGGACGGCGGCCTCAACTGTGTCACTTGCCATTCGCTGCCCACCGGCGTCGGGAGCAACTTGCGTTTCAACGGTTTTTCCTTTGTGCCGTTCCCCACAGGTCCCAATGGCGAGATGCACCACGGGGTTGTGTCGGTGGACGGCTCGACCAACGTCAGCATCAAGATTCCGCAGCTTCGCAACATGTATGACAAGGTCGGTTTCGAGGCCACGCAGACGACAAATCTCGCCGGATTCGGCTTTCTTCACGACGGCAGCGTGGACTCCCTCGCCCGGTTCGTGAGTGAACCCGTTTTCTCGCCCGCATCGGATCAGGAGGTCGCCGATCTGGTCGCTTTCATGCTGGCCTTTGCCGGTTCCGACTTGCCCATGGGCACGAACAACAACGCCCTCGAGCTGATCGGGCCGACCGGCAAGGATACACATGCCGCCGTCGGCCGGCAGGTGACGGTCGATGACACTAATCGCGAGGATCCCGCGGTGATCGCCCTACTGAATCAGATCATGACCATGTCCGACGCCGGCAAAATCAAGCTCGTGGCCAAGGGCGTGCAACTGGGATTGCAGCGCGGGTATCGTTATTTGAGCGGCGGCTCGTTTCAATCCGACCGTCTGGCCGAGACCCTCACCGCCAACCAACTGCGGATGTCGGCCGACGCCGGTTCGGAGATCACCTTTACCGTCGTTCCCAACGGCACACAGTTTCGCATCGGCACAGACCGCGACCTTGACGGCTTCTTTGACCGCGACGAGCTCGACGCCTGCGCCGACCCGGCCGACGTGACCAGCACACCCAACAACGTGGTCATCAGTGGTGACAGCGATCAAAACGGCTTTGTCAGCCTCCTCGACTACCAGGTCTACGCGGATTGCCTGGGCGGCCCGCAACGCGGCCTTTCCCAGGTTTGCGATTGTTCCTTCGACTTCAACCGCGACGGCGACGTAGACATGCTCGATTTCCGCCAACTCCAAGTGCTCTTCACCGGGCAATAGCCGGACACATCCATCATGGTGGTGAAGGCCCGGTACATCGCGCCGGTGGGCCGGCCGGTCATTGAAAGCGGCAGTGTTGAAATCCGGGACGGCTGTATCGTCGCCGTGGGACCAGCCCATGAATTGAGCGGCGGACCGCTCATCGACTATGAAAATGCAGTCATCGTTCCAGGCTTCGTCAATGCTCATACGCATCTTGAATTGAGCCACTTGCGTGGGCGTGTTCCGCCGGGGCCCGACCTGATCGACTGGCTGCAGCGGCTGATGGCCATCCAAAAAGCCGAAGCACCCTTGCGCGCCCAAGTGCAACAGGCGGTTCGCCAGGGCATTGCCGAGTCACTTTCCCACGGTGTGACCGCCATCGGCGATATTACGCGGCATCTATCTTGGAGCCGGACCGTTCTTGCGGACTCTCAGGTACGAGCGGTTTCCTTCGCTGAAGTCGTCTCGATCGGACGGCGGCGTTGGCGAAACGTGGAAAGCTCGACGCGCTGTGACGGGAGCGTCGAAAACGGGGCAATGGTCCAGCAAGAGCGTGAAGAAGCTAGAAGACTTCCTCCCTTCGTTCCGTCGTCGCCTCGGCCCTTTCTTCGGCTCGGCATCAGTCCGCACGCGCCGTATAGCGTCGAACCAGAAGTTCTGCGGGCCTGTGCCGACCAAGCGCGGGTCGGCGGCCTCCCGATCTGCATTCATCTACTGGAGTCGCCGCACGAAGATGCCTTCACGCGGAAACGGGAGGGGCCTTTGGCCGAGTACTTGCGATCGCTTGGCGTCTGGGACGATCGAATCCCGACGAGCGGCTGCGGGCCGGTGGAACTTCTTGAGGTCTATGGCTTGTTGGGGCCGACGACGATCTTGGCGCATGTCAATTACGCCGCAGATGCGGATATCGCTCGGATCGCCGCCACGGGCGCCCATGTCACCTACTGCCCTCGAACGCATCAAGCCTTTGGCCATCCGCGGCACCGGTTTCGGGAGATGTTGGCGGCCGGAATCAACGTCTGCATCGGCACCGACAGCTTGGCCTCCAATCCCACCCTGTCGGTGCTGGACGAACTGCGGTGTATCCGGCGGGCGCACCCCGATCTTTCATCGGATGAACTGATCGAGCTGGGCACGATTCGAGGCGCGCGTGCCCTGGGATTGGACGGTTCTTGCGGCTCGCTCGCCGCCGGCAAGTGCGCGGATCTGGCCGTTCTTCCCTTAGCTGCGGCGCAGGTGAACGATTGGTCGTCCATCTTCGATTCGGACGACCCACCCATGGAAGTCTTCTTTGCCGGAATGCAAAACTCTGCACGCGGGGCGAAATGAACCCGCAAAGCCGGCAGGTTCATTGCCGACGAACGCGCGGGCTAAGTCGGGCTTACGTAACGGTCATTTGTAGCGTCGGGCTTGTCCCCGACGTAGCGCCGCCCAAAAGGGCGACGCTACATTTGATCGTTAGGCGCTCCAAAAAATCGCGAGGACTCGCGATTTTCCCTGACGTCACCGATTTCCGAAACTCCGCGCGGACCAAAAGTCCGCGGCTCGCTCAGCGCTAGTCTTCCCGGTCTTTCAAGGGGACGCGCTCATGGACCCCTTCCTCAACCATGTGGGCGAATTCGAACGGCTTGCTCGCATCGTGCGTTGGGCTTTCGGTGTTATGGCAGCCCTTGCAGGTTGTCTCGTCCAGTACGATCAGCCCGACCTTGGTCAACTCTTCGAGTTTGTATTTGCGTTTGGACTTGGTGATCTCCTCGAAGACTTTGATATACTCGCTGGCCGGACCGTGACAGGATTCACAGCCGACGCCTTCCATTTTGGCCGCTTCCCTGGCGGCTTTTGCGTCGCCCTCAGGCGGGAGCACGTACCCGCCGGGCTTGCCGTAACCGGTTGTATGGCACTTCAGGCATGCTGGATCACGGGTGTAGTCTTTGTTCACGTCGACGTGGAATCTCTCCCTAATCTCCTGGGCCTGGCCCGGTTTCAAGGTCTCAAACGCTTTGCCCATTTTGGAGGCGGCCCAGCTTTTGTGTTCCTTGATGTGGCATTTCTTGCAAGCTGTGGAACCCACGTAGCTGTACGAACCGCTCCCCTCGGCATAGGCCGGAAGGGCAACCACCGTTGCGGCAGGGATGACGGTAATATCCGCCGCTGCGCGTACCGTCAGTTGGCGCACTCCCAACCAGAGTCCAGCTGCCACCAAGGCAGGCACAAGCAGCCACGCATTCTTCACTGCAATCCCCTTCTTCGGCAAGAATTTTTCGTCATTTTTCGATAATAAATTATAAATTACCGTATGCGCTCACGCGCCAGTCCCGAGCGGCAGGCTTTGAAGCTCGCGCGATGTCCCATGCGGCGCGGCTACGGGATTGCCCACGGTCTCCCAGAACTCATGCAGGTGCGGTGCCGACCAGAGAATCTCTTTGGCGTCGAATACGGGGCCGTCCGTGCAACACAAACGGTACCGCCATCCTTGAGGATCTTGCCCGTCAACCATCGCTACGGCGCAAGATTGACACGTACCCAGACCACAGGCCATGTTGCGTTCCATGCAGGCGAAGCACCAAATACCACGAGCGACGCAATACTCCGCGACGAAGCGCATCATTCTCTCCGGTCCGCAGGTGTAGACGACCAAGTCATCAGCCGACACGGGGTTTTGGGCGTGATAGGCGGCCAGCGCTTCGCCGACATGCCCCCGAAAACCCAGCGAACCGTCGTCTGTGCTGATCACCATAGGTACGCCGTATTGGCGGAATTCCATTGCAGAGAAAGTGGCCCGACCTGCGTCCGATGCCGGCGAGTCCCAAGAATCGAGCGTCAGGGGCAGCAACTCCGCTCGTTGGACGCCGCAAAACGCTATCGCCCGGCGTTGACAAGAGTGCAATTCTTGGGCTAGCCATAACATGGGGGGAAGGCCCACGCCGCCGGCGACCAACCAGGCCTGTGACTTGCGCACGTCGATTGGAAATTGGTTGCCCAGCGGGCCTAACACGCTGATGAATTCGTCGGGCCGGAGTTTTTGCAGCCAATGCGTCGTTTTCCCGACTACGCGATAGATGATCTGAAGTTCGACACCGTCCGGCCTCCACGAAAGCCCTGCGATACTGTACGCTCGGCGCAACAGAGGTGCTTGCATCCACGAGGACCACGATTCGGAGGCACGACGGTCCTCCCCGCGCAATTCCACATGGGTGCGTACCGAATTGGTGGGACTCACGTGGAGAAACTGGCCGGGCTTTGCCGGACGGAATCGGGGAACGCGGACCAGAATCCGAAAATGATCTCGGCAGAGCGGTTCGTTCCGCGCAACCACGCCCTCGTGAATCAGCGGCGCCTCATCGAAGGCGATTGCGGACGAAGCTTGCAAGGAGGAGCGATGTCCAAAAAAAACTTCCGAGATCAGAGTTCCGCTCGGATCTCGGAAGTCCGCCACGGCTTTGACAGCCGCATGAACCAGGCGATGTGCGTCGCCCCGTTTGCGACCATGTTCGCACCGCACGTCACGCATCGCCTGGTAAACACTAGCGGGTATCACACTCGATTGCGATCCGAATGTCAACGTGATTTCCTTTTGGATTTGTAATAATTGGTTTGTGTATAATCTATGTTTTTAAATAACGTTACGTTATGCATCCTACAACATAACGGTCAGCGAATGGCTTAAAGCCACGCTTGCGTTATTATTGTCTAATTTTGCTGCGGAAAAATCAACGCCGGCCACTGCGAGACTGCGGCTCGATCGCGAAAATCTCGACTCGCCGATTCAGAAAGCGGTTAGGCTCAGTGTCATTCTTGGCCCGCGGGCGATGTTCACCGCAACCCGCGGCCACAAGGCGATCCACCGCGACACCTCTCTCCTTCAAATAGCGAACCACCGCCAATGACCGTTCGCTGCTTAGCTGCCAGTTGTCCTCCCACCCGCTTTTCTTGATTGGCCGATCGTCCGTGTGGCCGAAGACAATGATGTCTTTCGTGCTGTATTCGCCTTGGAGGGCGCTGACCACATTGTCGAGAGTCCGTTTGGCTTCCTCGCGCAAGACAGCCTTGCCGGAGGCAAACAGTACGTCATCGTTAATGGAGATCATGGCTCCACCTGGAACTGCTGTCCACCCGGGTGCTGGCTCGGCCACCGGCTCGGGACGATTGGCTAGCTGAGCGCGCAGCGATTCCAGATTCGCCTGGGAGCCGGCAAGCCGTTGATTCAGGGTCTCCCGATCTCGGTTCGCCGTGTCTAGGTCCCCCCGGGCACGGTTTAGCCGGCTCGCAAGATCCCTGTTTTCCGCCTCTAGCCCGGCCGTGCGGCTTTTTTGATCGTTCATGCAACCCGGCGCGAGGCCGACCAGACACAAACACAATACCCGGTGAGGATTCAACGTCCTGATCATCCGTGTTCTCCTACGGGCCTCTGTCGGGGCTCCCCGGCCTGTCGAGACCCTCCTGTTTTTCCATGGACTTCAACTTTTCCTCGACGAGGCGTTCTCGCACCTGCAGGTCCGCCTCACGTAGTTTCTGCAGCTTCGTCTTCTCCGTCTGGACCTTGATTTCGCGCAGGCTGCGCCAGTCTTTCCATAACCGCACGGTGAGGGTCGCAATTCGGGCGACCAAGAGCGTCGTCCCGGCCGTGAACCAGACCAGGATCACGACGTTAATGGGCTTGGTCTCGTCGATCAGACCGAAGAACCAAAACGCAACCTGATGATGCCGGTTCTTGAACAACACCAGGGCGATCGCCGCCGCCACAAACAACACGACCGCAGTCCGAACATAGACATAGAATTGCTTGAATGCAAGTTTCATTCAAAGCCTCGCGCCACAAAACTTGTGAATTTCACGTCAAGAGATACTGCGCCGTCTCGATCATCTGCCGGATCAGGCTCGAATGAACAAGCGGCTCATAAAAAATCACAACGATAAAAAACGAAAGCGAAAGCCAAGGCCCCAGCGGCAACGCTCGAGTTCGCTTGAACGGCAAAACCAAGAGCCAACCGATCAGGGCCAAAACGCTGGCCAAGATAAACCCGAGGACGGCCACCGGCCATCCAGCCACACAGCCGGCCGCCGCCATGAGATGAATGTCACCCGTGCCGAAGGCCTCTTTGCCGAACCAGAGCGTGAAGAGAATCCGCACCGTCCAACCCACTGCTCCGGTAATGACGAAGCCGGCGGCGGCCGTGCCCAACCCCCACAAAGGCGTCCAATTTCGCAACAAGGACAATCCCGGCAGGGGAATGCGGGCGTGCAAGACATCGCTCATGCGCTCGGCCACGTCGCCGCCGCGGAGCATGAGGGCCAGCCCCAAGACACCCAATGCGACGGCGGGCAGCAGAAGCGCAAGCTCGCGGAGCGCCGTTGCTCGGGCGGAGGATCGTTCTTCCTCGATGGCAGCGACGATTTCCTCGTCGGATGAACGCGCGATCGTGCTCTCTCGTAGAATCAGGGCAAAAAAAAGAAGCACGGGCAGAAGGCCTCGTGCGTTGGGTTTTCCCGGATTGGGGCTTCTGGCGACTGTGGCCAAGCCGACAAAAAGCCCGAACAAGAGCAAACAGGCGGCCCATGCGAATCCTCGCGACGGTGCTTGAAACGGGTTCGGCCGACTTGCTGGTTGCGCTTCTGGGGCCGGTTCGCCAGCCGAAGGATCTTCGGCTGGTTCCTCGGGCGTCGCTTCGACGGCGTGAACCGTCCAATACGCCCGAACGATGTGGACGATCGCCAGACCAAAGACCGCGAAGAGAGCCACGACTGCGGTGGCGTCGCCGGGCCGGATCCACTCGCGGCTGTGAGGCGGCGTCCAGAGGGTGTGCAAGACAAAGCCTAAGAGCACGGCGAAGTTGGTAAAGCGAACATCGACCCAGTAGTGCTCCAGATCGATGGCCGACATGCACAGCAAACAGGCAAAGAGAATTACGTGGGCCAAAAAAATCGGCCAATCGAACGTGAGTTCGTCGGTGAGACCGAATGGGCTTCGGCTTAGCCCAGCCCGGGCGTCGCTGATGAAAAAGGCGTCCAGCAGTACGAGCACGATGATGGCCATGGCGGCTTCGATCACCATGTACCTTGTGGCGATGGGAACTCCACATCGGCGGCAGCGGCCCCGCAGCAGCAGGAAACTGACGATGGGAAGATTGTCAAACCACGCGATGCGGTGTCGGCAGGCCGGGCAGGCCGACCAGCGCGGAATGCGCAGTGACCCGTGCCGCGGGAGCCGATAGATCACGGCGTTGAGAAAGCTGCCCACGCAAAGCCCGAGTGCGGTCCAAAACGTCAGCCACCAAAGCATCACCAGCGTGGACAAGGCTTCACGTACCTTCCGTGGTTGAAATACCGCCGCCTGCGCGAGGCGCGGGCACTCATGCCCGGTTGCATCCTAATGACGATGCCGACGACCGGAAAGCCCATCGTGCGTCAAGATCGGTGCCCGTCTTTAGGTTTTGGCGACGCCTTTGCCGCACTCAGGGCAGCGCCCGCTGAGGTTGCCGCTGAGGTTGTAACCGCACTCCAAGCAGACGACGATTCCCGCGGCTTTGAGTTGCTCTCGGAGCTTCCGTCGAATCGGCCGCCGAAAGAACAAGTTCGCGGCCAATGCGTAGATCCCGCACATCATGCCTACGGCCAGGTGTCGCCACCAGGAACTTTCGAAGCCAAACTCGCTCTTTACCCAAACGCCGAGCAGCCCAACGCCGGCACCGACGATCGCGGCGAAGGCGATTAGGCATACCAGATAGAGCAGCAAGTTTCGCTTTTGGCCGAACAGTGCTTTCCGGGCGCGGGCGAACGCTGCGCGTCGATCACGCGGGTTCTCATAGAACTCTAACTCCGGAAAGAGACTGGTCACTCGATCACTTCAACGATCACGAGCATCGGGTCGCCGGCCAATCTACGGTTGGGAACGTTCGACGCCCAGAAGGTGTTCAGCCTCCGCACGGAGGGCCAGGAGTTCGTCCGCTGAGTCGAACCAGAGATCACCCCTATCCGCCGTGACACGAACGGCACCCGGCGGTTTGAGCTTCTCCGGCCACGCCGTGTCTGCGGCAGCTAAGAACTCCCGAGCCTCGGCGAGATTGTTCCGACGGGCTTCTGCAATCGCGATGATCAGGCAATTGAGCGTAGCCGAATCACGAAGTGCGATCGCCTGAAGAGCGTGCTCCACGGCCTTTTCGATTTGCTTGTTGCGCAAATGGGCCAGGGCCCGCATTCGTTTGGCATGGCCGTCATTCTCAAGGGCTTGTTTATCGGCGTATTTCGCGTCTTCGAGTGCTTCCTCATAGTCGATACGGCCGTCCAGGCTCAGCCGGACTCGAGCCTGCAGCACCCAACTTGGTTGGTCGTCTTTATGACAGGCGATTGCCGTTTTGACATGTTCGGCGGCCAACCCGTCCTGGGATTGAAGCTCTATCGCGGCCAGATTGCGCCAGGCAACCGCGGCATAGGGACTCGTGACTCTCCCCACGAGTTCCGCGCCGCGGTGGAGATGTTCTTTGGCTTTGTCCAGTTCGCCCGCAAGAGCGTACATCATTCCCAGATTCGACCAAGCTGCGGCATAGTGCGGTGCCTCCTCCGTATCTTCAGGCTTCAGCTTGATGATCATCTGGTAGGTGTCAATCGCCTCTGAGTATCGTTCCAGCTTTTTGAGAATGATGCCATGCGAATTCAGAGCGGCCACGTTTTCCGGATCAACCGCCCGGGCGCGGCGGCAAGCTTCGTCGGCCTTCAGCAGGGGCGCGAAATCCTTGTTGCCCACCAGGCTATTGAAGTAGCTCAATTGCACCCATGCCAGACCTAATAGAGATTTGACATGAGTCGGGTTAATATCCAACGCCTTATTGAAATCGCGTACCGACTCGTCCCAGCGCTTATCCAGGCCTAGGAACATGCCGCTTTCATACAGCCCGTTAACCTGAGCCGTTCGACGCCGAGCCTCCGTTGCTCTCCACAGAACCGTCGCAGCCACGAGCAGAGTCGCGGCTGTCACCGCCGAGACGAAAGCCTTACGCCTGCGCACAAACTTGATGGTCCGGCGGATCGGCCCGGGCCGCTTGGCCGAAATGGGCAAGTCGTGGATGAACCGTCGAAGATCGTCGGCCAAGTCCTTCGCCGTGGCGTATCGAGCGTCGGCAGATTTTTCGATCGCTTTGAAACAAATCGTCTCCAGTTCGGGTGGCACATATTGTACAACTTTTCTCGGTAGGACCGGTTCGCGCGAGAGGATCGACCCGATGATCTGTTTATCGTCGGTGCCGGCAAACGCCGGTTGAAAACAGAGCAGCTCGTACATCGTGGCCCCGAGCGAGTAGATGTCCGTTCGATGATCCACGCGGGCCCGCTTGGCCATGGTCTGCTCGGGGCTCATGTAACGCAGCGTGCCGACCAACGAGCCGGTCATGGTCACGGATTCTTCACCCGCGCTTTTGGCCAGGCCGAAGTCGGCGATCATGATCCGCCCGTCGGCGGCGAGAATGAGATTGGCCGGTTTGATGTCGCGATGGATGATACTCTGCAAATGCGCATAGTGCAGGGCGTCGGCCGCATCCGCCATCCAACGAGCGACCTCCAGGTAGTACGTTCGCATTCGGCCGCCCGCGGCCGGCGCGGCCATGCTCACCGACGGATCGACGCTGGGGACGGAGTCGATCGGATGGGCCGTCTCTTCCACGAGTCCCGACGGGGCCTGCGGAAGCAGGCGACCCAAGCTGACCTGCGTCGCTCCGGCCGCATGATGTTCGGCAAATCGCTTGACCAGGCAATTCAGCGGTTCGCCGATGATCATCTCCATGGCATAGAAGTAGGCGTCTCGCGACTCGCCGAAATCGTAAATGGGGATGATATTGGTGTGGTGCAGACGCGCTGCCGCAATCGCTTCCCGCCGGAACCGCGCTACCGCCGAGGGACTGGCCGTGCCCACAATGGCCGGCAGGACCTTCAGGGCCACCGTGCGGTTCAGCTTGGTCTGCACGGCCCGGTAGACGATCCCCATGCCACCCTGGCCGAGGACACCGAGAATGCGATAGCCCTCGATGCGCGGAAGGTGCCGGGCCATTTTTTCGTGCGGCGCGCTCGCCACGGCCGCTTGGGTGACGTCCCCGCCGGAAGCGAAGGCCCCGGTTTCCACGGAGAGGGTCACGCCGATGTTGTTTTGAGCCGGACGCGTTTCCAGCGTGGCGTCGAGATCAAACCGCCCGAACGCCGTGCGGCACGAATCACAGGCCTCGAGATGTTGCTGAATCTCCCGAGAGCGATCGCCATCCAGCAGCCCGCCGGCGAACTGCGTCAACTCCAATGCTGGGATACACGCGGACATGCTCGGTACCAGGTCCTTACCGTTTGCGGTGTAGTTTTCCTTCGTTGGCCGCCACTCACCGGTTAGCAGAGCGATGCCGCTCCGATATGGTGAGGTCTTAGGCAGCTTCCAGGCTACGTACGTGAGCAATCTCACCTTGCCCGATGGAGCGAACTTGCGCGGGTGTCAAAGAGCCTACCGCGGTCGTTTCCCCGTCGAGCGTTACAAACTCAACCTCGTACCCACCGTTCTGATGAGTCAACACAACCGTTCCGATATCACCTTTTTGCAAGTGATGTTCGGGTAAGTCAACCGTCAAGACTACGGTCTCCAGCTCTTGGATCATTTTCGATTCCCACGAATCGGGTACGCGTTGCGAGCCGTCGTCATCCCCACTTCGATGAACCAGACCCACCGAATCACCAGGTTTCGGGCGTCCGGCGTGGTCACAGGACCTTCAATAGTATAACGCAAACCGAAAGGGGAGTCTTCCTCTCCTTCGATCTCGTTTTGATCCATGTGCTACCGCAGTGCCTGGGCAAGCACCTCCCACTGGGTCGGCCGAAAAACCGAATTGTTTGAAAACTGAGCCTTGCCACGTCCGGATGCGTGCGAGCCGGATAGGAGATAATCGACTATCTTGGATTGTGGCACGACGTCCGTTACGTGCCAAAGCTTGAGCGCATCCGTAAATAGGAGATAATCGACTATCTTGGATTGTGGCACGACCGCGTTAATCAGCGACGGAGATTTCATGGTTTGACCGATGAATCAAAATAACGCGAAGCTTCCCCAATCGAGGCGAAAACGCGGGTGGCTGTCTCGGTAATAAAGGGGCTTGGGGCACGCTTGGGCCGCCAGATGACGTAAACCTCCTTGCCGTGTTCATAGGCGTGCTGAAGCTCCCGCTCGACTCCGCTGGAAACCCCCGGAACGCCACCGGTTAGCTCCGGAATGTAACTGATGATCATGTCAGCCTGGTCAATGAGCTGAAAATCGCGGGCGTAAATCTGCCCGTCAATATCCCCGGCCGCCTCCAGGATTTGCTTCACCGAAACCGGGACCGTTTGTTCCGATCCATCGACACCCCCGATCCGGCCGTCCACGAAGTCGCGGCCTTCCTTGAAGGCCAGCATGGCCGCTTCCAGTAACGACTTTTCATCGACGTCGCCCGGATCAAACGTGGTAAACCGCTCGGCCAATTGGCCGCGAAACGCCTCGATCTCGGAGAGCGTTTCCGATAGCTCGGCCACATGGGTCATCGGGTATGAGAGATAAGCGCGGCGAAGACCGGGCCGGCAGACAAGCCGGAAGCAGGTTTGCAACGTGGGCCGCAGTCGTCCTCTGGGGAGCACATAGCATTGTTGCCGGCATCCGGTGGCCAAGGCCAGAAGCTCGGTGGCCAGGATCTCCTCTTCCCGCCAGACCAGAAGGTCTTTCAGCGTGGCATCCACGGTGTGTTCGGCGTGAAGCCGGTGATGAACGGCCTCCACGTTGTCCACGATGCAGAGGAAGAGGTCGGGCTTGAAACGCTCGATCTGATCGAAGTCAAAGGCCCGGAACAGTCCGTGCCGCCAGCGGAAGGTGGCGTGCGTGTTGACGATGACGTTTTCCTGATTCGCCGACTCCGCGTTGATGTCCTTGAACACCGACTGCCGCAGGTTGTGCAGCCGGCTTAGGGGCAGATCGAGAATTCGCCCCGGCCGAATGTCCGGGGTCTCGGCGTACATGCGATCGCCGACGTGATATAGGCCCAGCGGCGTTCCTTCCGTCGCGGCCAATTGGGCCACGCCCTCGAGGTATTCCTTCTTATTGATCCCCACCTGCCCCGTGACAATCGCTCGCATGCGTTTCGCCGCCTACTCTTGGAAACGCCGGGATTATAGTCGGGGCGCCGGTGTGGGACAGACTTTCCAGTCTGTCTGCCAGGCTCTTTCAGGCCGTCAATCGAGGTTTCCGGCGTTTTGGATCCCGGCGCGCCGGGGATTCCTCTTGCCTCTTGCCTCTTGCCTTTTACCTTCGTGCCTCGGTGCCTTCGTGCCCTTTCTTATGGAGCCGGATGAACAGCGCGTTTTCGGAACGTGCCTCGGCGCCGGTCCGATGAGCCTAGCAAAGAAAGGAGCACAGACAATGAAAAGTATCACACCTTGCCTATGGTTCGACGATCAAGGAGAGGAAGCCGCTAGGTTTTACACCTCCATCTTCAAGAACTCGAAGATCAAGCAAGTCGCCCGTTACGGCGAATCAGGAGCCGCGGTCTCGGGCAGGCCGAAGGGATCGGTCATGACCGTTCTCTTTGAACTGCAAGGCCAGGAGTTCATGGCCCTCAACGGCGGGCCCATGTTCAAGTTCACCGAGGCCGTATCTTTCATGGTCATGTGCGAGAACCAGGACGAAGTGGACCGATACTGGAAGGCGCTCTTGCAAGGAGGCGAAGAAAGTCAGTGCGGGTGGCTGAAGGACAAGTTCGGCTTGTCATGGCAGGTCGTGCCCACGGCCGTTCACGAGATGATGCAGGACAAGGACCCCGTCCGATCGGAACGGGTGATGAAGGCGATCCTGGGCATGAAGAAGATTGATATTGCGGCTTTGCGGCGGGCTTACGAATCCGCAGCATAGAACGGCCAATGACCGAGGGCGGCGCTTGGCGGAATCGTCCGGTGCGGTGGCATGGTTTGGGCCTTCGCTTGCGCGCAGCAAGCGCTGGAGGCCTTTAAGGACAAGCTGCAGCGGCGGCAGGGCGAGTGAAGGCGAGCTATCGCAAACTCGCCGATGGCGTCTTTTCGGCGCAAGCCTGCGAGGATACAATGCCCAGATGGAGCTCTTTCGGGAAGTTGGATTTTCGGAGAGAATCGAAGCCCAGGATGCGCTGACGTTCGATGACGTTTTGCTCGTGCCGCGGCGATCGGCCGTCTTGCCGGCCGAAATCGATGTAAGCACCTTTCTGACCCGCAAAATACGGCTCAACATCCCTTTGATCTCCGCGGCCATGGATACGGTAACGGAATCGCGGATGGCCATTGCCCTCGCCCAGGAGGGCGGGATCGGCATCATTCACAAAAACCTCGCCATCGAGGCCCAATGCCGCGAGGTGCACAAGGTCAAGCGCTCCGAGAGCGGCGTCATTCTCGATCCCGTGACGTTGGGGCCGGATAACCCCGTTTCCAAGGCCAAGGAGGTCATGTCGCTGCAGAACATCTCCGGCGTGCCCATCGTCAACGACGGAAGGCTGGTCGGCATCATCACCCGCCGAGACATGAAGTTTCTCGAAAACGAGAATCTCAAGATCAAGGACGTGATGACCTCGCGCCATCTGGTGACCGGCCCGCCCAACACGAGCCTGGAAGAAGCCTCCGAAATTCTCAACAAGGCCAAGGTCGAAAAACTCTTGCTGGTGGACAAGGAGCACCGCCTAACCGGATTGATCTCGATGCGGGATATCGAGCGCAGCCGCAGCTTTCCCGGGAGTTGCAAGGACGCGCGCGGGCGGCTGCGGGTTGGGGCGGCCGTGGGTGTTCATGATTACGAACGCATCGAGTCGCTGATCAAAAGCGACGTGGATGTCATCGTCGTCGACACGGCCCACGGGCACAGCGAAAACGTCACCGAGACGCTGAAACGCATTCGCAAGCAATACGAAATCCAGGTCGTCGCGGGCAACATCGCCACGGCCGAGGCCGCGGCCGATCTGATCGATGCCGGAGCCGATTGCCTCAAGGTCGGGATCGGGCCGGGCAGCATTTGCACCACCCGGGTGGTCAGCGGCGTGGGGGTGCCGCAACTTACGGCCATTATGAACGTCTGCAGCGTGGCCATGCCCGCCGGGATTCCGGTGATCAGCGATGGCGGCATCCGCCAGTCCGGCGACCTCACCAAAGCCCTCGCCGCCGGAGCACACACGGTGATGATCGGCGGACTGTTCGCCGGCTTGGAGGAGTCACCCGGCGAAGCCGTCACCTGGAAGGGCCGGCGCTTCAAGGAGTATCGCGGTATGGGCTCGCTGGGTGCGATGGTGGGAGGGTCGGCCGACCGCTATGGGCAGGACGCGGGCAGCGCTCCGCGCAAGCTGGTGCCCGAGGGCATCGAGGGGCGGGTACCGTACCGCGGGCCGCTTGCGGATTTTGTGTATCAGTTTGTCGGCGGGCTTCGGGCGGGCATGGGTTACTGCGGCACCCGCGACATCGAAGAGCTGCGGACGCTCACCACGTTTGCGCGGGTCACCTCCGCCGGGGTCGTGGAGTCGCACCCGCACGACGTGACCATTACCAAGGAATCGCCCAATTATGCGCAGGAGTATCGAGATGAATAGAAGGCAAGAGGCAAGAGGCAAGAGGCCCACCAAGAGGCACAGAGGCACAGAGGCACGAAGGCACGAAGGCAATTCGTCGTTTGCTGTTCGCCATTTGATTTTCTCGGCACGCGGCGGCCTGGGATGTTTGCTCACGCTTTTCGGTTGCCAATTGGCCGTCAATCCGTTCGCGGACGAGTTCCACAATCAGCCTCGTGTCACCACGCCTTCGGTCGATGGTGTGCTGGCCGCCGGCAAATCGGCACCTCAGATGACCCGCCCGCTAACGCCGGCCGAACGCTGCCCCCAGGACGGCACCGTACCGCACACTCCGCTATATTTCGAGGACCCCTACGAAGAAAACGGCAGCGAAGATGGCCAATTCGCCTGGACTTCGGAAGACTATTGGCACATCTTCTATTGGCGCGGCCGATTCCTGGTCAACGCCCTGCTGTTCCCCGTAAAGGCGGTCATCACGCCACCCGGCTCGGTGATGGCCAGCGACGGCCAACTAGGCCGTCGTGCCTTCGGCGAGCTTCATGACGCCCAAAAAGCGAAATAGGCACACCTGGCTTGAAGCCAAGCCGGGCCGCGCTCGCCCTGGCACCACAGCCGCACCGATTACGCCGCCGGCCGTATCCCGCGCGACGACTAGAGGCTCGAATCTCCGCCGTTGTGTTACGCCAGGGCAAGCTTTTTGGCTTCTTCTTCGGCGGAGAGGAAGCGGTCGGTGTAGCGGGGGTCAACCTGCTGGCAGACTTTGGTGGCGGCCTCGCCGATTTGGGCGTATTCCGGGTCGCCGCCGCTGCGCTCCGAGAATTCGCCCGTCAGGATCACGAGCCGCAGCAGGTGGCGTAGCACCAGGCCTTCGTTCTTGACCAGGTTGCGGTTGCGGACGAATTTGTAAAAGTCGCCGTTGCTTTCCATCACTCCGCCGGCCATCCATTTGGGCTGCACAATCACGTCCTCCGGCGTCGGCAGCATGGCATCGAAGAGGGCCTTGAGTATTTCCGGCAACGTCAGATAGCGCTGTTCCTCTTCGTCGCCGAACATCCGATTGTCCTCTTCCTCGTCCTCGTCGTCTGCCGGGGAATCCGTTTTCGCCGCCACCAGACCCAGTTGCACCAATCGCGGCTCGATCAGCGGCCGTAGCGGACCGGGTGGCAAGTCCCACGGCAGCCGAACCAGCCGCTCCAGGACGGGTGGGATCGTCAAGAGGGATTCCAGGGCCTGCACTTTCTCATTCAGATCGGCTCGAACAAGCTGCTTGACCAAATAGGCCCCGTACAGCGGATCGATGCTTCGAAACGAAAGCAAATCGTGGATGCCGTCATGAAGTGTCACCCGATCATCCTCGGCCCGGGTCAAATATCCGAAATGGGCCAAGTTGCCGATCATGTGGTTGAGCTGCTCGTGAAACTGCTGAATTCGCTCGCCGGTGGTAAACCGCTTCGACAGAAACTGCCGTACCCCGTGCAAATCGCTCGTTTTGTTCAGCAGATAGATCAACACCCGGTAGGGAATCATCGACCGGCTAAACAGCTTCGCCGGACCGGCCGCAATCAGCGTACGGAACTGGCCCTCCGACCAATATTGCTCGGTTTTGCGCCTCGTGGGACGTTTTTTTTCCATCTCCTTTCGCAGCCGCATCAGATTCGGGTCTTTCGAATTCGGGTCGATCTGATCGAACTTCTTCTTCCACCGAGCGATGCGGGCGTCGTCTTCGTGGGCCATGGCATAGACGTACCCCTGGGTATCAAACTGGGGCCGGCCGGCCCGCCCGAACATCTGGTGGGCGGTGGACGAGAAGATAAGTTTGCGTTCGCCGGGTTTTCCTTTCAGGAGCGTGGTGAGCACGACCGACCGAGCCGGCAGATTGATCCCGGCGGCCAGCGTCTCCGTGCAAACCACAAAAGGGATCAGTTTCATTAGGAACAGCTTTTCGACCACTTCCTTGTGCTTGGGCAGCACGCCGGCATGATGCACGCCGACGCCGCAGATCAGCATCTGGCGCAACTTCGGCCCAACGCCCTCGACGAAATCCTCTCGATCCATGACCTTTTCGATTTCCGCCCGGGCGGCCGGATCGGTGAGCTTGACGCCTTTGAGCCGCTCGGCCACCTCCCAGCATTCGTCGCGGTTGAAGCAGAAGACCAGCGCCGGCGAGCGATTCTCCTTGTCGTCCGTGGCCACCATGGCCGGCAGGTGCTCAGTGAGCAGCTTGTCGCCAACCCAGGTGAACTCCAAGGGCACTTTCCGCTCCTGACTTTGGATGAGCTGCATGTCGCGACCGTGCTCGTCCTTCAGCCACCCGACAAACTCCACCGGATTGCCCACCGTCGCGGACAATAACATGAGCCGAACCCTCGGAGGCAACAGAACCAACGAGAGTTCCCAGACGATGCCGCGATCGGGATCGTTGAAGTAATGAAACTCGTCGATCACCACGGCACTGACGTCGCCGAAGCTGCTTTCGCCCTCCAGCAAGTGGTTGAGCAAGATTTCGGCCACCACGATGCGAATGGGGGCATCGGGGTTCTCGCGGCGGTTGCCGGTCACCAGGCCAATCCGGTCGCGCGGGAAGCCCCAGACCTCGGCTTTGTCTTGAAACTCGCGGTATTTCTGGTCGGTCAGGGCAATCAGCGGCGTCGTGTAATACAGCCGTTGGTCGGAGTGCAAGGCCTCAAAGATGGCCGCCTCGGCCAATAGCGTCTTACCCATGCCGGTGGGCGCACAGATGAGCAACCCTCGATCTGAGCCGAACCACGAAAGCAAGGCCTCTTCCTGATACGCATAAAGCTCGTGCGTGAGGCTTTCGAGGAATTTGCTGCAAATGGCATCGCGTTCCATCAACTTGAACGATACCGGGCCGTTTACCAGTTGTCGCGTCCTGGCTCCAAGGGACACGCGTACCGGTGAGCATCATTGTCGGCAGTCTGGCTGCCGGAATGACCGTTGCCGAGATTGAAGCGGGTACTCGGTAACCGCAGAAGATATCCGAGCCGCTTTGGAGTTCGCAAACTCGCTTGTCGAACGCGAGCAGTTTCGTCCGCTTCCCGCGTAAGTTACCGTGCGGTTCCTCATCGACGCCAACCTCCCTCGAAGTCCGGCGGCGAAAATCCGCGCCCAGGGGCACGACATCCTGGATAGTTCGAGACACGGAGCTGGCAAGCGCGCCGGACGAGGATATCGCCGCGTTTGCCCGACGTGAGGGATGGTCGATCCTAACGCGCGACTTCGATTTCGCCGACGTGCAATTATCCGCCGGGGGATTATCAAGGAATCGTCGTGATCGATCTTCCCACCGAGGTGCATGCGGACACTGTCATTTCCCTCATCGAAGCCTTGATCTGCGACGTGAACCTGCTTGAGAAGCTGCCGGGTTCCCTGGCCATCGTCGAGCCCGGGCGCGTGCGCATTCGAAGCGGTTGACGGCAATCCTCGTCGAGGCGAGGACCTTCAGACGGAGGATACCAACTCGTCTCGGCGAAGCATCGCGCGTCACGCCGCGACGTGGTTCTGCAGCCTATCCGACGCCGACGTTTGCCGGTGGAGTGATGCGGGAGACGGGATCAACGGTAGATCTGATTGGAATTGCAGAGATCGCGAAGAGGTCGGGAGGCGCCGACACGCCAGTGGCATGGCCGGGTGAGTCGTGCGGCCGCGATGTAGCGGGCAAGGCCCGTGCTATGTTTTGGCGGAAGGGACAAGCGCGGCACGGCTTGTTGAGCCGAGGGAACGGAAGAGGTAAGAGGCGGCGTAGAGCGCGAAGGCAAGCACGTACATGGCGCGAAAGCCCAGGGCCATGGCCGCGTACTCGCAGCAGCCACCTAGAATCGCGCCCATGAGGTTGGAGGCAAATGCCGCCGGGACCGAAGGTGCCGATCGCAGTGACGTCGCGAAGATCACTCCCGCAAACACGAGCGGGGAAAAGAGCAGCGCCGCTGAAACCAACGCCGCAACGTGCCAGCCATAGTCCAGCACTCGTTCCACGGGCAGCAAAAAACCAACGACCAGCGTAACCGCCAATCCGACATAATACGGCCTCAAGCGCACCGGCCGCGCGAAACTCACATATAGGTTGGCCAGCAAAACAAACACCAGGATCGCCACGATCGCCACGCTATTGACCACCCACGTCGTTCCCCACACCAGGGCCAGCTCGGTGATGCCTTTGACTTCCACGAGCAAAAAAGCGGCACCCAGGAAGAAAAAGTGAGCGTCAAACGTCCCGCCCGGACCAAAAACCTTGCGAATCCAAGGAATCGCCACCAGCAAAAGCAGCACGACCAAGCCCAAATAGCTCCGCGGGATTTCACGTTTGGACATGTACAGAAACGGCCAGTTGTCAGTCGCTTCAGGGGGGAATTCATCCGGCCGCATCGCAGTGTAAACACTTGTCACTTCCGCCGCCGAGACACGTTCGGCCAACGACGGTTGAGCATTGGTGCCGCCGCCCGCGACGAAAAGCGTACCCCCGTCGGCTCCGATGCGAAATGCCCGCGGCGGCGCCTCGGGAAACAAATCCCGCAGCATCTTGTAGATTCGCAGACTCACGTGGTTGGTGGGTGACGTGCAGAATGAAACGGCCATCCAGCCGCCTGGCCGCAGGCGGGCCTTGGCCTCCGCGAAGGCCTGATGGGTGTACAAAAAATTCTCCAGCCGAAGGTTGCCCAGGCCACTAAGCAGCGTGTGCGAATCGACTAGGCCGAAGACGATTAAGTCATATTGGCGCGACGTTCGTTGCAGGAAATGCCGGGCGTCGTCAATGTGCACGGTCACGCGAGGGTCGAGGTAGGGCTGCTCCGGATGGTGCCGGCGCCCAACGATCCAGATGGCCGGGTCGATCTCCACCGCGTCAACGCGCCCGTCCGGGCCGCTGTTTCGCAGGCAGGCGGCCACGTCGTTGCCCGCGCCCGAACCGACCACGAGCACGTCCTTGGCTCGCAAGCAGAACACATAGGGCAACTCGTAGCCGATCGCCTCTTCAACCGTCCAAGGAAACTGCGCCCCATATGAATCGATCCATCGCCGGCTCAAGTCCGTGGCCCGAAGATGGTAGGATTTGTTCGCGAACACGGCCATACCGCGATGCAGCCGCAGACCCTCGGGATTGACCACGTGAAACGGCTGAAGCTCCAGATGTTGGTAGGGGCTGTAGATGTGCTGTAGATTCGCCGAGCGCAGCCCGGTCACCGAACCCCAATCCACACCGAGCCACACGAGCAAGGCGACGCCGAAGGGCAAAGACCTTGCCAGGCCGCGGCGGCTGTTTTGCATCAAACCCAGGGTCACCGCGGCGGCGATCCCAAACCAACAAACCGGCGGCAGCCACAGATAAGAAACAGCCGTGAACAGCAGCACGCCGGCGATGCTGCCGAGGATGTTGATCGTGTACGCTCGAATCGGTGCAAAGCCTGCCATCAACCTTCCGGTCAGTTGCCCGATGGGAAGAAAAACCAGTGCCGTCGTGACTAGCAAACTCAGGAAAAAGCCGTAGAAAATGGCCAAAGGCCCCAACTGTTGGCCCCAACTGGCCGTCTCGATCGGTTGGACGCTCCACAACCAAAAGCCCGAAGGGGTTTGCGGATGGCGGATGACCGAATCGACGCCCAACCGGCTGAGCAGATCGAAAACGATGACATGTCCTGTCAGCAGTAACAGCGTCAAGGGGAAATAGTCCCGCCGTCTGCCGGCCAGGGCGAACCCCAGTCCAAGCCCAAGGAAACAGGCCAGCAGGGTGACGTTCTTGAAATACGCGGCGGCTCGGAACTCCGTCGCATGCCAGCGAATCAAACAAACTTCCAAGAACAAACCCAAAAGACTCGCGGCAAAAAGAGCAACAACGCAGGGGTGTCCCGTCAGGCGCCGCGTCACGCGTGGGCTCTATCCGGCGAACCGGGCGTCGACAGAAGCGATCGGCCGGTCATGGCCGCCGGCTGAGGCAGGTTCATCATGGCCAAAACCGTGGGGGCGAGGTCGGCCAGGCGGCCGCCTGACCGAAGCTCACAGCCGCGCAATCGGTCGCCGATTAGGATGCACTCTACGTCGTAGGTCGTGTGGGCCGTGTGCGGGCCGCCAGTGGCCGGGTCGATCATCTGTTCGCAGTTCCCGTGGTCAGCAGTGACGATCAGCGCCCCGCCGCAGGACAGCACGGCACCGACCATGCGGCCGACGCACTCGTCCACAACCTCCACTGCTCGGATGGCGGCCTGCAAGTTCCCCGTGTGCCCCACCATGTCACCGTTGGCGAAGTTAATCACCAGAAGATCGTCGTGACCCGCGGCGAGCCGGCCTAGTACCGCGGCGGTTACCTCGTAGGCGGACATCTCGGGCTTCTGGTCGTAAGTGGCCACGTCGCGGGGCGACGGCACGATTTGTCGCTCCTCGCCGGGAAACGGGTCGTCGCGGTAGTCGTTGAAGAAAAACGTCACGTGCGGATACTTTTCGGTTTCGGCACATCGGAACTGCCGCAGCCCGTTTGCCGAAAGATACTCGCCGAGAATGTCCTTCATCTTCGCGGATTTGTCGAAGGCCACGTGCACCGGCAGGCCTTCAGCGTATTCGGTCAAGGTCGCGAAAAAAAGGTCCTTCTTGCCGCCGCGCTCAAAGCCCATCCGGCGGCGCACGCCATCTTTGCCGGCGCCTTCATAAGGGAACTGATCGTAGGTAAATGCCGCGGTCAACTGCCGAGGCCGGTCGCCTCGAAAGTTGAAGAAGATCACGCTGTCGCCATCGCGAATGAACCCCTTCGTGCCTTCGTGTCCCGACGTTCGTCGGGATGCTTTCGTGCCCTTCGCGTCGTCGCCGCCCGCTGGGATTCCTGGATCGATGACGCTCGGCCCAATGAACTCATCACCAGCCAGCGTTGGTCCCGTTGGGTGGTCGTAGTAATGCTGGATCGCGGCGCCGGCTGATGAAAACGCTCGCCCTTCACCGTGCACCAGCAGCCGATAGGCCTTCTCGATTCGTTCCCAGCGATGATCGCGGTCCATCGCATAGTATCGGCCAATGACGCTGGCCACGGGGTTCACGCCAGCCGCGCGGCACTTGGCCTCGACGGTCTCGAGGTAGCGCAGGCCACCGTGCGGATCCGTGTCGCGCCCATCGGTAAAGGCGTGCACATAAACGCGAGAACCCGGAAAGCCAAGGCGAACCGACAGGTCCAGCAGCCCGAATAGATGATCCAGATCGCTGTGCACGCGGCCGTCACTGCACAGGCCCATTAGATGTACGTTGCCGCCGGATTTGCGGGCGTTTTCAAAGGCCGTGCAAAGTGCCTTGTTCTCGAAAAAGCCCCCGTCCCGAATGCGCCCGGTGATGCGCATGATCTCCTGCTCGACGATGCGCCCCGCGCCGATGTTCTGGTGCCCGACTTCGCTGTTTCCCATCACTCCATCGGGTAGCCCCACGTCGTTGCCGCTGGTCTTGATAAGCACGTGGGGAAACTCGGCCATCAAACCGTTATCGACCGGCGTTTTCGCCAGGTATACGGCGTTGGCATGATTCCATTCCGGATGGGGATTCGCCCCCCAGCCGTCGCGGATAATGACAACCACGGGTTTGACCGCCGGGGCAATCATGCACCACCCAGGAATTGCGGATTGCGGATTGCGGATTGCGGATTGGGGAGCGCCGAGTGCAACCGACGAATCCGCTGAATATGATGGCGCTCATGAATCAACTGAAGGCGAGGACTTGACAATTCGCGCTTCGCGTGACTCGGCTGGTTGAAAGTCTGCCCAAAAGCCGTGTGAGGGAGGTTATTGGAAAACAGCTTTTGCGATTCGCGAAAGCTCAGCAAATAGGGCGATCCATAAGAACAATCGTGTAAGTAATTCATGCGCGATGCCTTAGCATATTTGGTCTGCATAGCTCGCCAATTCCTCCTCAAAGTCCCGCATGCTGATTCCGAAGGCCTGCTCGGCAATGGTGTGATCGCAGATGGAATCTTCTTGGGACATCTCCACCTGGCCGCGATCGAATCGGTACAGCCCCAGCGGCGGAACCACCAGCTCCATCAGTGCCATCACGGGGGCACCCACTGTGGCCACGAGTTTCGCCACGGGAACGGGCTGGGAAACCAACGGTTTCCAACGCTTGGCCTTGGGGATCAAGGTTCGAAAGGTGTTGTAAAGCTCGATCCAGCTATACTTTCGCGGACCACCCAAGGGAAAAACTCCCCCGATCATCTCCGGGCGAAACAGGGCCTCGACGACACAGAAGGCCACGTCCTTGACCGAGACCGGCTGAACTTTGGCGGTGCCCGAGCCGAAGTAAGGAACCACCGGTGGCATCAGGCCGCAAAAGAACCGCTTCATCAAACGCGTGAACTCCCCTTGTGGGCCATGAATGATGCTGGGCCGGAAGATCGTCCAGTCCAGGCCGCTTTGACGCACGTACTCCTCCCCCGTCCATTTCGTTTGATGATACTTGGACGCTGCGTCGGGCCGCGCGCCCAAAGCCGACATGTGCAGGAACCGCCGGACGCCCGCCCGCCGGGCCGCCTCGAGCACCCGCTGCGTGCCGCGGACGTGCACGCTTCGGAACGTCTGGCCCTTCAGACGGCGTTCAATGATGATGCCGACTAGGTGAATCACGGCCTGGCATTTTTCCGCGGCCTCCCGAAGCGCGTCCTGGTCGGCCAAGGAGCCGGGAACCGGCACGAAGCGATCCGGATCGACTTCCGGGTGTTGCTTGAAGAGCTTTTGCGGCGACCGCACGAGGCAGACGGGCGTCAAACCGTGTGTCAGCAGCTCGCGCACGACGCTTCGCCCCACGAACCCGGTGCCGCCGGTGAGCAACACTCGTTCTACGGATTTTGCTGGGTTCGCCATCGTCTCCCCGGGTCATCGCCACGTCATTCGCGGCGGATGGTACGACCCCTAGCCCAGGCCGTAAAGCGGGGCATCCCCGATGGGCCCAACTGCCGAGCCATGGGTCGGACGGCTTGTCCACGCGTGTTTTCCCAAGCATGCTTGGCGTCCGTCATGTTCGGAGCGCGAAAGGTGCATCACGGTTTCGACGATTCGGCGGCATCCTTCACCCGATCCAGAATGCG
>Ga0187892_10002529_pt1 | contig 36173 bp, 37 predicted proteins | sample MA1701073metaG_FD_139345 | JGI IMG/M metagenome (GOLD analysis project Ga0187892, IMG submission 139345) | Bio-ooze microbial communities from a basaltic lava cave in the Kipuka Kanohina Cave System on the Island of Hawaii, USA - MA170107-3 metaG ... | reverse complement strand
CTGGTCCGGGCGTGACCAGATCGGACCATCCATCTCCGTCCAGGTCCCCCACGACCTGCATCCACTGACCCAGTCCTTCCACATTGGGCACGCCCAGTCGCGTCCAGAGCAGCTCCTGCCCATGGACCACGGCGCCCAGCCCGGCGAGCGAGACGAGGACCTTGGCCAAGCTCATGCCCGATCTCCTACTCCAGTTTGACCCACTGTGCAACAGAGGGGATCTTCGCGTTCGTAATGAGGAATATCATGTAGTACCCACGTGGGGCGTAGGTCGGGTTCGCAGGCGTCAGGAACACGATCCAGGGAGGAAAGAACGTCCCAGGTCCTCCCCCGCGCCGAACGATGTCCAGCTCCACATAGCGTTGGTGCATGTCGCTGTGGTGTGTTGTGGAGCATGGCGCCACGAGGACCACCTTCTCGACATCCACTCCAATCGGCAACTCTTCGTAATCCACCTGGTACTCGAGACCGTAGTCCATGGCCCCCGTGGGCCAGGTCAGCCACTGCGGCGGAACGGGGTTCGTTGCCTGATCGAGATAGTGAGGCGTGAAAACCTCGTAGTCGTGCGTTCGCGTGTCCCCACCTCCCGAGAGCACCTTCCCGTTGGGCAGGAGGACGGCCGTCGAGTGGTAGAAGCGGGGAGAACCCTGAGGGCTCATCAAGTGCCAGTTCCCACCGTGGTACAGTTCTGGGCGCAACTCGGGGCAGAAGGACTGGCCGGGGGGAGGCAGGCAGTTGAGGCCGCCGTTCCCTCCAACCACCAAGACCGTTGCATCGGGCAGGAGAACTGCGTTGCATCTGGACCGTGCTCGCTTGAGGTGAGGGCCGGTCGTCGTCCAGGTTGGGTTTGCGAGACGCATGTTGATCGTCTGGACGAGGTTCAGCGGAGCGTTCTCGTCGCCGTTCGGAGCGCCGCCGATGTGCATGACCGTGTCCGGGACGCCCGGAAAGAGGACCGCTGATCCATACTGTTTGAACCCGGAGGGAATCTGCTCGCCGGGCCCGTCCCACACCTCCGGCGCGTTGAGATGGTCCACACTCGCCGACTTGGTGAACAAGCCCGCCATGAATAGGCGGCTCGTGGGACCACCGTAGACTTGATCCGACAGGAGAAACATCCTGGGGTACTCATCCAGAGGATGGTCGGCGTTGGGGTTCGAAGGGTTGGAGGTGTAGCGAGGGCCCTTGAACCAATACCGGAACGGGAGTGGGATGGAGTCCCAGCTCCCCTGGTTTCCGGCCGTTGGAGCATAGAAGGCCTCGTAGGTGTTGATCGCAGTGTCCGACTGATGCGGATTCTGTCGATCGTGAGGCCATTGGTTGAAGCCTCCCGACACGATCATCCGGCTGTTCGGCGTATCCTCTCCCAACAGCGTCACCGTCGGATACCACCGCACTTTGTCCATGTCCGGCTGCACCCTCCAGCTGCGATTGTCCGGATCGTAAATGATCGCGATCTTCGCGCCCGCGTAGACGGGGGGAGGACCTGGGTAGAGGATGTATCGGGTCCCCCCAGCGACGAAGAGCTCTCCGTCGGGCGTCCAGGCATGCCCCGCGCAGAAGAGATCGCCCTTGTCCCCTGGGATGGACAGAGAGAAGTTCTGAAACGACTGGGTCTCGGGATCGATGATGGACCACCTCTGGATCCACGCGGACGGGGGAGTTCCGTTGGGCGGATTGGTCGGGATGTTGCTCAGGTCCCAGACGAGAACCTTCCCCCGGTCGGGTCCCTTCGGGATCACCGACATGTGGATGGCGTTGAAGTTGGGGCTGTTCGCTGCGCAGTACAGATAGGGCGCCTGCCAGTACTGATCACCACCGGAACAATCGTGCGGGAATGGCGTGCCCCAGATTCCTTGCGAGGAGGGCTGTGCTCTCAGTGCCGGCAGAATCAAGAGAACCAGGAAGAGACCGAGCGGGACGGGGCTTCTGCGCATGACCATGATCTCCCACATGGGCCAACGCGGCGGGCGGAACCGACCCAACGGACCGGCGCCCACGCTACGCCTCGGTCCTTCGACCTGTCAACGGGCCGCTTCACCCCGCCAGGAAGCGCTCGATCTCCTCCGCGCGCGCGTCGGCGTCGGCCTCGCCGATCGCGATCAGCTTCTTCAGGTAGTCGGGCTGGAAGAGCAGCAGGCTCACGAGGTCCGGGCTCGTCGACTCGCGCGTCCCGAGCCGCCGCACCAGCGCGCGGAAGAACCGCGGGAGCTTCGGCTCGTATTCGACCGCCAGCGAGGCGAGGTCCCGCGAGGGACGGACCAGGAGCGTCCGGATCTGGCGCAGGTTGGCGCCCGCCGCCGCCGGCGCGGAGCTGCGGAGCAGCGCGTTGATCCGTTCGAGGTTCTGGGCGTCCTGGTCCAGGAGGTCCAGGAAGACCGCGTTGAAGAGGACCCCCTGCACCTGCGCCGGCTGGGGATAGTCGGTCCCCTCCGCCCCGGAGCGACCTCCGTAGCGCGTCGAGAGCGCCAGGATCCGCCCCGCGCCGAGGTGGATCGCGGGCGCGAGCGGCGCGTGCTCGCCGATCCCGCCGTCGCCGTACCATCCCTCCCCCACCTGCACCGCGGGAAAGAAGAGCGGCAGCGCCGAGGAGGCCAGCGCGTGCTCGAGGCGCAATTGGGTCTCCACACCCTTGCGGTGGGGACGGACCCACGGCTCGAGCCCGTCCCCCTGGCACCAGCTCACGTTCCGCCCGGTCGCGTGCTCGGTGGCCGTGAGCGCCACCGCCCGGATGCGCCCCTCCGCCCGGTTCCGCTCGATCCCGGGGAGCGAGCCATCCTCGGTCGCCAGCCCGGCGCTCAGGAACCGGCGGAGCGGCGCGGTGTCCACGAGCCCGCGCAGCTCGCGCGCCGGATGGGGGAGCGGAAAGGAGAGCCGGGTCGCCCAGCGGACCATGTGGCGCAGCAGCGGAGCGCGGTCCACCCGGAAGATCCGACGAACGCTCCGACGCTCTCCGCACCGACGCCGCAGGCGTCGCCATACTCCCCATGATCGACGACCCCAACCACCCTGACCGGTTCCTCGCCCGGGCCGCGGGCCTGGCGCCCGCGACTCACCGCGCGCGTGCAGCCGCGCGAGGAGCCCCCTGCTCAGGTCTCCATCACATTGTCGCGATCGAGGCGGATCGCCGGATTCGTGCGGGAGAGCGACGGCCGCCCCGCGCGCGGGATCATCGTCTCGGCCGCCCCCACGAGCCTCAGCCCGGAGGAATTCCTGCCCGACTCAGATCATGGACCCGTTGACCGCGTGATGACCGCGCTGGCAGCGACAGGAGCCTGGACCGTCAAGGAGAGCGGCATCGTCTTCGCGAACTGCTCGGGCGCCGACGGTTCTTTCGAGATCGTCGGACTCCCGGATGGTCCCTGCCGCGTCGGCGCGCGGGGCGGGCGCGCGATCCCCGGGCGCGCCCCCGATCCCTTTCAGGTGAGGCTCCCGGACGTGCCCGCGGGAACGCTCGACCTGATCCTCACGCTTCCGCCGCTCCCGCCCGGCCCGGCTCTCACGTCGGCCGTCGTGGACGCCGGGACCGGAGAGCCGTTGCCCGCGAGGCCCAACTCTGGCTCACGAACGGCGGGTTGCCGCGCGAAGGACCGCATCGGGCCGGTTCCGCTTCGAGCAGGTGCCGACCGGCGCCGGTCACGAGGCGATTGCCGTCCGGATCAGCGCGGAGGGATACCTGGACGAGGAGCTCCGAGCTCCGGAGCCCGGCCCGGTGGAGGCCCTCGGTCTTCTCGCCTTCCGTCTGCGGCGGGGATTCTCGACGGTCGCGTGCTGATGAAAGAGGACCCGCGCTTCTCGATCCGGCTCCCACCCGGCGCCCACGCCGTTCGTCTGAAGGGACAGGGAGATCGGTCGATCGTCCGGACGGTCTGGGTCCCGGTGGGCGGAGAGATCGAGCTCGACCTCGATCTTCCCTGAGCCGGACCCGTCCCACGTGGGACGGCCGCTCCCGATTCCCCGCCGCGCGCCCGGACGCCATAATCCCCGGGTGATCGTCAGCGCCCCGGCCCTCGAGCACCTCCTGGACCGCGTCCGCGCGGCGCCCTGGGTCGCGCTCGACACCGAGGCCAACAGCCGCCACTGCTACCGCGAACGCCTCTGCCTCGTCCAGCTCACCTGGGACGAGGGCGACGCCCTCGTCGATCCGCTCGCCGGGCTCGATCTCGCCCCCCTCTTCGAGACCCTCCGCGCCAAACCGCTCCTCCTCCACGGCGCCGACTTCGACCTCCGCCTGCTGCGCCGCTCCGTCAGCTTCGTCCCCGAACGCGTCATCGACACCGACCTCGCCGCCCGCCTCGCCGGACATAAGGAGACCAGCCTCTCCGCTCTCGCCGCCAGCTTCCTCGGCGTCCACCTCGAGAAGAGCCAGCAGGCCGCCGACTGGGCCCGCCGCCCCCTCACCGACCGCCTCCTCGCCTACGCCGAGGCCGACACCCGCCACCTCAAGACCCTCTGGCAGCGGCTCGAAGCCGAGCTCGACACCCTCGGCCGTCTCGACTGGCACGCCCAGAGCTGCGCCGAGCTGATCCGGAAAAGCGCCATCGACCGCGAACCCGATCCCGAGCGCGACTGGCGCGTCCGCGGCAGCTCCTCGCTCAAGCCGGCCGCCCTCGCCGCGCTCCGCGAGCTCTGGCACTGGCGCGAGCAGGAGGCCGAAGCCGTCGACCGCCCGCCCGTCCACGTGCTCACCAACGAATCGCTCGTCCGCCTCGCCGAGGAGACCGCGACCCGCGCCGCCCCAGCGCTGCCACCCGCCCTCCGCGGCCCGCGGCGCGAGCGCGCGCTCGAGGCGGTGCGCCGTGCCCGCGAGCTCCTCCCCGAGCGGCATCCGGGCCCCCTCGTCTTCGAGCGCTCCCCCATGCCCCCCGAGGTGCAGCAGCGCTTCGACCGGCTCAAGGGCGCTCGCGACGCACAGGCCGGACGCCTCGCGATCGAGCCCACGCTCATCGCCAGCCGCGCCGCCCTCGAGTCGCTGGCCCGCGACGGCGACGCCGCCCGCGCGCGCCTCCTCCCCTGGCAGCGCGCCCTCCTGTTCGGTGACTAGACCCCGGATGCGCCGGGTCCTCGCCGCGGCCGCCGTCCTCGTGCCGCTCTTCCTCCTCTATGCCCCGGCCCTCACGATCCCGCTCATCGGCGACGACTTCGGCTTCCTCCTGGTCTGCACCGCGACCGGCATCGACTGGGGTCGGGTGCTCCGCGAGTTCGTGGCCGGCTGGGGCGGCCTCCCCGAGATGGGCTACTGGCGGCCGCTCACCACGCTCTCGGCCGCCGTCGACATCCTCTTCTTCGGACCGACTCCCTTCGGCCTCCACTTCCAGAACCTCCTCATCCACGCCGCGAACTCGCTCTGCGTGGCCGCCCTGCTCCGAGCGCTCTCGCCCGGCGCCTCCTGGGCCCGCGCGGCCGGCGCCGGGCTCTTCTTCGCGCTCCACCCGGCCGCCTCCGAGTGCGCCATCTGGGTGAACGGGCGCACCTCGTCCCAGTGCGTCTTCTTCGTGCTCGCGAGCTTCCTCACGTGGCTCCGGCACCGCTCGGACGGGTCCCGCTGGGCGCTCCGGCTCTCCCTCCTGCTCGCGGCGCTCGGCATGATGTCCAAGGAGTTCGCGCTCTCGCTGCCGTTCCTGGTGATCGCGGCCGAGCTCCTCCTGCGCTGGCGCGGCTCACGGTCCCGCGGCCTCGGCCCGGTCCGCCTCGCGGCGCGCTGGCTCGCGCTCCTCGCCGCCGTCCTCCTCGCGCGCTGGCTGATCATGGGCCGCGTCGCCGGCGATGCCCCGGGCATCCTGCGCCTCCTGACGACGCCGGCGGGCCTCGCGGCCGCGGCGCGGAACCTGCTCGACGCCCTCAACCTGATCTTCCTCCCGTGGAACCCGAAGGCGCTCGAGGGCGGCCCGCTCTGGATCTTCCCGCTGCTGGTCGTCCCCGCCCTCCTCTTCCGGCTCCTGGTCGGGACCGGTCGCAGGCTGCTCGCTCCCGGCGCGCTGGTCGCGCTCCTGCTCCTGTTCGCGCCGCTCGCGCAGGTGCTCACCTTCCCCTTCGATCCCGGGACCTACGGGAACGCCCGCCTGGTCTACCCCTCGCTGGCCGGGACCGCGGTCCTCCTGTTCGCTCCCGCGGCCCGGTCGCCGATCTGCCGCAGGATCGAGGCGCTCGGGCTGGCGTTCCTCGTGGCCGTGGCGGCCGCGGGCGTGCGGCCCGCGGTCCGGTTCTGGGAGCGGGCGGGCCGGGTCTCCGAGGCGGTGACGCGCGCCGCGCGCGACGAGGGGACCTCCGCCCCCGACCGGTGGGTCGTGCTCGCGGGCGTCCCCGAGTGGGGCGCGTGGCTCACCGTGGCCCTCCGGCCGCCCTTCACCGAGCATCCGTGCCGGCGGGTGGTCTCGCTCTCTCACGGACTTCATCGGCTCATGCCCGCGATCTCCTGGGCGCTCCTCGACGCGGGCGCGCGCATCCGGCTCTGGGACGAGGCCGCCTCCGCGCTCCGTCCCGCCGAGCCGGTCCTCGACGGTCCGACCCCGGCCGAGGACGCCGTGCGGGGCCTTCCTCCGATCGAAGCCTGGTCCGACGACCTCGTGTCGCCCCTCTTCTCGGTGAGGCCGCTGGCGCTCCGGGCGGTCGAGCTGGACGGACTCGGACCGGGGCCCTGGACCCTCTCCTGGTCGGTCGACGCCGGAGGCTCCTTCTCGAATGAGTTGCGCGTCCGCCTCCACCCCGGGTGGGCGCTGCCGGGCCGCCCGCTGGTCGTCCCGCTCGCGCTCCACGGGACCTGGCTCCAGAGAGGCGGCCCTCCGGTCACGCGTCTCAAGCTCGAGGGGCCGCCGGGCGCTCCGCGGCCCCGGATCCGATGGCTCGCCCGGGTGGCCGAGCTCCCGCTCACGGTCCCGCCGGGCGCGCTCGACGCCCACGCGGGCGTGGAGCTGCGGGTCCCGCCGGGCCTGCCGCGCCTCCAGCTCGTCTTCCTCAGCCAGGCGGGTCCGCTGCTCCTCGCGTCCGCTCCCGGGGCGGACGGCGCCGTACGGCTCTCGCCCGCCGAGCTCTGGTACTACGCGCGCGGCGTGGACCTCTACGGCGAGCTGGAAGGGCTCCTGTTCGCCGAGGCGCGCGGGGAGGCGGCGGAGCCCTTCTCGCTCCAGGCCTGCACGCCCATGCTCCCTGTCCGGTTCAACCGGTCACGAACTGGCGATCGCCGGCGTCGCCGAGACCCGGCACGATGTAGCCGCGCTCGTTGAGCGCGCGGTCGAGCGCCGCCGTGTAGACGACCGCGTCCGGGTGCCGGTCGCGGAAGCGCCGGATCCCCTCGGGCGACGCGATCAGGCCGAGGAGCGCGACGCGGTCCGCGCCCTTCTGCTTCAGGATCGACACCGCCGCGGCCGCCGAGCCGCCGGTCGCGAGCATCGGGTCGAGCACGAGCACGCGCTTCCCGCGGAGGTCGGTCGGGAGCCTCGAGTAATAGACCACCGGCTCGAGGCTCTCCTCGTTCCGGTAGAGGCCCAGGTGGTAGACCTGCGCCTCGGGGAGCACCTGGACCAGCGCCTCGGCCATGCCGAGCCCGGCGCGCAGGATCGGGACCACCACGATCTGCTCGTCCAGCACGGGGAACTCGCCCGCCTCGAGCGGCGTCTCGACGCGGCGGGCGCCGCGGCGGAAGTCCTCGGTGACGGGATAGAGGAGGAGTACCGAGAGGTGGTGGACCAGGGCGCGGAACTCGGCCGTCCCCGTCCGCTTGTCCCGGAGGCGCGTGACCAAGTGGTCCACGAGCGGGTGGTCCACGCGGAAGACTCCGGGCAGCACCTCGCGCAACATGCGACGGCGGATTGTAGCCGCCGCCCCCGCGCGCCGATATCGCGGGGCGGCGCGGTATCCTCCCCGCTCCATGCCCGACCCCGTCGTGCAGCTCGAGGACGTGCGCAAGACCTTCGGCGCCGGAGAGCGGGCCGTGGAGGCGGTGCGCGGGATCACCCACGCGTTCGAGGCGGGGCGCTTCACCGCGATCCTCGGCCCCTCCGGGTCGGGGAAGTCCACGCTCCTCCACCTCGCCTCGGGGCTGGAGCGCCCGACCGGCGGCCGCGTGCGACTGCTCGGGCACGACCTCGCCGCGCTCCCGGATGGCGAGCTCGCGCGGCTCCGCCGCCGGTCGATCGGCCTCGTCTTCCAGTTCTTCAACCTCGTCCCCACTCTCACCGTCGAGGAGAACGCGCTCCTCCCGGTGCTGCTCGAGCGCGCGCCCGCCGCGTCCGACCGCGAGCGCCTGGACCGGCTGCTCGACCGGCTCGGGCTCGCCGACCGGCGCCGGCGCCTCCCGGAGGAGCTGTCGGGCGGCGAGCGCCAGCGCGCCGCGATCGCGCGCGCCATGCTCCCCGCGCCCGCGCTGCTCCTCGCCGACGAGCCCACCGGGAACCTCGACTCGGTCACCGGCGCGCTGATCACCGGGCTCCTCAAGGAGCAGGCGCACGCCCACGGCGTCTCGCTCGTCGTCGTGACCCACGACCTCCGGGTGGCGGGCCAGGCCGACGAGGTGCTCGAGCTGCGCGACGGGCGGATCGAGGCGCGATGAGGCGGGCGCTCCTCCTGCTCTCGTGGCTCTTCCTCAGGAACTGGCGGCGGCACCCGGTCCGTCAGGCGCTGTCGGTGGTCTCGATCTCGCTGGGGGTCGCGCTCTACCTCTCGACCGCTCTCACCACCGGCGCGATCACCGAGGCCGTGGGGCGCGCCGAGGGGACGCTCCACGCCGGCGTGGACCTCGTGGTAGCGCGCCCGGTGGCCGGGCTCTCGACCGGGGAGGTGGCGGCGCTGGCGGCGCGCCCCGAGTTCGCGGCGGTCTCGGGCGTGGTCCAGGTCCACGCCCGCACGCCCGAGGGGACCTCGCTCACGCTGATCGGGATCGATCCGACCCGCGACGCCGCGGTGCGCGAGCTGGAAGGGCACGTGCGGTTCGTCGCTGGGGGGCCGCTCCGGTTCCTGGCGGACCCGACCGCGCTGGTGCTCACGGCCGAGGCGCAGGAGCGCCTCGGCCTCGCGCCCGGCGGTCAGGTCGAGCTGACCACCGCGTCGGGGCGCCGCACGTTCACCGTCGCCGGCACGCTCGACCTGCCGGCGCCCGCGCGCGCCGCGCTCCGCGCGTATGGCTTCCTCCCGCTCCCCGCCGCGCAGACGCTCTTCGGGCGGCGCGGCCGGGTCGATCGCGCGGATGTCCGCCTGGGGCCGGGCATCGGGTTCGACGAGGGGGAGGAGGCCGCGCGCGCGGCGGTCGGCCCGGCGGTGCTGGTCTCCCGCCCGACCGAGGCGCTCAAGGAATCGCTGGGCGCCTTCGGCGGGATGCGCGCGGTGCTGGTCCTGAACAGCCTGCTCACGCTCCTGGTCGCGGTCTTCTTCATCTACAACACGGTGAGCGCCTCGGTGGCGGAGCGCGCGCGCGAGATCGGCCTTCTGCGCTCGCTCGGGCTCGCGCGCGGGGGGTTGGTGCGGCTCCTCCTGGGCGAGGCGGTGGTGCTGGGGCTGGTCGGATACGGGGCGGGTCTCGCGCTCGGGCTCGCGCTCGCGCGCGCCTCGCTCGGGATCATGGTCGATACCGTGGGGACGCTCTTCCTCGAGGTCCCGCCCGTGGAGAGCCTGTCGCTCACGTCCGGCGGCCTCCTCGCCGCGGCGGCGCTGGCGCTCGGGACGGCGGTGGTCGCGGCGGCGCTCGCGGTCTGGCCGCTCGTGCGGCCCGCGCCCCTCGAGCTGCTCCAGGGGGTGGCGCTCGCGGTCGCGGCGGGGCGACGGATGCGGCGGGCGGCGCTGCTCGGCGCGCTGCTCTTCGGCGGCACCTTTCTGCTGCTGCTCGTCGCGCCGGAGGGCTGGCCCATCGGGCGCGCCTCGACGCTGCTGCTCCCGGCGGGGCTCGCGCTGATGGCGCCCGCGGTCGTGGTCGTGCTGGCCCGGCGGCTCCGGCGCCGCCTTGCGGGGCGCGCGAGCCCGCCGCTCTGGCTGGCGCTGGACGCCTCGCAGGCGCTGCCGGCGCGGACCGCGATGACCGTGATCGCGTTCGCGCTCTCGCTCGGGCTCGTGGTCGGGCACGCCGGGCTGGACCATGCGATGGTCGCTTCGCTCGAGGAATGGCTGGAGCGCTCGATCCCCGGCGACTTGATCGTGACCTCCAACGCCGCCTCGCCGGTCTCGCTCTTCCCCTTCTCCGAGGAGGCGGTCGAGCCCCTCCGCGGGCTGCCGGGAGTCGAGGCGGTCGCGCGGATGCGGGCGCGCCTGATCGGCCTCCGGGACGAGCGCGGGCCGCCGGGCGCGCGCAGCCGGGACCGGAAGGCGAGCTGTCTCGCGGTGGACATCGACGTGCTCGCGCGGCGCTCCCGGTACGACTTCGTGGCCGGGGACGCGGCCGACGTCTGGCGGCGCTGCGCGGCGGGGGAGGCGGTCTTCGTCTCGGAGAACCTCGCGCGGCCGCTCGGGCTCGGGGTGGGGGACCGGATCACGCTGCTCGCCGCCGACGGGCCGGCCGCGCTGCCGGTCGCCGGGGTGGCCCTGGACTACAACTCGCCGATCGGCACGGTGTACCTGGACCTCGGCCTCTACCGCCGTCTCTTCCGCGATCCGCTGATCGACTTCGGCGAGCTGTGCCTCGCGCCGGGCGCGCGCGGGGACCTCGCCGGCCGGGCGCGGGAGGCGCAGGCGGCGCTGTCCCGCGAGTTCGCCTTCCTCGAGGTGGTGCCCAAGCCCGAGTTCGTGGACCTGGCGCTGCGCGTGGTGCGCGACCTGAACCACCTGAGCTTCGTGAACCTCTCGCTGGCGGTGGTGATCGGCGCGGTCGGGATCATCGTGACCGTGACGCTCTCGGTGCTCCGGCGGGCGCGCGAGCTGGCGCTCCTGCGCGCGGTCGGGATGGCGCTGGCCGGGCTCCGCCGGACGGTGCTCTGGGAGGTGCTCGGGCTGGCGGCGGCGTCGGCGATCCTCGGCCTCGTGCTCGGGAACGTGGCGTTCATCCCGGGGAACCTGCTGATGCGCGAGCTGGCGGGCTTTGACTTCGGTTATCGGTTCCCGGGCGCGTGGATGGCGGCGGCCGTGGGGGTGGCGCTCCTGACCGCGCTCGTTTCGAGCGTGCTCCCGCTCCGGCGCGTCGGGGCGATCTCCGTGCGCGCGCTGGAGGAGGAGTAGGGCAGGGGGGCGGCAGTCTGAGCGGGATCAAGGGAGCAACTCGAACGCCCGGTTCCGCGACCACCGGTAGGCGCCGAATCCGCGGCGATCGAGAGTGAGGATGGACCCCGTGCCGGCTCCCTCGGCCAGGGCGACCAGGGTCGCGTCGGCGTAGTCCATCGGGATGTCCGCGTAGCGGCCGATGAGGTAGTCGCACCTCTTCAGGGACTCGTTCGACGCCGGCACCAGCGTGACCGCTCCCCGAAGGACGAAGCTCAGGCATGCGGAGCTCGCTCCGCGCACCTCGGACAGGAGATAGAGGGCCTCGGTCAACACAGCTTCGGTCGAGAGGAGTCGGCCATGGAATCCCTCCAGGAACCGGCGGCACTCCTCGTGAGCCTGTTCCGATCGATCCACCAGGGCCACCCAGGGCCCCGTGTCCAAGAGCAGGCTACTTCCGGTCACGGCCCCGGAGCCTTCTCAGGAGGTGCTCGCGGTGCCGGCTTCCCAAGTCGGGGATTCCAGACCGTACCGCGCCGACCAGGTGTCGGACCCTCTCGATGGGCCGTTCATCGGCTGCGGTGGCCGATTCCAGGTACGCGCGAAGCGCGAGCCGGACGACGTCGGATCTCTTCAAGCCGCGCCGATCCGCCTCTCCGGCCAATGCGCGCGAGAGCTCGAGCGGGAGTCGAACCGTAAGTTGTTCGGCCATGGCAACCTCCATGAGTCAGTTGCACTGCATTGTAGTGCACACCCTTGCAAGCGGCCAGTCGTCGAGAGACACGGGCTCGCTACAGCCCCCCCGTGGACCGGAGGGTCGGTACGAGAACTCGTTCAGCAGATTCGATTCCGGCGACGTCCGCTCTTCCTCCCCGTCCGGAGCAGGTTCCCGACCTCGCGGCGCGCGCGCGCCGGCAGGCAGTCCCCCCAGCTCGGCCACGAAGCGCCGAACCGCGTCGGGCTCGCGCCGGGCCAGCGCGCGGAGCGCCCAGGAGAGGGCCTTCACCACCAGGTCCTCCCGGTCCGCGGCAGCGCCGAGAGCCGGGTCACTTCACGAGGCCCTGGTCCTTCAGGAAGGCGAGGAGCGCCTCGTTCACCGGCTCGGGCTTCTCCATCATCAGGAAGTGCCCGACGCCCTCGAAGGTCCGGCGCTCGAGCCTCGGCGCCACCTTCCTCGCCTCGGCCCAGTACTCGTCGTTCCAGAAGCGGGCCTTCGCCATCAGCGCCAGCAGCGGGACCTCGATCGCGTCCTCCTTCCAGACGGAGTCGTCCTTCACCATCCCCTTCATGGCGCTGGCCGCCACGTGCTGCGGCGTCCCGCGCATGATCCCCAGGACCTCCACGCGGAGCTTCCGGTCCGACCCGGCCGGGAACATGCCGTCCACGAACCGGACCACCGCCTCCGCGAAGTCGGGCCCCTCGAACTGGCCCAGGAACTTATTCTCGTCCTCCGGCTTCATCGGGAAGCGCCGGAGCGACCCGTCCATCGCGACGATCCCGAGCACGCGCTTCGGAGCGAGGCGCCACACCTGGCGGCACACGGGCGTCCCCATGCTGTGCCCGACCAAGACGGCGCGCTCGACCTTCGCGCCGTCCAGCACCGCCACGACGGCGCGCGCGAAGAGGTCCATCGTGTAGTCGATCTCCGGCTTGTCGCTCTTCCCGTGGCCCGGGAGGTCGATCAGGACCGTGCGGACCTTCCCGTCGAACGCCGGCACCTGGGCGCGCCACACCTCGAGGCTGCAGCTCCAGCCGTGGATCAGGACGACGGCCATCGGACCCTCGCCCAGGCTCTGGTAGTGGACCTGGTGGCCGTCGAGCTTCGCGAAGCGGGACTCGGGTCCGCCTGCGTTCGCCAGCGACGCGATGAGGAGCGGGAGCGCGAGCAGCATCGGTTCCCTCCGTGATGCAGACGGCAGGAGCATAAGCGGCCGGCACCGGCGTGGAAGGCCCGGCCGCGCGCGGCCCGCCCCCCGGGCGCACGGCTCGTCCCTGCGGCGGCGACGGGCGCGGACCCCGCGCGTAGGGTCGGACGGAACCCGCAGGAGGAACCCGCCATGCTCATGTTGATCACGCTCGCGCTCCTCGCGTACCCGACGGACGACCTCGCCCAGGCGCGCGCCGCCGCCGACCGCGCCTGGACGGCGCGTGACTGGGAGAAGACGGCCGAGGCGTGCCGCCGGGTCACCGGGCTGGCTCCGGACGACGCGGTCCATTGGCACCGGCTCGGCTACGCGCTCCACTCGCTCGGCCGCCTGGACGAGGCGATGACCGCCCACCGGAAGGCCATCGAGACCGCGAAGCCGGACCAGGTCGAGGTCCACGCCAAGGCTGCCTACAACGTCGCGTGCGTCCACGCGAGGAAGGGCGAGACGGACCTGGCGCTCGAATGGCTCGGCCGGACGGCGGAGGCCGGCTACACCAACACCGACATGTGGCAGTACGACGAGGACCTGAAGTCGCTGCGCGAGGAGCCCCGCTTCCGGGAGCTGGTGGCGCGCCTGGAGGCGAAGCGGCGGCGGGTCGCGATCGTGATCCACGAGGGGGTCGAGTTGCTCGACTTCTCCGGCCCTGCCGAGGTCTTCTCCGCCGCCCGCGCGAAGCTCGGGAGCCGCTATTACCACGTCTCGCTCGTCGGGCCCGAGAAGAAGCCCTATCGCTGCCAGAACGTGCACGGGACGGTGACGCCCGAGCTGTCGATCGCCGAGTGTCCGCAGCCCGACGTGCTCGTGATCCCCGGCGGCGCCACCCAGAACCTGCTCCGCGATCCGAAGTTCATGGCCTGGGTGAAGGAGGTCGCGCCGAAGGCCCAGGTCGTTTTCTCCGTCTGCACCGGGGCCTTCGTGCTCACGCAGGCCGGACTCCTCGAAGGCAAGGCGGCCACGACCCATCATCGATCGCTGGCGGGCTTGCGCAGCGCGCACCCGGGGATCGACGTCCGCGAGGGCGTGCGCTTCGTGGACAACGGCCAGGTGGTGACCGCGGGAGGCGTCGCGGCCGGCATCGACGGCGCCCTTCAGGTCGTGCGGAACCAGTGCGGCGAGGAGACCGCGCGGCAGACCGCGCGCTACCTGGAGCACCCCTGGCCGGCGCGCGGCGAGGCCGTCCGGTAGCTTCCCGCGCGAGCGACGACAGGCGAGACTCACGCGGTGCGCCGGCGCTCCGTCCTCCCGTGGCTCTGGAGCCTCGCCTTCTGGCTGGGGTTCGGGACCCTCCTGGGCCTCCACGAGCACGCGGTCTGGATGGCGGACCGGCCGCTCTGGCCCGCGCTGGCCTGGCAGGTGCTCGGCCAGTGGGGCCCGTTCATCCCGTTGACGCCGCCGCTCTTCGCCGCGGGCGCCGCGCTGGCGCGGCGCGCGGACCGGCGCCGGCTCCCGTTCCTGCTCGCCTGCGCGGGCGCGCTCCTGACCGCGACCTTTCTACACCTCACGATCCGGTCCCTGCTCTGGCGCGCACTGCCGATCGAGGGGGACGCCGCGGAGCGTCGCGCGCGCATGAGCTGGGCCGCGGCCTGGCTCCAGGAGGAGGTGCGCGGCTTCCCGTGGCAGCTCCTCCAGTACGTGGCGGTCCTTGGCGTGGCCGTCGGGCTCGCGGAGCGCCGCGCCGCCGAGGCCCGCGCGCGCGAGGAGGCGGAGCTGCGCCGGCGTCTCGGCGAGGCGCAGCTCGAGGCGCTCCGCGGCCGGCTCCAGCCCCACTTCCTGTTCAACACGCTGCACGCGGTCGGCGTCGTGGCGCGCACCGACCCCGAGGCGTGCTCCCGCATGCTCACCCTGCTCGGCGACCTGCTCCGCTCGGCGCTGGACGAGCGGCGGGGCCCGCTGGTGCCGCTCCGCCAGGAGCTGGACCTGCTCGGGCGCTACCTCGACCTCCAGCGCATCCGCTTCTCGGACCGGCTCAGCGTCACCGTGGACGTTCCCGCGGACCTGATGGACGCCGAGGTGCCCGACCTCTCGCTCCAGCCGCTGGTCGAGAACGCGCTCCGGCACGGCATCGAGCGGCGCGCGGGCGCGGGCACCGTGCGGGTCGAGGCGCGCCGCACGGGCGACGCGCTCGAGGTGCGGGTGCTGGACGACGGGCCCGGACCGGACGGAGGAGGGACGCGCGAGGGGATCGGGCTCTCGAACACGCGGGCGCGGATCGAGGCGCTCTTCGGCGCGGCCGGCGCGCTCACGCTCGCGCCTGCCGAGGGGGGCGGGACCGAGGCGCTGCTCCGCGTGCCGCTCCGCTCCGCGGACGGGGGCGCGCGTGCCTGAGCCGGTCCGGGTGCTCGTCGCCGAGGACGAGCCGCTCGTGCGGGCGGGGCTCCGCGAGGACCTCGCGGCCGAGCCCGGCCTCGTGATCGTCGGCGAGGCGCGCGACGGGCGCGAGGCGGTGGAGGCGATCGAGCGCCTCAAGCCCGACCTCCTGCTGCTCGACGTGCAGATGCCCGAGCTGGACGGCTTCGAGGTGCTCGAGCACGTCGGGGTGGACGCCGTGCCGGCGGTGATCTTCGTGACCGCCCACGAGCGCTACGCGCTCCGGGCCTTCGAGGCGCAGGCGGTGGACTACCTGCTGAAGCCCTTCGACCGGGCGCGGCTGGCGCGCGCGCTCGCGCGGGCGCGGGAGTGGCTGGCGCGGCGGCCGCGCGGCGAGGGCGGGCGGATGCTGCGGCGCCTCCTCGACCGCGTGCGGCGCGAGCGTGGGCTCGAGCGCCTGCCGGTCCGGCACGGCGGGCGCATCCGGCTGCTCCCGGTCGCCGAGATCGAGTGGATCGAGGCGCGGGGGAACTACGTCCACCTCCACCACCCCGAGGGCGCGTTCCTGCTGCGCGAGCCGATCGGCCGGCTCGCGGGCGCGCTCGCGCCCGCCTTCGTGCGCGTGCACCGCTCGGCGGCCGTGCGGGTGGCGGCGGTGGTCGAACTGACCCGCGTGCCGGGCGGGGACTACGAGCTGCGGCTCCGCTCGGGCGCGCGGGTCGTGCTCGCCCGCACGCGCCATGCGGCGTTCGAGCGCGCCTTCGCGGGTGGACGGTAGCTCGGCGCGCCGTGCCGTCCGGCGCTTGCGCGGGCCCCCTGGTCGCCCTCTATACTGCGCGCCCATATCGTCCGGCTGGCGAACGCGATCGGCACCGCCGATCTCCGGGCCAACCTCCTGGCCGAGCCGCACCAGGGCGCCTTCCGGGCCGTGCTGCGACGCTATCTCGCGACGCAAACCACTCTGCACGGGGCCACTCCGGGAACCGCGGTTCCGCTCCTCCAGGAGCTGGACCGCCTGCACGAAGAGCTGTGGGCGGCGGCGCGGGCCGGCGTGACGGCGGAGCCGCGGTTCGCCGTGGTGATGCTCCCGCCGGTCAACGAGATCATCGACCTGCACGGAAGCCGGCTCGCCGCCGTCCGCGCCACCTGCCGTTCCCGGTCCTGGCGCTCATGATCGCGAGCGCGACGATGACGCTGGGCACGGTGGGCTTCATCGCCCGGCGACGCGGCCTGGCGCGCTGCACGGCGATCCTGCTCGCCGCGACGCTCTGGATGGTCATCGACCTGGACCATCCGCGGCGCGGGATGATCCGCCTGGACGACACGCCGCTCACGTCCCTGCGCATCCGGACGCCGGGCTGAGCCGGGCCGTCCTCCCCTACCGCTTCGGGAACTTCTTCACCCGGTGAACTCCACGCCCTTCGCCATGACTTGGCGAACACGCGGCCCGACAGGGAGCGCCCAGGCATGGGCGACGCACCAGCCGACCAGCGTCGCGACCCACACCCGCTGGCCGAGGCCGGGGCAGGACCAGCGGACCGCAAGGTATCCGGCGCTCGCCGCGGCGATCGCGAGGCCCCAACGGGCGGAGGCGCCGGCGAAGGAGCGCAGGACCGTGTCCGCGTGGAGCGCGCGCGGGACGACCCAGGCGGCGAGGAGCCACGAGAGCGCGTGGACGGCCGAGAGGCCGTCGTGGACGTGGCCGGTCCAGGTCCGGATGCGTGGGAGGGCGCTCAGGTCGCCGCGGAAGACCGCCATCAGGAGGTCCGTCGCTCCGGCGCCCGCGAGCAGGAGGCACCCGAGCGTGCGGGGGCGGGAAGCGCTCAGCGAGCGCGCGAGCTGGAGCGCCAGGGTCGCGACGGCCGATCCCGCGAGCACGAACGCGCTCGTCATCAGTCCGCTCGCGCGGCCCGTGGCGTACTCGCTGAGGAAGCGCCGGGCCGGATCGTAGTCGGGCCGGAGCAGGTGGAGCGCGACCAGGAGCGAGGCGAACAGCACCATCCCCGCCAGCACGAGACCGGGGATCAGGCGACCGTCGGATCGGGCTTCAAGGCTGCGCGACATGTGGATTCGTGGATTTCCCTTCAGGAACTGGTCGAAGTATCATTCGACGGCGTTCGGAGTGCCAGAAACCATGCCGACCGAATCGCAGATCACCGTGCCCGCGGAGCTCGCGGCCCGACTGTCTCAAGGTGCTCAGGCCATGGGGTTGGACCTTCCCGCCTACCTCATCTTTCTCGAGCAGGCGCAACGCAGCCAGCATGATGCCGCGTTTCGTGACTCGGTGAGGTTCCTCTTCACGAAGTACTCGGAGACCCTGAAGAGACTCGCCTAGCGTGATCCAGGTCCCGACACCGGGCGACCCACGCTTTCTGTCAATGATCGCCGAGGAGATGGGATACGAGTGGTGACTCCGGACTACCGCGCGCCCCCCTCGCGCTTCGCGAACTTCTTCACGTAGCGCGGCTGGTAGAGCTGGATGGCGAAGCCGCCCGGGACCTTGAAGTGGGTCACGAGGCCGTAGCCCTGGTCCTCGACGGGGCCGGTGAACTGCACGCCTTTCGCCTTCAGCTCCGCGACGGTCTTCTGGATGTCGTCGCAATAGAAGGAGATGTGCGGCGTCCCCGAGGGCGCCTCGCCGGCCTCCGCGGGATGGCATCCCAGGTCGGCCTCCGGGAGCTCGAAGATCAGCCAGCCGTCCCCCACGTCGCAGGCGGGGAAGCCGAGCTTGTCCCGGAAGAAGGCCCGCGTCTGCTCGGGCTCCGACGAATAGAACATCGTGTGCACGCCCTGGATCATCGTCGCCTCCTGGGTGTTCGCCGGCGGGCGATGGTGGCTTCGCCGCGCCGTTGGGGAAACCGCCTCCGCGGGGGCGCGATCGGCCCGGTCCCGACCCGCTGCGGAACGAACCAACGACGCCGCCCGAGGCGGAGCCCGATCCCGCCCCGGAGCACGCTCACCCCGAGCCCGACCACCGGGACGCTGGACGTGGGGATGAAGCACGGCCCGGGCGCTCCGTCGATGTCGCCCATCCGGACGCGGGAGCGGCCGAGCGCCACGTGGGACGTCCTGCCGCACGCGGGGCAGAAGAAATAGAGCCACTTCTGGGGGAGCCAGGAGACGCTGCAGGCGTCGAAGACCTCGGCGACGTCGAACGTCTTCCGGCAGGAGCGGCACTTGAGCCGGGGCGGCGTCCCGGGTCATCGAGGGGTCCCGGGCGGTCCGCCCTTCCCCGGCCCCCGCGGCGCGCCGAGCGCCAGGGCCGCGAGCGGGACCGTGTTCAGGAGCGGACTCAGGATCGTGCGGCGGTCCAGGAGCCACTCGTGCCAGTGGATGCCCGCGAAGAGCGCCGCGAACACCATCAGGGCCAGCGTCACCGCGCGCCGCCGCTCGAAGTTCGCGAGGCACCAGAACGCCATGAGGCCGATGAAGACCCCCCCGGCGCCCAGCTCGCGCAGCAGGTGCCGCTCCTCGACCGTCCCCTCCACGGGACCGAACACGGAGTAGCCGCCGGCCGCCACGGCCAGGGTCCCGAACACCAGGTAGATCGCGCGTTGGATCCTGCTCATGTGCTTCCGGCGGACGGCCCGCCCCTACAGGTCCAGCTCCTCCGCCTCCCCCGCCCGATCCATGATGAAACGGAAGCGCGCCTGCGGGTCCTTCCCCATCAGCTCCTGGATCACGCGGTCGGTCTGCAGCGCGTCCACGATCTCGACGCGCAAGAGCCGCCGCGTCCGCGGGTCCAGCGTCGTCTCCCACAGCACCTGCGGCATCATCTCGCCCAGCCCCTTGAACCGCGTGATCTCCGGCTTCGCGCGCCCGTTCGCGGCCTTCAGGATCCGGTCCCGGTCCGCGTCGTCCAGCGCCCAGTGCGTCTCCCGCCCGAGGTCGATCCGGTAGAGCGGCGGCTGCGCGAGGAAGACATGACCCGCCTCGATCAGCGGGCGCAGGTGCCGGTAGAGGAAGGTCAGCAAGAGCGTCGTGATGTGGTGCCCGTCCGAGTCCGCGTCCATCAGCAGGATCACGCGCCGGTAGCGGAGGCGTGCGAGCGAGAAGTCCTTCCCGAGCCCGCACCCGAGCGCGGTCACCACGTCGGTCAGCTCCTTGTTCTCGAGCACCTTGCTCAGGGACGCCTGCTCCGCGTTCAGCACCTTCCCGCGGAGCGGCAGCACCGCCTGGCGCCGGCGGTCGCGCCCCTGCTTCGCCGAGCCGCCGGCCGAGTCGCCCTCCACGATGAACAGCTCGCTCTCCGCCGCGTCGTTGCTCGCGCAGTCGGCGAGCTTCCCGGGGAGCGCGAGCCGCGCCGACGCGGCGCCCTTCCGGTTCACCTGCTGCGCCGCCGCCCGCGACGCCTCGCGCGCGCGCGCCGCCAGGATGATCCGCGCGACGATCGACTCCGCGACCGAGCGGTTCTGGTTCAGCCACGCCTCCAGCACCGGCCGCAGCGTGCCGTCCACCTGCTGCTGCACCTCGGGGTTGTGGAGGCGGTCCTTGGTCTGGCCCTGGAACTGCGGCTCCGAGATGAACACGCTGATCACCCCGACCAGCCCCTCGCGCAGGTCCTCGGCCGTGAGGCTCACCCCCTTCGGGGTCAGGTTGTGGGTCTCGATGTAGTTCCGGACCGCCTTGCCGAGGCCCGAGCGGAGCCCGTTCTCGTGCGTGCCCCCCGACCCGGTCGGGATGCCGTTCACGTAGCTCCGGACGTGCTCTTCGGTCGACTCCGTCCACTGGAGCGCCACGTCCACGCGCGCGCCGTTCTCCTTGAAGAGATGGAACGCCGCCTCGTGCACGGTCCGCGCACCGCGCGCGCCCACGATCGCCTTCAGGTAGTCCTCGATCCCCGCCGTCTTGTCGAAGACGTGCCGCTCCTTCGCGACCTCGTCCTCGTAGACCACCTTGAGCCCGCGGTGCAGGAAGCTCGTGACCTCGAGCCGCTCGCGGATCAGCGCGCCGTCGAACTCGATCTTCGGGAAGATCGTCGGATCGGGCCGGAAGAAGATCGTGGTCCCGGTCCCGCGCGCCGGCGCGCGGCGCATCAGCTTGCCGGTCGACTGCCCGCGCGCGAACCGCATCTCCCAGTGGTACGCGTCGCGCTTGATGGTCGCGACCAGCTCCTTCGAGAGCGCGTTCACCACGCTCGCGCCCACGCCGTGGAGCCCGCCCGCGGTCTTGTAGACGCCCGGCTCGAACTTCCCGCCCGCGTGCAGCGTGCAGAGGATGATCTCGAGCGCGCTCCGCCGGTGCTTCGGGTGGATGTCGATCGGGATGCCGCGCCCGTTGTCGGTGACCGTGACCGACGTCCCGTCGGCGTGCAGCGTGACGTGGATCTCCGAGGCGTGCCCGTTCATCGCCTCGTCCACGGAGTTGTCCAGGATCTCCCAGACGAGGTGGTGCAGGCCGCTGCTCCCGACCCCGCCGATGTACATCCCCGGCCGCTTCCGGACCGGTTCGAGACCCTCGAGGACCGTGATGTCCTTCGCTGTGTAGCTCATGGTCGCCGCCATCTCAGCTGTTCCCCTCCCCCGCCTCCGGCTCCTCCGGCTCCGACGGCGCGTGCCCGCGGACGACCCGCACGAGGCTCCCGCGCTTCAGGATCTCCCGCCCCTTGCCGCCGCGGCCGACGACCTCGTACTTCGCGGTGCTGATCGTCTGCACGCCGCCGCGGCTCGTCTCCACCGCGAGCAGGTCGCGGTCGCCGTGCGACGCGACGAACCCGAGCACCTGGTCGTCCTTCGCGAGCCGGATCAGCTTCACCCCGCGCCCCGGCCCGGCCAGGAAATTCACGTCCTCGACCTTGCAGAGCATCGCGCGGGCCTGGCGGCTCGCCGCGATCACCACCTCGCCGCCGCGCACGAGCTCGACCCCCACCACCCGCGCCTCGCCGGGGACGCGCGCGTAGCGCCGGCCCGAGCGCGTGCTCGGCTCGACGTAGGGCGCGAGGTTGAAGCGGAGGCTGTAGCCGTCGGTGGTCGCCGCCACGGCGTGCGTCGCGGCCGGCTCGCCCTCCTTCTTCGGGACGAGGTCCCGCGTCACAGCCGGGTCGAGGCTGAAGGCCGCGACGACCTTCTCGCCGTCCTTGAACTTGAACAGGCTCTGCACGGGCTCGCCGTAGCCCGTGCTCGCCGGCACGTCGAAGATGCGGCACGTGTAGGCCGCGCCGAAGCTCGTGAGGAAGCCGACGGTCGCGCGCGTGCTGCCCGAGAGCGTGGTCAGCACCGCGTCCCCCTCGCGGAGCCGCGTGGACTGGGCGTCCTTCAGCTCCTTCTGGCGCTTGACCCAGCCGTCCTGGGTCACGATCACGACGTTCTGCTCCTCGACGATGAAGTCCTCGGCGGCGTACTCCGGCTCGTCCTCCACGGTCTCGAGCAGCGTGCGCCGCTTCTCGCCCTTCAGCGCGTCCTGGACCTCGACCAGCTCGCGCCGCACGAGCGCCCAGCGGCCCTTCTCGTCCTTGAGCAGCGCGCCGATCTCGCGGGAGCGCTTCTTCTTCTCGGCCAGCTCCTTCTGGATCACCAGGATCTCGAGCCGCGCCAGCCGGTAGAGCTTCAGCTCGAGGATCGCGTCGGTCTGCCCGGCGTCGAGGTTGAAGCGCTGCATGATCTTCTTCGCCGCGTCCTCCTTGCCGTCCGACTTGCGGACGATCCGGACGATCTCGTCCAGCGCGTCGAAGACCGACTCGAACCCCTCGAGCACGTGGAGTCGCGCCTTGAGGACCCGGAGCTCGTGCTCGAGCCGCCGCGCCACGACGTCCATGCGGAACAGCAGGAAGTTCCACAGGATCTCGCGCAGCTCGAGGCGCTCGGGTCGCCCGACCTCCGGGTTCTCGGTCGGCACGAGGCAGGTGAGGTTCACGCCGAAGTTGATCTGGAGCTGCGTGTGGCGGAACAGGTAGGCGAGCACCATCTGCTCGTCCGCGTCCCGTTTCAGCTCGAGCGCGATCCGCACGTCGCTGGTCGACTGGTCCTTCACGTCCACGAGCTGCGGCAGCTTGCGCGAGAGCACGATCTCCGCGATCTGCGCGACGAGCTGCGACTTGTTCACCGTGTAGGGGATGCTCGTGACGTGGACGGACCTCGTCGAGCGCGTGGTCTCGCCCTTCTGCCACGTGGCCCGCAGCCGGAGCGAGCCGGCGCCTTCCTTGTAGATCTGCTTCAGCTCGGCCGGCGAGTTCAGGACCTGGCCGCCGGTCGGGAAGTCGGGGCCGGGCAGCGCCTTCACGAGGTGGTGCGTCTGGAGCTCGGGGTTGTCGAGGAGCTTGAGCAGCGCCGTGCACACCTCGCCCGGATGGTGCGGCGGCAGGTTCGTCGCCATCCCGACCGCGATCCCGGTGGCGCCGTTGATCAGCACGTTCGGGAGCCGCGCCGGGAGCACGACCGGCTCGGTGCGGGTCCCGTCGTAGTTGGGCCGGAACGGGACCGTGTCCTCGTCGATCTCGCGGAGCACTTCGTCGGCGACGCGCGCGAGCCGGCACTCCGTGTAGCGCATGGCCGCCGCGTTGTCGCCGTCGAGCGATCCGAAGTTCCCGCTCCCGTCCACCAGCGGCAGCCGCAGCGAGAACGGCTGGGCCATCCGGACCAGCGCCTCGTAGATCGCCTCGCCGCCGTGCGGGTGGTAGTTCCCCATCACGTCGCCGACGACTTTGGCGCATTTGCGGTGCTTGGCGTCGAAGGTGTTCCCCGACTGCCACATGTTGTAGAGGATGCGGCGCTGGACGGGCTTGAGGCCGTCGCGCACGTCGGGGAGCGCGCGGCTCGTGATCACCGAGAGCGCGTAGTTGAGGTAGCGGGTCTCGGCGGTCTGATGGAGCGGGACCACCTCCTCGTCGCGCGGCGGTCCGCCGCCGGGAGCTTCGGGGGGCCGGCCGCCGCGGCCGCCGCCGCGCCGTTTCGTGGTCACGCCACCCTCCTCGGGGTCCTGGAACAACGGAGCGCCATGAGTCCTCGATCTTCGCGCCAAGGAAGACGTCCTTTCACGGGACGGAGGGCATTCGCGGGGGACGGCGCGCGCCCTCGCCGGCGCGCTCCGGGCGGGAAAGGCTGGCGCGGATTATAGCGATGCGCCTCCCGCCCGCAACGCCGGCCGGGTCTGTCCCGGGTCCGGCCCTCCGCGTACCATGCCGGCCGGCCGGTCCCCGCGAGGTGGAGTTGCGCCGCGCGCGCCAGGACCTGCGCGCGGCGCGGTCGGCCGGCGTCCGCGCGACGTTCCTCGAACGCGCCGGGCGCGCGCTCGAGCTCGCCCGGTCCGCGCCGCCGTCCGTCACCTCCATCCACCTCATGCTGCTGGCCGCACAGGACCTCGAGACCCTCGGCCGTCCCGACGCGGCCGAGACCGCCTTCCGCGAGGGCGTCGACGCGGCCGGAGTGATCGGCTGGACGGAGCTCGAGCTCGTCGCCCAGGAGCGCGTGGCGTCGCTGCTCCGGAGCCGGGGCGCCGCGGACGAGGTGCTGGAGCTGCTCCGGCGCCAGGCGGACCGGGCCCGCGGGACGGATCGCCGCCCGCGCGTGGCGCGCTCGCTCCCTCGGACAGGCCTGGACGGCGCTCTTCCGCTTCGAGGAGGCCGAAGAGGCGCTCGAGCAGGCGCACCGGCTCGCGGCGGAGGAGCGAGACCGCCAACTGCAATCCACCGTGCTCCTCGCGCAGCTGGGAGGTGGTCTACGCCCCTTCGGGGACGATCCATCGCGCGCTGTCGGAGGAAGCCCGGGAGCTGCCGCGCGGCGCCGGGCTGGTGGCCGTGGCGGATCCGGTCGCAGGTCCTCGACCTGGCCGCCCTCCCGCGCCTCTTGGGGACCGCGCGGGCGGTCAGGTGCTCGCGCTGGATCAGGTCGAGGCCTTGCCGCTCAACGCGGACCTGGCGGTGCTCTCGGCGTGCGACACCGGGCGCGGGGGGCAGTTCGTGGGGGAAGGCGTGCTGGGGCTCACGCGATCGGTCCTTCTGGCCGGCGCCTCGCAGGTCGTGGTGACCGACTGTGGCGGCGCTCCGCGCGGAGGGCGCGGCCGCGCACCCGTTCCACTGGGCCGCGTTCGTGCTTTGGGGCGGCGCGGCGCGTTGACTACACCACGTAGCGGCCGTCGCGGAGGATGGTCTCGGCCGCGCCGTCGGGCGCGAAGAGCGTCGCCTCGGCCACGTTGATCGCGGGCTGGAGGCTCGGGACGTAGACCCGGTCGAGGTGGATGACCTTCGCGGGGTCCCGGAAGGCCTTGGGCCCCGTCGCGCCCCCGAAGTGATCCGAACGGCCGAAGGCGACGTGGAGGCCGAGCTTCTCGTCGAGGAGCACGCTCCCGCACGCCTCGATCCCGAACTCGCCGAGCACGCCGAGCCCGACCTCGGCCATGTTCCCGTAGGCCGGCTCCGACGCGAGCAGGTCCGCCTCGCGCCAGGACGCACGCCCGGTGGTGAGCACGGAGCGCGCGACGTTCTCCTTCACCTCGTAGAGCACCAGCTCGTCCCCGATCTGCACCGGCAGCTCGCCCGCCGTCCGGCTCGGGTCGCCGGCGCGCTCCCCCTCGTAGGGGACGATGTAGGCCTCGCCCGAAGGCAGGTTCCCGACCGTGCCGCGCTCGCGGATCAGCCCGGAGCTGACGTGCGCCTCGCGATGGCGGAGATCGAAGCTCATGTGGAACTCGCGCCCCACCCCGAAGAAGCGCACCCGGAGCCGCTCGGCCCGCGTGAGCCGCTCCGCGAAGGCGCGCACGCGCCGGTCCACGGTCTCGTAGTCGAGGCCGAGCGCCGGCGTCATCGCCTTCGTGAAGCCGGGCAGCGTCGCGCCGCGGAAGCCCATCGAGCGGGCCAGGAGCTTGAGCGGCGCGGTCGCGGACAGCTCCGTTGGCGCGAGCACGATGTCGGCGCCGCGGAGCGCCTCGTCCCGCGCCACCGGCCGCCCCTCGGCCTCGAGCCGCGCGCGGTCGAGCCGCGCGGCGTCCCCGTCCCAGGACCAGAAGGTCTCCGGCAGGTCCGCGTTGTTCGAGCCGACGTTCGGATACCAGAGGAGGCTCACGCGCTCGAGCCCGAGCGCCGCGCGTCCCGCCTCGAGCCTCCGCGTCCACTCGCGCGCCATGGTCCGCCGCTCGCGCCAGACGCCCGAGTCGAGGACGCGCGCGTCCGGGACGTCCGCCACGACGAGCAGCGCGCGGTCCGGCAGCCGGGGCTGGAACACGGTGCGGGCGAGCGCCACGAGGTCCATCGAGGTTCTCGTATAGGGGCGGAGGCTCGAAGTTCAAAGGTCAAAGTTCAAAGCAGGAGGCGGAAGAGCCGCCCCTCCGCCCTCCGGCTTCCGGCTTCCGGCGTCTGGGATGGGTCACGTCTCGATCACGTCTGGAGCCTGCGCCCGGTCTCCGGGTCGAAGAGGCTGGCGGCGCCGAGGCCCAGGGAGACGCGGAGCCGCTCCCCGGCGCGGACGGGGACGTCCGGCCCGACCCGGGCGACGAGCGCGTGCCCCGCGAAGTCGAGGTGGACGTAGGACTCCGGTCCGAGCGGCTCGACGAGCGTCACCGTGGCCGGCATGGCCGGTTCTCCGGGGCCGGGCCGGAGCGCGAGGTCTTCGGGACGGAGCCCGATCAGGACGTCTCCACGGAAGGAGGGAGGGAGCCCCCCGGCCGGCAGTTCCACCCCGCCCACGGCGAGGCGCCCGCCGTCGAGGCGGGCGGGGATCAGGTTCATCGGCGGGCTGCCGACGAACGTGGCCACGAAGGTGTCCGCCGGCCTCCGGTAGACCTCCTCCGGGGTCCCGACCTGGAGGACCTCGCCGGCCCGGAGCACGGCGAGGCGTTGCGAGAGGGTCATGGCCTCCGTCTGGTCGTGGGTCACGTAGATGAACGTGGTCCGGAGCTGCTCGTGGAGCCGCTTCAGCTCCGCCCGCGTCTCGAGGCGGAGGCGCGCGTCGAGGTTCGAGAGCGGCTCGTCGAAGAGGAACACGCGCGGGCGGCGCACGATGGCCCGCCCGAGCGCCACGCGCTGGCGCTGCCCGCCCGAGAGCTCGCGGGGCCGGCGGGAGAGGAGATCGTCGATCCGGAGGAGCTCGGCCGTCTCCCGGACGCGCCGCCGGAGCTCCTCCCGCGGGACGCGCGACATCCGGAGCGGAAAGCCCAGGTTGTCGAAGACGCTCATGTGCGGGTAGAGGGCGTAGGTCTGGAACACGACCGCCACGTCGCGCTCCCGGGGCGAGAGCGCGCTCACGTCCACCCCGTCGAACCGCACGGTCCCCTCCGAGGCGCGCTCGAGGCCCGCGATGACGTGGAGCAGCGTGGACTTTCCGCAGCCGCTGGACCCGACCAGCGAGAGGAACTCGCCGGAGGCGATCGTCAGGTCCACCCCGCGGAGCGCCTCGACGTTCCCGAAGCGCCTCGTGACCCCCTCGACCCGCACCTCGGTCACTTCACCGCCCCGGAGAGGAGGCCCGAGACGATCCGCCGCTGGAACAGGAGCACCAGGACCACGAGCGGAATCGTCACGATCACCGAGGCGGCGGCGATCTCGCCCCAGGGGACCTCGTGGAGCCCCGGGAAGAGCGCGAGGGCCACCGGCACCGTGCGCGAGCGGTCGGTCGCCGTGAAGGTGAGCGCGAAGAGGAGCTCGTTCCAGGCCGCGATGAACACCAGGATCCCGGTGGCGAAAAGGCCGGGGGCCGCGAGCGGCAGGTGCACGCGGCGGAAGGCCTGGAAGGGGGTGCAGCCGTCCACGCGGGCGGCGCGGTGGAGATCCTCGGGGATCTCGCGGAAGAAGCCGGTGAGCACCCAGACGGCGAGCGGGAGCGCGAAGGTCGTATCGACGACGATGAGCGCGAAGAGCGTGTCGCGGAGCCCCAGCGCCCGCACGCCGAGGTAGAGCGGGCTGACCGTGGCGATGGGGGGGAACATCGTGATCGAGAGGAAGAGCCCCAGGATCAGGCGCCGCCCCGGCACGGGGAGCCGGGCCAGCGCGAAGGCGGCCAGGGAACCGACCGCCAGCGCCAGGAGCGTGGTGCCGCCCGCGACGGCGGCGCTGTTGAGGAGGTAGCGCGCGAACGGGCGTCCCTCGAACACGCCGCGGTAGTGGTCGAGAGTGGGGGCCGTGGGAAGGATCGGAGGGAGGCGGGAGAGCTCCCCGGTCGGCTTGAGCGAGGTCAGCCCCTGCCAGAGGAAGGGCCCGAGGCTCCAGGCCAGGACGAGGAGCATCGCCCCCCAGAGCGCCGCGCGACGGATCACGCCCGCCTCCCCACGAGGAGCCGGACGTAGACGAGGCTGAGCCCCAGCACGCACAGGAACGTGACCGCGGCCACCGCGGAGCCGTAGCCGAAGTCCAGCGTGGAGAAGGTGAGCTTGTAGGCATAGACGCTCAGGGTCTCGGTCGTGTTCGCCGGTCCGCCGCCGGTGAGCACGTAGACCACGTCGAAGATGCGGAAGCTGTCCAGCGTGCGGAAGAGGAGGACGACGAGGAGCGCCGGCCGCAGGAAGGGGAGCGTGACGTGGAAGAAAGTGCGCGCGGCTCCGGCGCCGTCCACCCGGGCCGCCTGGAGGAGGTCGCGGGGGACCACCTGGAGGCCCGCGAGCAGGAGGAGCGCGGCGAAGGGGGTGGTCTTCCAGACGTCGGCGAGCAGCACCGCGTGGATGGCGAGCGACGGATGCCCGAGCCAGTTGAGGTCCGTCCCGAGGACGTGGTTCAGGATGCCGTAGGACGGGTTCAGGATCCATTCCCAGAGGCGGCCCGAGACGACGGTCGGAACCGCCCAGGGGACGAGCAGCGCGGCGCGGGCAAGCCCGCGCCCCGGGAAGCTCCGGTGGAGCAGGAGGGCGAGGCCGAGACCGAGCGCGGTCTCGATCGCGACGCCCAGGAAGGTCAGGTACGCCGTGTTCCCGAGGCTCTTGAGAAAGCGCGGATCCCGCAGGAGGAACGCGAAGTTGTCGAGCCCCACGAACCGCGAGATCCGGAACACCGGCATCTCGCGGTGGAGCGAGAGCCAGAACGCGCCGAGCATGGGGACCAGCGCCACGCCCGCGATCAGCGCGAGCGCCGGCGTCACGAACGCCGGACCGGCTCGCTCCTCGCGGGCCAGGACGGGCCTCATCCTTCCTCCAGCTCGAGCACGTGGTCGATCTGGATGGCCGCGCTCCGGAGCGCCGCCTCGGGCTCCTGGAGGCCGGCGACGATCGCGCTGAACGCCGCCTGGAGCGTCTGCGAGATCATCGGATAGAAGGGCGTCACGGGCCGTGGGACGGCTCCCTCCAGGAGCGCTTCGAGCCGGACCACGAACGGCTGCTCGCGGGCCAGCTCCGGGTCCCGGTAGACCGAGCGCCGCGCCGGCTTGAAGCCGGCCTCCAGCGCCAGCGTCTTCTGGACGTCCGGCCGGCCGAAGAAGCGCGCCAGGCGCCGCGCGGGCTCGAGCCGCCGCGAGGCGCGATTGACGCCGATCTGCCACCCGCCCAGGGTCGAGGCGGAGCGTCCGCCGGCGAAGGGCGGGATGGCGGAGACGCCCACCTTGCCGCGCACCGGCGAGCCCTCTCTCTGGAACGTGTTCCAGGCGTAGGGCCAGTTCCTGAGGAAGACGGCGCGCCCCGCCGCGAAGAGGTTCCGGGTCGCCTCCTCGTCCGCGCTGGTCACCATGGGGGGCGAGAGGCCCTCGTCCACGAGACGCCGCAGGAAGGCCAGCGCGGCCACGGCCTCCGGCCTCGCGAGCGCCGCGCGGTTCCCTTCCAGGATCGCGCCACCCCGCGCCGTGATGAACTCGAGCGCCACGCAGACGAGCCCCTCGTACTGCCGCCCCTGCCAGACGAAACCGGCGAGCCCGGGGTCGCCCTCGCGGTCGAGGACGGTCCGGGTCGTCCGCGCCAGCTCCTCCAGCGTCCGCGGCGGGGCGAGGCCGTGCTTCCGGAGCAGGTCCTCGCGCCAGTAGAGGACCCCGCCGTCCACGTACCACGGGATCGCGTAGCGGCGTGCCTGCCAGGTGACGGCCGCCCGCGGGCCGGGGAGGACGTCGTCCCAATCCGCCTCGGAGAGGAGGTCGCCCACCTCTGCCAGCCACCCGGCGCGGCGGAACTCGGGGACCCAGATCACGTCCAGCGCGAAGACGTCGAAATCGCTCGAGCCGGCCTCGAGGTTGGTCACGTAGAACTGGTGCTGCCGGTCCGAGGAGGCGGGCAGGGTCTCGTTCACCACGCGCACGCCGGGGTTCTCCGCCTCGAAGCGGCGCAGCAGGCGCTCGAGGGGCTCGCCCCCCCCGGGGACCTTGAAGTGCTTGAAGACGACGGTGCCGGCGCCCTGCACCCCGGCGTCACGGGCCTCCTCCCCGCCGCAGGCGAGGAGCAGGACGGCCGGGAGGACGGCGCGGGCCCGGACCGTCGGGCGTCGCGTGGGATTCATGGGTCCATGTGCCGCGGAGTCCGCCGCCTTCCCCGGCCCGCGAACCTAACACGACGGCGCGTCCTTCCAAAGCCTCGAGACCGGGCCCCGTGCCGGACCACCGGCGCGGGGCGGCTTGCAATGCCGGCCCCGGGCCGGCAAGCCTGTCCGCGCGTCCGACGGCGCCCTTTCCCCCGCGCCCGGTCTTGACCAGGGAGGACCCGATGAGCCGGCGCTGGTTGACCTTCGTCCTCGTCGGCGCAGCCGTTCTCGGGGCGGGCTGCCGGACCGCTCCGTCGCCGTTTCCGCCGATCCACTTCGAGGAGAAGTGCCTCTGCGGAACGGAAGACGCGGACCTTCATGGATGCGTCGCCGCCTGTATCGTCGAGGGGCGGCGGGCCTGCGCCAATCCCCGGTGCGTGTGCGACGACGGGCCCGGAGGTCCGGGGCGGTAGGAGGACGCGATGTGCGCGATGACCTGGAGGCTCTCGTGGACCTTGGCGGTCTTTCTCCTGGAGAGCCCGCCGTCCGCGGAAACCGTCTTCCTGAAGGACGGCCGGATGCTCCAGGCCCACGTCCTGGAAGTGCGGCGACACGAGGTCCTGCTGGAGTACCAGGCCGACGGATCGACGGTGCGGGCGGGATTCCCGCGGAAGCAGATCGATCCCCATTCCTTCTATCTCCTCTTTCGGGAGCGGATCGCGCCGGGCGACGGGGGGGCGCACCGGGAGCTCGCCCGCCTCTGCCGGGCGAGATCAAGGTCTCCCGTGAGGAGCTCCACACGCTCGCTTCCGAGAGCGCGCAGCTCACGCCCGTCTACCTGGCGATGACCGTTCTTTCCTCCATCGTCGCGACCGTGGGACTCGTCCGCGACAGCGTGGCCGTGGTCATCGGCGCGATGGTGATCGCTCCTCTCCTCGGCCCCCACATCGCCCTGGCTTTCGCGGCCTCTCTGGGCGACCTCAAGCTCGCCGGCAGGCTGTTCTGGAATGCTCGCGGCGCTCGCCGCCGGGATCCTCCTCGCCCGGAGGATCTGACGGCGGGCCCCACCCCCGGCCCCGCGGCGCTCGTCGGTCGGGGACGCGACCCTCGCGCGCCGGCTTCCCGCATCACCGGCCCTGGCCCGGGGAGACCGGCGGTGACGTGCCTGACCCTGACGTCCGGGGGGCCTTGACACCGGCGATGCCTCTCCGTACGTTCGCCGACGCTCAGGCGTCGGACGGGATGCGCCTGAGGCTTGGCCCAGGATCGGCACAGAGCGGGCAGCCCTCCCGGCCCGTTCGACGGGACAGTGCCCCGCCGCCGGAGGGTCGCCACCGCTGCAAGCCTGTTTCCCCTTCACACGTGAGGGGGCATCGACAAGCGCTCCTCGGCGCTACGAAAGGAGAAACCATGAAGGTCTCCGAGATCGTAGTTCGCGACATCGCTTCCTGTCGGGCGGACGACAGCCTCGCGGAGGCTGCGCGGATCATGTGGGATCGGGACTGCGGCGTCGTACCCGTGACGGACGAGGAGGGGAGCCTCTGCGGGATCATCACGGACCGCGACATCTGCATGGCCGCTCTCCTCCAGGGTCTTCCCCTCTCCCAGGTCTCGGTCCAACAGTCGATGTCCCGGGACGTCCACGCCTGCGGTCCGGACGACGACGTGAACTCCGTCCATGCCCTGATGCGGGAGAGCCAGATCCGGCGCGTCCCCGTCGTGGACGAGAACCGCCTGGTCGGGATCGTCTCCCTCAACGACCTCGCGATGCGGGCCGTGTCGGGCGGCAGGAACGCCACCCCGTCGGCCCGGCTCCAGGTCGCCGAAACGCTCGCCGCGATCTGCCGGCACCGTGCCGCCGCCATCACCTGATCACGTCATCGGTTCGGGGGGCGGCCGCCTTCCGGGCCGCCGGTCACCGCAAGCCGGCCGCCGACCCCTGCCGCCGCCGGCGCGCCGCCTCCCGGGCCCGATCGAGCGGGAGGCGGCCCACGTGCTCGCGGCTCCCGAGGGCCGCGACCAGGGCGCGGTAGGTCTCGTCCGCCTCGGGATCGGCGATGCGGTAGGCGCTCCGGTAGATCTCCTGGACGATGCGGAGCGCTTTCCGCGTGGAATGGAAATGGTGTCACTCTTCATTTCCGCCGCGGAAATGAAGAGTGACACCATTTCCCTGCCTGAACGGGCTCCTCGCGGGCGGCGACATCCCTCACGTGTGCTGAGGCGGCACAGCCAGGATGTCCCCTCGCGACCCGTGAATCACGTACTCGGCGACACTGCCCAGCAGGACGCGCTTGATTCCCCTTCGGCCCTGCGTGCCCATCGCGACCAAGTCGGCCTTCCTGGTCTCGGCGAGGCTCAGGATGCCGGCCCGCGCGTCGGCCTCGCCCACCTCCAGCGTGGCGCGGGAGAGGTCCAACCGCGCTGCCCGGGCCAGCTCCTTCAGCTCCGCGGAAACCTGTTCCCGCCAGGCACGGTTCTCCTCGCCGGGCCGCCGGAGCCGCGGGACGAAATGGACCACGGTGAGGTCCGCTGAAGGGAGCGGGTCCCGGACGAAGAGCAGGAGCCGGAGCGAGACGTCGCCCAGGTCCACGGGGACCAGGACCCTGCGATAGGGGCCGCGGGCGACCTTGCGGGCGAGGAGCACCGGATGCCCACCGTGCCGCAGGATCCTCTCGGCGGTCGAGCCGAGGAAGAACCGCTCGATCGGACGGTCGGGCCTGTGGACGCCCGCTACGATCAGCCGGGCGTGCTCGCTGTCCGCGATCTGGATCAGCTCATCGAAGGCCTTGCCGATCCGGACGACACGCCGCACCCGGACGCGAGGCGTCGCGGGTACCGCTTCAAGCCACGTCCTGGCCTGCTGCACCGCGGACTGCAGCGCCCTTCTGCTCGAGACGGGCGGCCCGGAGAGCGTCGTGCTCCAGGCGAGGGGAGCGGAGAGGGCCTGCCAGGCGCCAGGTCGTGAACGATGTGCACCACGAGCAGTTCATCCCCCGTCTGGGCTGCGAGCTGCACGGCCCGGCCGAGCGCGTTCCGGGCCCCGCGCGTGAAGTCGTCGCCCACCACGATGCGTGAGGAACGGGCCATGTTGTGCACCTCCAGGACATGGGAGATCCGGGGTAGGCGCTCAACGGGCAAGAGTCGAGGAGTCGCAGGGTCTGTCAAGGGGACATAGCATGAGCCGGGCCGGGTTACAGGTCGGTGGTCGGTCTCGCGTCTGGTCACGCCGCAAAGTCGTGGCGTCCATCCAGGAGCTCGAGAGCATGAATCAGGTCGAAACTCCCGCCGGGCGCACGCTCATGGTAGTCCATGGCGTCCGCCCGGATGAGATCGATACTGCCCTCCTCAGGCGGCAGAAAGCAGTCCACTGCGTGGCAGGCCCGGGAGAGCGGCGCGACGTAGGAACGCCTCCGGTCCAGGCCTGGGGATCAGGTCCGATGCCGAAGTAGGGCCAGAATGCTGCCTCAGGTCTCCATCGGACGCTCTTGCTGCGCGCCGTCCACCCGCGTGGACAGCTATCGGCCCCTGGTCGGCGACGAGGTCATCGATGAGGTCGTGAGCCTCGCCCGGGACTTGCACGGCGTCCGCATCTGTCACGTGAACTCCACCGGGTTTGGCGGCGGAGTGGCCGAGCTGCTGTCCCGCCACGTTCCGCTGGCGCGGGGCCTCGGGATCGCGATGGACTGGCGCCTCCTCCAGGGACGGGGAGAGTTCTTCGTCGTGACGAAGGCCATGCACAACGAGCTCCAGGGCGCGGACTATCCCCTGACCGACTCCGACCGCGCGCTCTACCTCGAAGTCAACGAGGAGAGCGCGCGCTTGCTCGAGGACCAGTACGATGTCTTCCTGGTCCATGACCCACAGCCGGCTGCCCTCCGCCATTTCGCGGGGAAACGGGGCGCGAAGTGGATCTGGCGCTGTCACGTGGACAGCTCCTCTCCGAACCCCGCCGTGGCCGGGTTCCTGCTCCCTTACCTCAGGGAGTACGACGCGGTCGTCTTCACCCTGGAGGAGTTCCTGCTCCCGGGGCTGGAGTCGGTGCGGAAGGAGTTCATCGCGCCGGCCATCGACCCCCTGGCCACGAAGAACATGGAGCTGCCGGACGACCTGTGCCGCCGCGCCGTGGCCGACATGGGCGTCGCGCTGGACCGTCCGCTCCTCGTGCAGGTGTCCCGGTTCGACCCTTGGAAGGACCCCTTGGGCGTCGTCGAGGCCTACCGCATCGTCAAGAAGAGCGTACCCGGCGTCCAACTCGCGCTGGTCGGCGCCCTGGCCGGCGACGATCCCGAGGGGGCGAAGCTCCTGGCGCGGGTGCAGGAGGAGGCCGTTTCGGATCCGGATATCTTCGTCTTCACGAACCTGGCCGGCGTCGGAAACATGGAGGTGAACGTCTTCCAGAGGCGCGCCGACGTCGTGATCCAGAAGTCGATCCGCGAAGGATTCGGCCTCGTGGTGTCCGAGGCCTTCTGGAAGTCCCGCCCCGTGGTGGCCGGGCGGGCAGGCGGGATCCCGCTTCAGTTCCCGTCCGGGTTCGAGCGCTTCCTGGTCGGCTCCACCGAGGAGTGCGCCGGGCGGATCGTCGATCTTCTGGGAAACGCCGCCTGGGCCCACGAGTTCGGCCAGGCCGCCCGCGAACAGGTGCGGCGCCGGTTCCTGCTGCCCCGGCTCCTCCGCGACGAGCTCAGGCTCGTCCGCGACCTCCTGGGCGGCGGCGGAGTGCGCGGTGGAAAACGAGGCCAAGGGACCATGAATCGACCTCCCGGGACGATGGGAGGCTCCTCTCGCCGGGGAGCGAACCCTGGACCACCCGGAACGCCTGGAGGTCGCCAGCCGCCCAGCGACTCCCTATAGTTGGGCCCGGACCACGCAGGGAGAGCAGCGATGGCACAACTGGACACGGTGGCCGCGCAGTTCCGCTTCCATGAGGGCATGCTGGCCCGGACCGTCGAAGGGTTCGAGGAGGCGGACTGGCTCCATCGCCCGGGCGAAGCGAACCACGCCCTCTGGATCCTCGGGCACGTCGCCGCGACGCGCCGCTATCTCCTACGCCGGCTGGGCGAGAAGGTGGACGAGGAGGAGTGGGAGAAGGCCTTCGGGCAGGGAAACCGCCCGGGCGACAAGCTCGAGCCGGCGCCCGCCGCGCTGATCAAGGACGTGCAGTCGATGGGCGCGCAGCTCGAGATGCGCATCCGGTCCCTGACCCTGGAGGAGACGGAGGCGCCGATCGAGAAGCCGATGCCCGACGGGAGCAAGACCCGGGCCGGGATGGTGCGCTTCCTCCTCTTCCACGAGGCCTACCACCTGGGCCAGCTCGGGCTGCTCCGGCGGATCCGCGGGAAGCCGGGCGTCATCTGAGCCGCGGAGGCGCAAGCTGGAAGAGGCGCGAGGAGGCAGGAAGGCGCCGGGGCGGCTCCTGGCCCTTTCCGGCCGATCGCGGGCCGCGGGGGCCGTGCCCGCCGACTCGCTGGAGCGCGTCCGCGAGGAGCTGGCGGCCGAGGCGCGCCGCGACCCCGCGCACGCGCCCCACCCCTCCGCCCTCGCGCGGAGTCGCTGACGACCGACGGCGGGGTGCAGTCGCTCGACCGGAGGCTCGAGGAGCTGCGCCGGGAGCAGAACCGCGTGCGCCAGGACGAGGTGACGGCGGAGCTCCAGGAGATCGCCGGAGGCGCGCGCGCGGTCCGGGCCGGCGCGGCTAGCCGTTCCGGAACGGGTGACCGGTCTGCGCGGTCGCGATCGAGCGGCGGGCGAGGTCCGCGAAGCGCGCGCCCCGCTCCTGGGTGGGCTCGATCACGCTGTGCTCGAAGTACTCGTTCCACCCGTAGACCAGCACGTGCTCGGGACCCTGGCGCACCGCCGACGCCATCTGGGCCTCGAGCGTGGCGCCGTCCCGGTCCGGCAGCACCGGGGAAAGCTGCGGCTCGCGCCGGAGCAGCGTGTCGTCGTAGCCGCGCGTGACCGCGCAGTGGCCGTTCATCATCTGCACCTCGAGCCCGTCCTCCCAGAAGACCGTGTAGCCTTGCGGCGCCAGCGCCTCCGCGAGCGTCGCGCCACGCGGGCGCGCCTCGTCCACGAACGGGCGGAAGAGGTCCGGCCACGCGGCTGTGTCGGCCGGGTCCCCCCAGTGTGGGAGCCATGCGGGGAAGCGGCAGTCGTAGCGCGCGCCCCGGTAGCGCCGGATCGCGCGGGCCACGTCGGGGACCGGGGCGAAGAAGAGGAGGAGCGGCCTTCCGCCGGCGCCGCCGACCATCCCCTCGGTCCACCCCCGGAACTCCAGCTCCCGGAGCGTGGCGCGGTGCCCCTCGAAGCCCATGCCGAGCGCGGGATCGGTGTTCGCGTCGATGAGGAAGGTCCACCCTGCAGCTCGTGTGGACCAGGGCGACTCCCCCCGACTCCCCCCGGCTCCCCCCGCTGATCTTTGCCCGCAAGTCGGCTGCTGGACACGGTCAGCTGGAATCAAGAGACGACTCGGTGAAGATCCTGAAGACCGCGGCGATGTCGTCGAGGCGCTGGAGGCCGAGCCAGACGGTCTG